>Ga0272441_10007584_pt1 | contig 17582 bp, 9 predicted proteins | sample SSMProp6N_FD_193582 | JGI IMG/M metagenome (GOLD analysis project Ga0272441, IMG submission 193582) | Marine sediment archaeal communities from Little Sippewissett salt marsh, Falmouth, MA, United States - SSM-Prop-6N | ecosystem: Environmental > Aquatic > Marine > Wetlands > Sediment ...
TGAATTCAGGAATCTCCCCGGAATGCAGTCGATCCCTGATCAATGACGAATATTCTCCGCGGGGGGATATACATATCTCTTCATCTTCTTTTATACCGGTAAGCGAGATCAGTGCCGTTTTTATGCCACCGGTTCCTGTCAGGGTCTTGCAGCATTCCTCACAGAAGGTGCCGGGCGAGGCGCCGGTCCCAAATGATATCTTCTGGATCGCCACTACCGTTTCAAGTATTTTATTAATCCTGTGAAGTTTCCGTTTTTCAATCTTTTCACCGGTGATATTTTTCCACCTGACGCTGGCGCCTTCCGGGGCACCTTCATCTCCTGACAGAGTTGAAACGGTAATCTCAACATTGACCGCCGTACCGTCACTGTGAGTGATGATGGTGTCGATATGGTTGTCGGTCATCTGCCCGGATAATGCATTTTGTATCTTTTCCTCCGCCTCTTCCCGGATCTCTTCCGGCACAAGTTCTGACAGGTACCTTCCCATGATCTCCCCGGCACCATACCCGGTTTCTTCTGCTGCAAATTCGTTCCAGCCGGTTATTATTCCATCAACTGAGATCTCCGCGATTGGTTCTCCCGAAGATTTCAGCATTGCTTCCATCTTTTTTACGTTTTCTCCGGTCTCTCTCTCCGGTGTGACGTCTCTTATTACAATCACCCGTGCGGATATGGTCCCGTTGTCCCTGCTGACGGTCCTTGCTGTTGCTCTAATGAAGTGTTTGTTTCCATCTGTCCCGGTGATGATCCCGGGGGTATTTTCAAGATCGAATGTGAGATCGATCTTTTCCCTGCCTGATTCATCCGTGAGTTGCAGTACATCGTCACACTGCTCTCCGAAGCCACCCTGTGATGAAACTCCCGCCAGCTCTTCCGCACTGGCATTCATGGATACTATGATCCCTTTTTCATCCGTCAGAATTACTGCATCATCCAGTGACTCCAGTGTGCCATTGAGGCGGGAAGCCAGCAGGGACAGCCTTTCATCCGCCTGCATCCTGTCCGAGAGATCCCTGCCTGAACACAGGAGTCCTGAAATTACGCCTGATCTGTCCTTTATGGCAGAACATGTCCATTCAACGGTATGTATAGTGCCGTCTTCCGGTCTGAAAGATGAATTAAATTCTCCTTTTTCGGTCTCTGACTCAGAGTTTGCGACATTTTGGATCATATCCCGGATGATGCCTGTGTTATCTCCCTCTTCAAAGACATCTGCAAAATCCCTGCCGGCGAGATCATCTGTTGCCGTACCAAAGGCATCTTCAAGGCTTTTGTTGATCCACCTGATCTTTCCCCCTGTATCTATCTCTGCAAGGTAGGATGCCATGATATTGCCGGTAATCTTGAGCCTGTTCTTCTCGCTGTCGAGTTCGGATGATCTCTCTTTCAGATCCCGGATGATCTCATTCATCTCTGTGATCAACGTGTTTGTATGCAGATGATCAGCGATATCCTGCACGATGATCGTCAGTACTTCCCCTATTTCAGGGTTCCCTGTATATTCATCTTCAGTAAGTATGCTGATGGTGCCATACGAGATTCCGCCCGATTCCAGCCCAAATTCAAGCATGCCGGGACGGGGAATTGTTTCGGGTACACGTTCATCTCCTTCTGTTCCGGGCTCATCATCCCGTTTTTCAAGACTGTATGAAGACTCACTGATCAAGTTTGTATTGGATAATATTGCGCATGCCTTGTTGAGAATATCCTCCGGCGATTCTCTGTTCCTGAGGATGCGGCTGATCTCTTCTCCTGCCGTTATGAGGTCCCGGACCTGTTCGATCCTGATCCTGTGTATCGAAGAGGCGCCGTATGATGCGATCGATTCAAGGGTCCCACAGAGTGACCTGTCTATGGCGGAGAGGCTTTCTGATCCGGTAATTAGAGTTCCGATTAAGGAATTTTTGTAGATCATGGGGATTGATGCACACGATCTCAGCTTTTCTGCATATGAACCGAATATCCTGTTTTTTGTCTTCTCATCCGGTTCATTCTCCCCTGTACATGACGTTTTCCCGGAGATGATCATTTGCCCTGGCCCGGAATCACTATTTATCTCCTCCGGGGGATGGAGGTCGGCAATAGATGAAGTATGGGCAGCACACCTGAAGCTCTCCGTATTGTTTTCATACAGGTATACCATTCCGCAGTCCATCCCCAGTGGCCCGGTGACTGACTTTATAATAGCATCAGCCGCTTTTATCGGGGAGTTTATTACCGCCAGCCACTCTGCCAGTTCTTTCTGGGAGGATGACTCCCGGGATGAAGATATGCGTTCTTCTTCGGATTCCAGTCTTGATAATGCAAGCGATGTAATCTCCAGGATATCTGTGAAGGTTTCCTGTGCGATGGAATCTTCCCATATGCCCTTTTCGCCCGATACCGCCAACACACCGAATATCCTGCCTCCGTGCTCCAGCCTGAGGGCGATCACGTCCGTACCATCATGCAGTCCGGCGAAGGGACACTCATCGCATACAGGTGATGGTGATGAGGTAATGATCCGGTTTCCGAACCGGAGCGCCTTTGCCAGACACCCCGGAACCTCCATGCCGGTCTCCATCGGAACCGCGTTTTCGTCAGTCCCGCCTGCGGTGGCGTACGTCGACTCCCCGTCACTGCACAGCACACCTATCGCCTGAACATCCTCCGTCCCGGTTGCAAACAGGTTGCATACGGCATCAAGCAGATCCTCCCTGTTGGTCCTGCTCTTTGCGATATCCTTTACTTTTTTCAGGAGGGAAAGATTCCGCTCCATCATTTTTGTTTTATTTCGTCCGGAAACCTCTCCTGATATATCGATGAAACCGATGGCAACACCTGTTATACTGCCTTCCGTATCCCGTACCGGTGATGCACGGATTCTGACCCATTTTGTCTCACCGCCTTCGCCGATAATCCCGGTCTCCACTGATATGGTCCTTCCTTCTTCTCCGGTTTCGCGCAGAAGCCCGTCGATATCAACGGATATTTCGGGAAGGAATAATTCCCTGATGTCTCTTCCTATCCAGCCACCGGTGTTCATCCCTGTCGGAAGTCCTGATTCATTGTTCAGTTCAGTGATGATGCCCGACATGTCCGTGATTGCAACCGGTCCGGCGGCCCCGATTGCAGCCTCCAGTTTGAGACTGTCCTCATCTGCACACCGCCTTTCGGTGATGTCCCTGACGACTGTGACATGACCGTATAACCTGCCCGAATCATCGGGTGCCTCGTGTCTTGAGATCTCGACAAAACGCTCTGTTCCGTCTTCAGCCCTGAGGATGCATTCGATCGTCTCAACTCCGATCGATTCAGGAGGTTCGCCTGATTGTTCATCAACAGGATGCAGAACTTCTGCCAGGATTTTTCCCTTTGCCTCCCGGGCGGACCATGCGGTCAAAAGCTCGGCCGCCCTGTTGATCATGAAGATGCGGCCGGTCCGGTCCGAGATGATCACTCCGTTGTCCACTGCCGACAGGGTGCCCATATACCCTGCAAGCAGGTTGTGAACCTTCTCTTCCGCTTCTTTTGCTTCCGTAAGGTCCCTGCCGGAGCATATGATTCCAGAATCTTCATCAACTGCCGCACACTTCCACTCGATCCACCGGCTTTCACTGCTTGGCAGGTGCATCAATGCATGGAAGGTACCGCTACCGCTGCCATTTACCGGGTCCGTCAAAGCCGATATGCAACTGACTGCATCTTCCCTGTCCTCTTCTCCGGTGAACAGATCCTCAAACTTCAACTCTTTGATATCCTCCGGGGTCGCCTCTCTCAATAAGGAGAGTCGTTCATTTATCCTCCTGATGCTCCGGTCAGGGTTAAGTTCCGCGATCAGTAGATCCGATATGCCTTCTGCTCTTTCCAGCCTCTGAAGTTCGATTTCCAGTTCTTCAAGGTTTCCTGTAAGTTTTACCAGTTCTCCGTCCTTTTCGCTCGTCTTTTCCGCTGAATGAAGCGCGAATGAAATATCGCCGCAGATATCTTCGATCTCGGCGGTTATTTCAGGGTTTGATGCATATTCTCCGTCAATGTGAAGGGTAACGGACCCATGATGTTTACCTGAGAAGGAGAGTTCTCTTGTTACGACCATCCTGTCTGTATTTGTTGCTTCAGAAGTGATCTCCCCGCAACTTTTTGTGATAACTTCCCGGTCACTGCCGAATGAAACCGAAGCCCCTATGATTCCTGGGGTTTCGCACAGCCTCATGCAGATCATTTCAGGGAGCTGTCCGGGGTCATCAGTTGTTTTAAGAAGCCTGTTGATCTCCCCGGCAGTCTCTCTGAGGGGTTCGCACTGTCCGGTCCTGATCCTGTGTATCGACAATGCCCCGAAAGAGGCGATGCTTTCAAGCATTTTGACAAGCTGTTCGTCAGGTTGCACGTCTGAATCCAGACCGATGATGAGCGATCCAATCAGCCTGTTCATGTGTACGAGAGGTATTGCTATGCATAGCAGACATACACCGTTTAAGAGCTGTGAACCCGAACCCGGAATATTTTTTATGAGCAGGGGTTCGCCTGAAAGAAGTGCCTGGCCGGGTTCGGAATCCGAGGGGATTCCCTCAAGAGATTGAAGTGTATTATCCTCCGGGATGGCATCGTAAAACAGGAATGATTCTTTGTCCTGTTCATATAGATATACTGCGCCTGTGGACCCTGAAGATGCCTTTATTGCAGAATCCAGAATTGCATTGACCACTTTTTTTATTGTTGTCGCATTTGCCAGTCTTTCGGCGAGTTTGTGCTGGGCGGAGGCCTGCATCGTGATCCTGTCAAGGTTCTTTCCTGAGGCAATTGATGAAAAGGCATGTGATACCATCTCTGAGATCTCATAGATGAGGTTCTTATTCTCGTTGTCATCGATCATCTCCTCCCTTCCCGATACGCCAAGAACCCCATAGGACTCGCCTTTGAATGAGAGCTGAATCGTGATCGCTCCCAGATTTTCGTGAACTTTTGAAAGGAGGCAGTCTTCACAGATTGCAGAACCGGGTCTTGTTACAACAGGGCCATTGAATTCCAGCGCCCGGCTGGTGCATGGGGTTTTGGACTCCATCTTTTCATCCAGGATCCTGCCTGCGGCCTCCCTCTCTATGATTTGCTCCCTCTCCCCAAGCAATATCCATGCATGTTCGAACCACCCGGGGGATACGAGCAGTTCGCAGACGGAATCTGCAATCTCTTCATGTTCTGCCTGCCCGTAAGTGGCTCTTGCAGCATTTCTCAACAGGGAGTACTTCTTTTCAAGTTCTTCAGCCCTCTTTTTTTCAATGATTTCACCGGACAGATTGAGGAAGCTTATTGCTGCACCCCTCGGTTTCTCTCTCTGGTCAAAGAGCGGTGCACCTCTTACCATGACCGGTGTCTCCCTCCCGTTGTCGGAGAGAAGATATGATCTGAACGGGTTGGTTTTTTTGGATTTTGATACGTTTGAAAGGATTTTTTCAAGATCTTTTCTTTTATCCGGCGGGAAGCAGACGCTGATATTTGTACCGGTCATATCTTCCGGGGATCTCCCTGTGGCTGTCTCTGCATCGCTGTTCCAGAGCTCGATCTTTCCGGTGAGATCTGTTAATATTACAGGTCCTGCGGTCTCAAAAATGGCTTTCAGCCTGTTTTTGGCCTCAAATACCTCATGCTTTCCAGATAGATCCCTGATGACACCCAGATAACCGATAATAACGCCTCTGCCGTCCTTCACCTGGTTATTAGTAACCTCAGCCTGCCATATTTTACCGTTTTTTGAACGCAGCAGCCCTTCTTTTTTCTCATCATCCGGTAAGGTAACATGCTCTCCGGAATATTCATCTGTCAGGTCGATTACGTCACATACAGAGGCGCCGGCGGCATCTCCTGCCGACCACCCGGTCATCATTTCTGCCGCAGGGTTGATCGACTGGATTGTTCCGTGAAGATCCGATACTATAATACCTTCTTCTACCGACGAGATCGTTCCCGTATATCTGGCAAGCACTTCATTGTATTGTTCTTCCGCTTTTTTCCTTTCAGAGAGATCCCTGCCTGAACAAAGGATCTGGGCGGGGGTGCCTGAATGGCTTCTTACAACGGTGCATGTCCATTCAACCGGCATTTCTTCTCCACTTGCGGTAATGAGGGGGACACTGAAGGACACCTCATGATCACCTGCCCCTTTTTCTGAGATGTGCATAAAGTGCTTTTTTATTCCGTCCCTGTACTCACCGGGGAAGAACTCCGTGAAACCCAAACCCCTGATCTCATCCGGTTTTTTCCCGGTGGTAGTGCTGAAAAGGGTGTTTGCCCTGATGAGCACTCCATCTGTACCGGTGGCACAGAAGAGTGACGACATCAGGGATTCCGACTTTTCATTGAGGTTTTGCTCCACGCTAAGGAGTTCATCCTGTTCCCTAAGCTTTTCCGATGTGGATTCAAGATCTTTTCTTATAATCCATGCACCGAATGCATAGGCGAGCTCTTCCTTGATCTCATCGAAAATCTCATGGGTTTTCGGGTCAGGTTCATACCTCTTTCCGGCTGAAACTGAGAGGATCATATACCGGTGCTCGCCTATCGCCTTCATCCCGGTAAACACAACATTTCCGTCGTCGTTCACCTCTTCGATGGTTTCACCTGATGAGAGCGACTCCTTGGCATCATGCGGGATCACCCCGTTTTCCAGGCCGGAAATGGTCTCTTTGTAGATACTGTCCCCGCCGTAGTGATAAGACAGTATAAGATGATTGCTGTCCAGAATCGCGGCCATCGCACCGGTAAAACCCGGCCCGGAGGCGATCCTCCGGCAGACTTTTTCTGCGAGTGCCGGTGCTTCCCTGATGCTCCTGGTGAGCCTGTTTACCTCACGCAGGAGTTCGATTGACGGGTTGATCTTCTCCGCATGGATTCTAATTATGGCGTTTGCTGCCTGGGCGGCAATCGTCTCGAATGCATCCCTGCATACCTGCGGGACATCTTCCCTCATGTGCGATGCAACGTGGAGAGAGCCGATTACCCTGTCCCTGTAGATGATCGGTACCAGGGCCACCGCCTTTAGTCCTTCATCTGCCTCGTCGGTGATCCCGAGCATATGTAGCTCAACACTGCCAAACCAGCTGTATATGGTTTTTTTTGCAAATATTGTGGCCGTCATTTCGGATTCAGGCGGGTAATAGGAAAACCTTCGGGTGAAACCGTCCGAAAGGCCACGTGAAGCGGCAAGAGACAATCCTCCGGAGGTGTCGTCGACAAGATACAGGGCGCCGCAGTCCATCTCCGATGCGGAGACCGAAGATTCCACCACACACCTGATTACCTCTTCGAGTGTTTCCGCCTCTGAAAGTTTCTTTCCGAGCTGTTGCTGTGCAGAAACCTGTTTTCTTGTCCGGATACGTTCGCGGTCCCCATACACCCTGTTAATAACAGACGAGACCCCCCGTACCGCCTCTTCAAAGAGGTCCTGTTCAGATTCATCGACGATCAGGTCGGATTCCAGCGAGACAGAGATAGTTCCGTAAACCTTCTCACCATGCCGGAGGGCAAGAGTCATGGCCCCGAGGCCACCATAGGATGATGAAAGCGGGCATTCGGGGCAGGATACATGAGGGTCCTTTGAGGCGATGATCCCCGTATCCTTCAGCGCGTTCTGGATGCAGCCCGGAAGTTCACCCTTTTCAAGGTTCGTTGCAAAAATCCCGAAATCATTGTTGATCCCGGACTGGGCATATCCTGTTACCCTGCCGTTTTCGCTTGTAAGAACAATAAAGGCATGGCCGTAGGCGCCGCTTTCGACCATCGCAGAACATATCTCGCTGATGGCAACGTCAATCTCTTTGTTTTCAGTGGATGTGAGACCGATATTTTTTATTGCGAGCAGTACATTGTTCCGGTGACCTGCCTGATCGTAACTGCTCTTTTTTTCATACTCGGACCTGATATGCTCAGAGAGCTGGTTGAATCTTATCTCATCCGTCTCTCCACGCACAAGAAGGAAATCTGCCCCGATATTTTTTGTCTCCATCATCATGAAGGTGATCAGCCGTTCCTCCCTGCATTTCATGCTATAGAGGATCATCGGGGTATCGGGGCTGATCCTTTTCGCAGCCCTCAAAAAGGTCGCCCCGTCCTGACCCTGGAGCTCATATGCCGAAATGATGATACTGAAGTGGGCGTTTTTCAGTTTTTTAAGTCCTTCATCCATGTTTCTTGCTGTTTCCAGGGAGAGATCCCCGTCTTTTTCAAGATGCGTCTTTGCACCTATGAGGTTTCGGGGTTCGCTTTCAACCATAAGAACATGGATCATGATTTCACCGCTATAAATCTTAGAACATCAAAGATTTTAATTAAAGAAATGTTATTCTGCAGGTTATAAAATACATACCCGCTTTTTTTATGTGCAATACGGTAATTGTGAGTAACTGAACCAGGGAGATCATATTATACCGGGAGGTGAGCATTTTATTGATGTACAGGGAGACATTCGGGATCGAGACAAAGGGCGAAGGTGAGATCATCGACATTACGAACAACATCCGCATGATTGTCGGGCGCAGCGGTATCGCGGAAGGGCTCGTCCATGTTTTTGTGGTCGGTTCTACTTCAGCCGTCACTACCATCGAGTACGAAAAAGGGGTGCTCTCGGATCTAAGGAGATCTCTTTCGTTGATGGCGCCGGAGGATATCCCCTATGAGCATGATATGGCGTGGGGTGATGGAAACGGGAGGTCACACGTGAAGGCTGCGATCATCGGACCGGATCTTACCGTGCCGGTTTCAGGCAATGCTCCAGCCTGTGGCACCTGGCAGCAGATCGTGCTGCTTGAGCTGGATGTCAGATCTTCAAGAAGGAGGACAGTGATAGTTACTGTCAGCGGGGAATAGCTGTGTTCATGTAGGGAGAGATTCTCCCTCCCCTGTCACCACCCCCTGTGACGATGCTCCCCGGCTCCGGTGCATAATACCATTTGCATTATCCGCAGGGGATCTACGGCCCATAAAAGAAATAGAAGATTTCTAAGAAAAACTAAAAGCCAAAAAAATTTCGATTTTTCAGTCGAGCGGGATTGTTTCCAGCTGTGATACAAGTTCCCAGATTTTTGTCCTTGCGTGAACCGGCATGTTCGGGTCATTGCTGATCTCATCGATCATCGAAATGGCGGTCGCTGCACGCAGACCTGTGGTTTTTGATCCATCAGTAAGAACACTTTTTGTCTCTTCAGCAACACGCCTGATATTACGGGGTATTGTATTGTCTTCAGTGATTTGCTGAAGCATATATATGCATGCGTTCATTGTATATTCCGTATCTGCCATTTTGGATCACCAGTTTATTATTAATTTATCCAGACATATATAGTTTGATAAAAGGTTTTTCACATGGCTGAAAGGACACCTGATGAAATAATGGCGGATTGTCTCCTGAAAAGAGGTAAAATGCTGGCCAAAACATGCCCGGACTGCGGATCGCCCCTTTTCGACTACAAGGGCGAGGTGTACTGTGTGGTATGCAGGGAGAGGGGAGAAGAGAAAGAGATTGCAAAAGGTGGGGCCGGAACACAGGAAAAGGCGGTGGAGAAGCATACAGGTGTGTCTGCCGCCGCTGGCCCGGGTGAATACGGCCTTCTTGAAGATGAGCTCGAATCGTTGATAATTGAATTTTGCAGGCGTATAAGGGAGGAAAAGAACACGGGGGAATGCCTTGCCCTCATGCAATGTATCGAAACGGGTGTATGTGCCCTTAAAACCCTTCGTTCACCTGTAAGTCCGTCTTGAAGTCTCGAATACGGACGATGCCGTCTTATCCCCGATACCCTTTATTTTCATAAGTTCTTCTTTCCCGGATTCAACAACTGCTCTCACTGATCCGAGTTCCTTAAGCAGTATGCGAGCATGCTTTGGGCCGATTCCCGGGAACGAGGATATGATCGCTTCCAGTTCTTCGGAAGGTGTTGCCATCATCCTGTGGGCGTGCATGATCCGTTCACCGCTTTCCTTCTCTTCACGCCTTGCGATCGCATAGATCATGGCGGCGGTCTCTTTTTCATCGGGTGTAAAGATTACCGGGATACCGAAATCCACCATGATGGCAGATAGCATACCTCTTATGGCGTTTGGATGAATGTTACGTTTGGAATAGATATCCTCTCTGCCCTCGATGACCAGAACGGGACGGGATGCTTCCCTCCTGAGTTCGGATAGCTGGCCGAAGAGGTCGCGTTCCACAAGCGTGTCCATGAAGTCAGATACGGTCTTTCTCTCTATGATCACCCGTTCTCCTGTGGCATAGTCTCCGGACTGAAGCCTCCTTAGTTCTATATCGGCATCCATGCGATGAAGCTCCTCGACAACCGCTGATGAGGTCTCACGGTCATCGACGATTATTTTAGGTCCTTTGCCTGAAAAACTGCCAATGCTTTCCTGTGTGTCAGTGGCGGCCACACCTTTCCTGTCCGGGGATATGCCTGCACCATCTTCCGCGGGAGCCTGCATGCTCCTGATTCCTTTGGCCATGCTCTTCTCCCGCTGCTGGCTTACATACCTGAAGGCTTCATCCGTGGTACCTTTCGTCACCATCACGATGATCTTCCCGCTGCCGCTCCTTCCGGTTCTTCCCTTCCTCTGTATGCTCCTGATCTCCGAAGGAACCGATTCATAGAAGACCACCAGGTCGGTGGAAGGCACGTCAAGCCCTTCCTCTCCCACCGAGGTCGCAACCAGAACCCTGAACTCCCCTTCCCTGAACCTGGACAGGGTTTCTATCTGTTTCTTCTGGGAAAGCCCCTTTTCGGAGTCCCTGCTGGCCTGCCCCACGAAGCGCCTGGCATCTATCCCTCTCTCCCCGAGGAAACCGGCAAGCATGTTGACAGTGTCCCTGTATGAGGCAAATACGATGATCCTGCTGTCCGGGTTGGATTCCAGCTCTTCGGTTACTTTTTTGGCAAGTATCTCCGCCTTCGGGTGTATCTCCCTGTTCCAGCTGGTGGAGAGGGCATGCAGCTGAAGCAGCCTTGGATCCGATGCGAGCCTCCTGCCGGCCTTGCTTCCGGAAGGTGAAGACCCTTCTGAGATGAGTCGCCCAAGATAGGTCGCGAGTGCGGTGCTTCCCTGTGATTCCGCCAGCGTCACCGCGTGACGAAGCTTCATCAGTTCGGCATGGAGGGATGCCGCTGAGTATGCACTCGCATCACGCCTTGCGATTCTAGCCTGGATCTGTCCGTTCAGGTCGTTCAGTGCCCTGATGGAGAGCCTCTTTAACGGCGGGACCCTGAATCTCATCCCGGCGATCTTACTGAGCCGCTCTTCCATGAGCAGGTTGAGGGTATTGACGACACCGGCAAGTTCGGGGGGCAGATCCACAGTGATGTATTCCACCGTTCTTTCATGTACGTAAGGACGTACATCGGCGTCAGATTCGGTCCTGCTCTCGACCTGGGTGACGTGCAGGTTTTCGCAGACCTCGGCGACTTTTGCGGGATCGTTTCCCGGTGATGCGGTCATCCCAAGCAACCTCGGGTTGTTGGCAGTGGAGACGTATTCTTCTGCGATGAACACGTAGGCATAATTTCCAACGGCCCTGTGGCACTCGTCCACGATGAGCAGGGATACATCATCGAGATCATAACGGTGTGCGAGCAGATCGTTTTTTATCACCTGGGGTGTGGCGAAACAGACCTTCACCGATCTCCATATGCAGGCTCTCTCCTCTATCGGGGTCTCGCCGGTGAACATTGCAAAATCCGTTTCTGCGGGCTCTGCACCCTTTTCCATAAGCATATGTTTGCTGAAAAAACGGAGGTGCTGTTCGACAAGGGGTTTTGTGGGGGCAATCATCAGCACCTTCCCGCCTGCGTTGTATAATCTTGAGGCTGCCGTAATCAGGGCTACGGCGGTCTTTCCCAGTCCGGTTGGAAGCACAACCATCGTATTCGCCTCAAGCGACTTTAGCGCGACCGAGAGCTGGTAGGTGCGTTCCTCCACCGAATCCTGCCTGATCAGGGGATGGCTGATGTATTTTTTCATATCATTTCAATGATTCGAACGCTTTTTTGTCTTCGATGAGCAACCACAGGATATCGGGCAGTCCGGCATATGCGACCCTCACCTGCTCCATCGAGTCACGCGAGCGTATGGTGACGGTCCCGTCCTCCAGCGAATCGTAGTCGATGGTGACCGCGAACGGAGTCCCGATCTCGTCCTGCCTTCTGTAGCGCCTGCCGATGGCTCCTGAATCGTCATATTCCGCAAGGAGCCCGTTCTCCTTGAGGTTTCTCGTGATCTTCCCTGCAAGAGTGTCCAGACCGTCCCTTGCCATCAGGGGCAGCACGGCCACCTGGACCGGTGATATATGTGAGGGGAAACGAAGCACTCTCCTGAGCTCGCCCTCCACCTCCTCCTCATCGTAGCTGTGCTCCAGCACGCTGTAGAGCATCCTGTCGATTCCGAATGAGGGCTCGATCACGTGCGGCATGATATCCTCGCCCCTCACCTCGATCTCCTCTTCCCTGATCTCGTATATGTCAGGCGTGATGGTGATCTTCTCTCCCTCGATCTCGACGGTCAGTCCGTTGGGTGAGGGTTCTGCGTCTTCGAGGGCCTGTATGATTTTTTTTGCTTTTCCCCTGAATTTTGGCCCGATTACACCCATATCAGGAACTATCCTCTTCCTCTTCATTGTTCTTGGGGCGTCGTACGGGATGAATACGGTGAACGGGTCGCCGCTCTCCTTTGCATGGGCTTTTAGATCATAGTCGGTCCTGTCCGCGATACCCACGATCTCTACCCAGCCGAACCGTCCCGAGAACGCCTCTGCATCCCAGCAGTCTGTGGCATAGTGGGCGCGTTCGTCGGGCATGTGCTGCCTGAACCTGATACGTTCGGGGTCCATACCGATCGTGAGCAGGAGTTCATGGGTGAGGGCAAGGTAATATGCAACGTACTCGTTGGCCACCAGTCCCGAATCAACCGCATTCCTCATGGTGAATGTCTCTGCCGCCCTGCCGCTCTCCTGTTGTGTTGCTCCAAGGAGCGGCATGTGGTATTCCGCATATCTTTCGAACTGCGGGTGTTTCTTCTCATCGGGCCGGACAAAGATCTCGGCTTCGGCCTGTGTAAATTCCCTGAGCCTGATCATCCCCTGCCTGGGCGAGATCTCGTTCCTGTATGACTTGCCGATCTGCACCGCCCCAAACGGCAGTTTGTCCCTGTAGTACCTGAGAAGCCTGCCGAAGTCGGTGAATATACCCTGTGCGGTTTCAGGGCGCATGTAGCCCTTTCTCTGGGCACCCGGCCCGATAAACGTGTGAAACATGAGATTGAAATCAAGGATCTCGGTCTCACCGAACTCTTCACCGCAGACAGGGCATTTTGCCTTCTTTATAAATCCTGATAGTTCGGCTGTTGGCATTGATTCGGCATTTTCAGCTCCGCATTCCCCGGCGATATGATCTGCCCTGAAATAATCACCGCAGTGCGGGCATACGCACATCTTGTCGGCAAAGCCCCTTACATGGCCGGAGGCGATGTATATAGCCTCGGGCCCAACCGTGGGGCACTCGATCTCGAAGAAACCTTCCTGGATAACAAAAAAATCCCGCCATTTATTCTCTATTCGGCGCTTCATCGTGGCGCCGAGAGGCCCGTAGTCAATAAAACCCGCCACGGATCCATAGCACTCCGAAGACGGCCATACAAAACCCCGGCGCTTCGAAAGTTCCATAACCTTATCATATATATCGTCCATTATGATCACGGTCGTATAATATGGGTCGCATCAATACATCAATTAAATGTTTCTGCTGCGACAAATTGGTAAATTTTTTATGTATTCGATGCTATTACATGCTTCAAGGTGATATTCATGGTGGAAATGGATCGAAAGAAAAAGCTTCTGGATCTTTTCTCTGATATATCAGGCAAGACCAAGATCGTTGAACCCCAGAAGCAGATACACGGGACTCTGCGTGACCGGAATGCAATAGAGAGAGAGATCACACTGATCATGCGTGAGATCATAGAAGAGGGCTATTTCAAGACAAAACTTGAACCACGTGAACTCGCACGTATGGTGGTGGGCTTCTATAATGACAAGAACGATACGGAGATCGCAAGATCCCTGGGAGATGAAAAACTTTCCAAGACGGTTGCCCGTGCCAGGGTGCGCCTGAAACTGTTCAGGGAACTGGATTTCAAGATGCCTTTCGATCGTGAAAGGCTCGAAGAGCTGCTTGACAGCGAGATGACGATGAAGGATATTGCGGACGAGCTTGACGTAAGCCCTTCCAGTCTCAGGGAATACCGGCATGTGATCGAGGCCGAGAAGGACGAGATGTTCGATATATACCTGGAACGGATACGTGATGTCATGGAAGACCGGGATCTCTCTGAAAAGATGACACGTGCCCAGATTGCCGACGGCCTGAGCGAGGCGATCGACAGGACCGAGGCGGAACTGATCGATATCTCCTGATCCCCCCAGGCAATCAATACTTTTTTCTGGTTCCGGTCCCCTTTTTGAATATGAAACTTACCTGGATGGGGCATTCCTGTGTATATCTTGAAGGTACGAAGAAGATCATCATCGATCCTTTTGTCCCCGAAGGTCTTTACGGGCTTAACCCGGATATCGTGGCTGTCACCCACGGCCACGCAGATCATTTCGGTGAAACCATTGAGCTCCACTGCCTGACCGTGGCGATGAACGAGATTGCCAAGTACTGCGCATCAAAGGGTCTGCCCGTTGAGCCGATGAATATCGGGGGTTCGATCACGGTGGATGACGTGGTGTTTACCATGACCCCCGCACTGCACTCGGGCTGGCTGGAATGCATGGGAGAGGGTTTTTATGGGGGCGATCCTGCCGGGTTTGTGATCCGGATGGACGGCGTGAGTGTATATCATGCCGGTGACACTGCCCTGTTTTCGGACATGAGACTGATCGGGGAACTCTACCATCCTGATGTTGCCCTGCTGCCCATGGGAGGGCGGTTTACGATGGGTCCCGCCGAGGCGATGATGGCCGCGGAGTACGTGGGCGCACCGAAGGTCATACCCATCCATTACAATACGTTCCCGGCAATAGAACAGGATGGCGAGGCGTTCAAGCGTGCGGTGGAGAGAACGACCGATATCGAGGTGATCCTCATGAATCCGGGGGAGTGTATTGAGGTATGAAGCGGGGAAATATCTGGATGTAGATCCTTTCCGGAAGCAAAACTCATCTTTTTGATAAATTCACTGCATTCGGTTTATGGTGATATAGTCACGAAGACTTCTAAAAAGCCCGATTTATATCAAATTCAATAGTTCAATATTTGTCGTATACCTTCAAATATCACCATCAATTATATACCATATATCAAGCCGAATAGATCATACTGGAGGAAAGAGAGATGGCTGTCATAGATACAGATACCGTAAATTGGGAGACGGATGTGGAGAAGGCGGAGTTGCCGGTTGTGGTGATGTACCACAGCCCATCGTGCCCGCACTGCCAGACAATCATGCCGCATTTTGAGGAGATCGCGAAGAATTATGAAGACGCGGTAAGATTCGTGAGGCTGGATGTGACGGCAAACGTCTGGATAGCAGAGCGTTACGGCATCATGGCCACCCCTGCCTTTTCGGTCTTCTGCCATGGCACAAAGGTGATGGAGATGACCGGGGCTGCCTATCCGGCGATGCTTGAAAGAATGATCGAGGACAGTATTTCAAAAAGCAGTGAATGCGCCATGAAATCGACCCGGATCAACTGGGATGTCACGGGTTATGCCTGATGAAGGGCAGCTCTGATCTTGAGGCGATCCTGAAACGGATCGATGGTCGTGGCTATCCTGCTTACAAGGATATCCGCGGACGATACGATTATGGGGATTTTGTCCTGTCCATCGATCACGTACAGGGAGATCCATTTGCATCACCGAGCCGGCTCAGGGTCATTGTCAGGGAAGGCGACGCGGGATTTGGCACAGAATGCCGGTCCGGCAGTTCAAGGGAGATAGCGTTCAGGGACTTCCTTGCCAGGATGTTTGCCGATGCGTGCAGGAAACATTCCCGTGGAGGAAGGGGAAGCGGCAAGAGTGGACTTATTAGCATCGCGGTGCCCGGACAGGAGATAATGTCGCGATCATCGGTGGTCATCAGTGGGGGTGCCATTGAAGCCAGGTTTACTGTAGGTCTCCCTGCATTTGGCAGGAGGATTGCAGGGAGGAATGCTATGGAGATGCTGCTCGGAGAACTCCCCCGGATCGCCAGAAGTTCGCTGTTTTCCAGTGCACTTGAGATGGATCTGTTATACAGGTATATCAGGATCGCGGAGGATGCCGATGTCGCGAGGGAGATGCTCCCGGGTCTTGGCCTTGTTGCCTTTGTTGCCGACGGCTCGCTCCTTCCCCGGAAGAGCGGTATCGACCAGCGGCCGCTTGGGCCCGGGATGACGATCCCTTTCAGATCTCCTGATTCTATGCGTGTTACCCTCAATCTCCCGAACCAGGGAGAGATCACGGGTCTTGGTGTTCCCGAGGGCATAACCCTGATCACCGGCGGCGGGTATCACGGGAAGTCCACGCTCCTGAATGCTCTCGAACTGGGCGTATACAACCATATCCCGGCGGACGGCAGGGAGTTCGTGGTAACAACCGGTTCGGCGGTCAAGATCCGGGCAGAAGACGGCAGAAGGGTTGAGAAAGTGGACATATCACCTTTCATCTCCAACCTGCCATTTGATGCCGATACCTCCTCCTTCTCAACGGACGATGCCAGCGGCAGCACATCCCAGGCCGCAAACTGCATTGAGGCGATCGAGACCGGTGCCGGTCTGCTGTTGATCGATGAGGATACCTCTGCAACAAACTTCATGGTGAGGGACAGGAGGATGCAACAGCTTGTGGAGAAACCAAATGAACCGATTACCCCCTTTATCGACAGGGTCAGGCAGCTCTATGAGGAACTTGGCATCTCGACCGTGATGGTTGTAGGAGGCTGCGGCGACTACCTGGAGGTATGTGATAAGGTCATATGCATGATTGATTATTCACCACATGACTATACACGGAGGGCTGCTGAGGTTACAGGACAATATCCGTCCGGCCGTATGGAGGAGATCAAAGGATCGTTTGGTGCTACCCGGGCCAGGCACCCCCTGTCTTCGGGGATCGATCCGGCAAAAGGAAGGAGAGAAGTAAAGGTATCTGCGAAAGGCCTCCAGTCAATACAGTTCGGGAAGTATACGATAGACCTCTCGTGCATCGAGCAGCTGATCGATCCCTGCCAGACCCGGGCGATAGGAGATGCTCTTGTATATGTCCGGCAGTTCATGGACGGACGAACCCCGGTGAATGAGGTTGTCATGAAGGTGATGAGTGACATGAACGATTCTTCGGGTTTTGATCTGATCTCTGGTTCGCCGAGAGGGGATTATGCCGGTTTCAGGCCATTTGAACTTGCCGCTGCCATGAACCGGCTGCGTTCGTTTAAAATAAAAAATTGATTTTTGTAGCTCTGTAGAAATCTCGAAAGAGTTTCAGTCTTTTCAAAGGGAAACCCATTCGCTGAATGTTAAAATGTGCCGTGAACCGATTACATGGAGTATCACTACAGGGGGTGGGGACTGGGGGGGGGGGGGGGGG
>Ga0272441_10007585_pt1 | contig 17581 bp, 16 predicted proteins | sample SSMProp6N_FD_193582 | JGI IMG/M metagenome (GOLD analysis project Ga0272441, IMG submission 193582) | Marine sediment archaeal communities from Little Sippewissett salt marsh, Falmouth, MA, United States - SSM-Prop-6N | ecosystem: Environmental > Aquatic > Marine > Wetlands > Sediment ...
TTCCTCCTGTTGTTCCTCCTGTTGTTCCTCCTGTTGTTCCTCCTGTTGTTCCTCCTGTTGTTCCTCCTGTTGTTCCTCCTGTTGTTCCTCCTGTTGTTCCTCCTGTTGTTCCTCCTGTTGTTCCTCCTGTTGTTCCTCCAGTGGTTCCTCCAGTGTTTCCTCCTGTTGTTCCTCCAGTGTTTCCTCCAGTGGTTCCTCCCGCGGTTCTTCCAGCGGTTCTACCTGCTGCTCTTCCCGCGGTTCTTCCCGCCGTTCTTCCACCTCTTCTGGGGGTTCTTGCTGCTCCTGAACGGGTTGTACGGTTTCTTCCTGTTTTTGCGGTTCCCGGACAGGTTCCTCAACCACAGTTTCGCTAACCTCTCTCTCCTCGACAACACCATCCTCCGGCCGGGTTTCTTCATCCACGGGTTTTGTTTCATCCCTTTCCACAGGGGTGGTACTCACCACTGTTTGGCTTTCCTGGGTTTTCTGCTGCTCGGGTTCATCCTCATCCAGGGTAAACAGGTCTTCATGATCCCGGGATATGGGTTTTTCATCTTTGTCGGGAACGGCCTCCGGAACGGTCGTTGTGACGGGGGTGGTGACGGCTTTGGTGGGCCAGACAAGTTCCACAAGTGAGCGAGGTGGTCGCACGGGTGCGGAATCCCACCAGAACCAGCAGTTGCATGAGCGGCATGTGGCCCATCCGTCATTGAAGAATCGAATGTTGGGGCTTTTACAGTGAACGCAGGCTCCATAGGTGGGTATGGGCCTTTTGGTGGGCTGGGCCACCAGGGGTTCCCAGGTGAATGTCTCGCCGCAGTTGGCACAATTGCCTTTCCCAGTAGGTGAGAACCTAAGGGATCGGGAGTTGCATTCTTGACATGAGAACGGGTCCTCAAAGAACGGGTCCCACCAGGGCTTTCCCTTTACAAACCTGGCGTTGGCCAGAAGAGTGAAAACACTGTCGCACTCGCTGCATGACACGGTGCCATCGGGGGAATACTCCAGGTCCCTGGCAAAACATTTGGGGCATATCTCGGGAGAAAACCCTTCGATATCCCGATTGGTCCGGGGTGGCACCCAGTTGAACTGCCTATTGCACCCCTGACACTCGGCCCCGCCGGTCTCGTACAGATTGATGCTCAATGACCGGCACTGGGCACAGTAGACCATCATCTGCTCGTCCACGGGAATACGAAGCCTGTCCATGATGATCAGGTCGGTATACCTACGGGTCATTTCCTGAAATGTGTTCTCATCCACGGTGCCCTTGGCAAAATTGCCCTTGAGAATCTCGAAACGTTCCCGGCGATTCTTCACCTTGACCGGTCCACCCTGGACCATGAGATGAAGCGCGATCGAACCTGCGGCATTGCCCATAAGAGATGTCAATGGAAAAAACATATCCCATATCCCCAAAACTTCAACGGGGGTATGATACTTATTATTTGTTTACAGCGGGATTCTGGTACAAAGGGCCCGGACCCATCCAGTTGTGAGTTCACCATGGCAGTTGTGAGTTCACCATGGCAGTTGTGAGCTCACCATGGCAGTTGTGAGTTCACCATGGCAGTTGTGAGTTCACCATGGCAGTTGTGAGTTCACCATGGGTCAGTGAAGCGTTATCTTGACCACGCCATCTATATCCCGGAGTTTTTCAAGACAAAAACCCGGCAGTACGGATTCGGTGATGATGAAGATGGTACCCATGGTAAAGACCGGGTCCTCGCCAATTATCTGTCTTATGGAAACACCCGTTTCACCGATGGCGGTGGTTACCTTTCCAAGGATGCCGGGCAAGGCGGGGTCAGAGAGGGTTATCTCGATTATGCCCCATCCCATCTCCGGCGCCACTTCTATTAGGTTGCAGGAAGGTTTCAGCTTTGAATATATGGATTGGAGCCTGGGACTGTTTTCAATGGTCCTGACTGTTGAAGTGACGATCCTCTTGTCCTTTCCCAGGGCCGCTGCAACCTGGGAATGGGAGACTGCCACCCTATCGGCATAGAGTTTGCTTCCTTGGATACGGATACCGGTTTCCAGCAGGTACTTTGCCACGTGGGCCTGGGACGGCACCCGGGAAAAGTCTCCTGAGATATACTCCCACATGGTCCCAGAATGGTACAATCCACTATAAAAGACCTTTCTTGCGGTTTTGACAGGGTTTATATATGATCGCAACTTATCGGTGATGCCATTTGCATCAATTAGGTACTAAAAAGGGACAATGATGCCATGGAATGATACTTTAAGATGGGGGTGGACCAATGGCAAAGACATACCAGGAGATCAATAAACGGATATCCCAAGGAGATGCGGTGGTTCTCACAGCCGAGGAGATGACCGAGATGGTGGAAGGGTCCGGGGTGGAGAAGGCGGCCCGGGAGGTCGACGTGGTGACCACCGGGACCTTCGGAGCCATGTGCAGTTCGGGCGCCTTTTTGAATTTCGGTCATTCAGACCCTCCCATCAGGATGCAGGACATCACCCTAAACGATGTGCCCGCGTATGCAGGTATTGCGGCCGTGGATGCCTACATCGGGGCGACCCAGGTCCCCAGAGGGGATGAGACCTTTCGATACGGCGGTGGACACGTGATAGAGGACCTGGTCAGCGGAAAGGACATTCACCTGAAGGCCTTTTCCAGCGGTTCGGATTGTTATCCGAGAAGTGAGATGGATACCCACATCAGGTTGCAGGAGCTTAACCAGGCATACATGTTCAACCCCCGCAACGGGTACCAGAACTACGCCTGTGCGACCAATTCATCCGAAAGGGTGCTCAAAACCTACATGGGAACTCTGAAACCGAACTACGGCAATGTCACCTTCGCCACGTCGGGCGAACTCAGCCCGCTCCTCAACGATCCCGAATACAGGACCATAGGTATCGGCACGTCCGTTTGGCTGGCGGGGGCCAGGGGACATGTGGCATGGGAAGGAACCCAGTTCAACGTCAACGCTCCCCGCTCCTCCAACGGTGTGCCCAAAAGACCCGCTGGCGCCCTGGCCCTTGCGGGCAATCTCAAGGAAATGGACCCGGCCTTTCTCAAGGGCATGACCTATGCGGGATACGGTGCAACCCTGGGGGTGGGTTTCGGAATACCCATTCCAGTGCTTGACGAAAAGATGGCCCGGGCCACCGCCGTTTCCAATTCAGATATATCCACGGCGGTTTTCGATTACAGCCAAAGCACCCGCTCCAGAACTCCCGTCCGGGAGGTCACCTACCGGGAACTTCAAAGCGGAAAGATCGATATTGACGGAAGGGAGGTGCGGACCTCCCACCTCTCCGATCTTAACCGGGCAAGGACCATCGCCTGCAGGTTGAAGGACCTGGTCCGGAAAGGGGACTTCCCCCTGACAGAACCCATCCGAGGTTTTCCCATTGAACGGGAGTTCAAACCACTGAACCGGCGAGATTAGATCGAGGGTATGTACATGAGAGGAACGGTCAGGGAACATTACCGGTGCCAGGAAACCATCATCACCTTTGTTGCTCCCCCGGCGCACCTGGATGCTGCAAGGAAGGCCATCCTAGCCGCCCGTTTCGACCTGGAGGGGTACATTCGTGCCAACGTGGAATTCAGACATTCCCTGGTGCCGTTGGAGCCCGGACCGGATGCGCCTTTGGTGGTAAAGAGGCTGTGTGGTGCGGGAAACGCGGCGGGGGCCGGTCCCATGTCGGCGGTGGCCGGTACCATTGCCTCGACTGCTCTCGAGGCAATGCTGGAGGATGGGGCGAAGGAGGCGGTGGTGGACAACGGTGGCGACATCGCAGTGGCCTGCAACGAACCCGTGCTGGTGGGTATTTATTCGGGGGAGGGTGATGATGACACGTTTGCCCTTGAAGTGAACACCGGTGGCAAGGTGCTGGGTATATGTTCTTCCTCTGCAAAGATCGGTCCGTCCATCAGTCTGGGAAAGGCCGACTGTGTCACCGTTATCGCGGATGACGTGTCCCTGGCGGACGCCTGTGCAACCGTGCTGGGGAACTCGGTGGAAGAACCAACCGCTGAGGGCGTTCAACGATCATTCGATTCCATCAAAAACGTGCAGGATATCATGGGGGCGTTGGTGATGGCCGGAGGTCATGTGGGGTTGTGGGGCGAGCTGCCACCTTTAAGAAAAGTGACCGTATCACCGGAACTTGTTACCAGGGGATGATGATTTGGAAAAAATACAATGTGCAGTGCTGGGAGCCACGGGGACAGTTGGCCAGCGGTTCATCCAACTGCTGGAGGACCACCCTTACTTCGAACCGGTGGCCCTGGCCGCATCCCGGCGGCGGGAAGGTGAACCCTACGGCTCGTCGGTGAAGTGGCTTCTGGAAGGGGACATCCCCCATGATGCCACCAGCATGAAGCTGATCCCCCTCGATCCCGTGTTTATCGAGGACTCCGGGGCGAGGGTGGTGTTCTCCGCCCTGCCCGCGGATGTTGCCCACGATCTGGAACTCGAGCTGGCCCGGCGGGGTATGTGGGTGTTCTCCAACGCCGCATCTCACCGGATGGATGACCATGTGCCCATACTGATCCCCGAGGTCAACGCCCATCACCTGGACATCATCTCAGCTCAGGACACTCCGGGAAAGATAGTCACCAACGCCAACTGTTCAACCACCGGGCTCGCGCTGGGTCTTGCTCCCCTGCTGCCCTTCGGTATCAGACAGGTGGTCGTATCCACGTATCAGGCGCTCTCGGGCGCGGGTTACCCCGGGGTGCCGTCCACCGATATTCTGGGCAACGTCATACCTTACATCGGGGGGGAGGAAAGAAAGATGGTGGAGGAGACCAGAAGGATACTGGGTGAGGTGGAGGATGGCAGAATAATCGACCATCCCGTAAGGGTGGTGGCCAGCTGCGCCAGGGTACCTGTGGAGAACGGTCACCTGGAAAGTGTTGCCGTGGAGCTGGAACACCGGGTGGCCCAGGCCACCTTGATAGGTGCGCTAAACGATTTTAGGGGTCCCGATGAAATGGTGGAACTGCCCACGGCACCCCAACGGCCCCTGATTGTGAATTCAGGACCGGACAGACCCCAGCCCAGGCTGGACGTGATGGCGGGGGGACCGGGAAGGTCATCGGGTATGTCTGTTGTCATAGGCAGGTTCCACACAATTGGGAACTGGGTGCGTTTCTTCCTGCTGTCCCATAACACGATCAGAGGCGCAGCGGGCGGTTCGATACTAAACGCGGAGCTTTCGCAGTCAAGGGGTCTTTTGGAGGGGCCGCGATGAAGGTCATGAAGTTCGGAGGTTCGATCCTCCGGTCCGCGGAGGACATCAAACGGGCAGCGGGTATCGTACGGAACGAGGACGATGAGAGGGTGGTGGTGATATCCGCCCTGGGGGGTGTTACCGATGAGATAGAGACCTTCCTGGACGGTCTGGACCGTGGCAAGGGAAGCCCTGCCGATGCCGCGGAATCCCTCCGCCGTCGGCATGCCAACATCCTGTCCGAACTGGTAAATAGCCGAACCCTTGCCGATGAGATCAGGGGACGGGTAAACTCCCAAATAGAACGATGGGAAAGGGTGGCCTTTGGTGTGCTCTACACCGAAGAGCTCACACCCCGAAGCCGGGATTTTCTGATGAGCTTCGGAGAGAGACTGTCGGTAATCCTCTTCGAAGGCGCTCTTAAGGACCACAACGTTCCGGCCCAGGCAATGGAGATGGACAGGTTGGGGTGTATAACAGATGGAGAGTACGGTTGCGCCACCGTTGATATGGAGTCCACCGAAAAACAGCTTCCCCAGGCAATCCAGCCCGTTGTCAAGGGAGGGGAGGTTCCTGTGATCACAGGGTTCTTCGGTTCGGACGAAAGGGGGCATACCACAGTGTTTGGAAGGGGTGGCGCCGATTACTCGGCAGCGGTAACGGCCAACGCGCTGGATGCGGAGGTACTGGAACTTTGGAAGGACGTGGAGGGGTTCTACAGCGCGGATCCTACCCTTGTGCCTTCAGCAAGGCACATGTCAAGACTAAGCTATGACGAAGCGGCCGAAATGGCCTATTTCGGTGCAAGGATCCTCCATCCCATGGCAATATGGCCCCTGAGCGAAAAGAACATCCCGCTGTGGGTTGGTGATATTGGACATGCCGACAGGTCCCGGGGAACGCTGGTCACTTCGGAAACCACCCGTAACGGTCAGGTGATCAAGTGTGTCACCAGTTCAAAGGACATAGGGATACTCAAGATCCAGGGGGCGGGGGTGGGACACACTCCCGGTGTACTGTCCCGGTTTGTCAGCGAGCTGAGCCATGCCGGTATCAATATCAAGTCAGTTATCACATCCCAGACATCCATTGCGATCCTGCTTGACAGGAATGACCTGCAGCGGGCCCACGAGCTGCTCAAAAGGCTTCCCACCAAGGTGGTGGAAAGGCTCATGCCGCTTCCCGGGGTTGCCATTATCGGGGTCGTGGGGGACGGTCTGAACAACACAAAAGGGGTGGCGGGGAAGATATTCAGCGCCGTTGCTGGGAAAGGCATTAACGTTGAGATGATATCCTCGGGCGCCTCTGAAACCGCGTACTATTTCATAGTCAACGAATCCGAGGTGGAGAGGGCTGTGGTGACGATCCACGATGATCTATTTGGCCCCTGATGCCGGTAGCTGATTTCGAACTAGTCTGACCATACCTTCTCCAGGGCGGTCCGGATGAACCCCACCTGGTCGGTGACCGATGACGCCTGTATCATCATGGAGGTGTCCAGGTCCTTGATCTTCCCGGAGAACAATATAACAGAGACTATATCCACATCATCGTTTGGATGAAGGGTATCCCGGAGTTCTGTCCAGCTGCGGACGATGTCCCTGTACTTTTCCACCTTGGGAGACAGCTCGACAAATGCGGCGGCCAACAGCAGGATGGACATTTCCTTGAAGGTGACGGATTCCACAACGTGATCTTCCATTTCTTTCCTTATGTTGGAAACGATATCCTTGAGAACCTTCGGGTCCTTGACGTCAACCCGGATGTCCATTATCCGCCCGGTTCCCAGTATGGTGGCGGCCAGGTCCTTCTGGTCGTTTATGGGAACCTGTTCGCGCAGGTTGTCCCATAGCTTGACAACTGAGTTGGTGGTCTCCACCTCGTTGGAATGGGAAACGCATGATGATGTGAGGAAGGCGGCGCCTATATCCTGAACAGACCCCGAGTTCACCTTCATGCCCGATACCTTGTCCTTGAAAGCAGTAACGATGCTGGTGATTTCATCCTTGTTGATCTGTTCCGCCTGAAGGTCAACTATCCTTCCCATTCCCAGCAGGACAGATATGTAATCAACATCGTCGTTGACATCCACCGAGTCCCGGATATCCTTCCACAGATTGGTTATGGCCTTGGTGCTCTCAACCTTGTAGGATGAGCTTATCCCCGCGGTGGTCAGCAGGGCGGCGCATACGTTGTGTCTGAGTTCCGGATCGGACAGATAAATTCCTCCTCGCCGGGATAACTATTCGTTGCTAATTAACTGTTACGAAGGTCCTTGTCCGTAGGGTATTCAGCTCTTTCGGGAAAGTAATGCCGACGCATCGACCAGAGGCCTAAAACGGACACCCATAGGTTCGATGGCCTCCCGGCCGCCCTCCCCCCGGTCCACAACGACGATGAGCTGGTCCACCCGGGCACCCGCCTCCCGGAGTATGCTGATGCTTTTGACAGAGGACCCTCCTGAGGTTACAACGTCCTCCACCACAGTTACCCGGGCGCCCTCGGGCAGGACGCCTTCAATGCGTTTACCGGTTCCGTGGGTACGTTCCCCCTTTCTTAGGATAACGTACGGTTTGTTGGTCTCAAGGGCAACCGCCACGGCCAGGGGGACCGCGCCCAGTTCCATCCCGGCAATCATGTCTCCCTCCACCATTTTCGACATCCGGGAGGCTATCTCCCGGAGTATTTCGGGGCGGGTGGATGCCAGTTTGATGTCAACGTAGTACGAGCTCTTCTTGCCGGAGGTAAGGGTGAAATCACCAAATTTCACAGCGCCGCACTCCACCAGCATGTCCAAAAGGTCAGTCATCCGTATCACCAGGGTTCATTCTTCTTGCCCATCCTGTATGCGATTATGTTGGCCCCCCTGTGCAGGAGGAATGTCATCATGAGAACGGATATCAGGGCGAATATGGCCACTCCCTCCAGGTAATTGGCATGGAACCAGTCCCACCTGAAAAGTGCCACCAGTCCGATTGCTCCCACCACGAAGTCGTACTGGTCCACTATGGGGAACTTAGAACCCCTGGGCATGTTCATCCTGCGTTTTGCTATGGACTTCAGGGCGTCACCGGTCATGGCACCGATTGCCAGAGGTAGGAATATGAACACCATTTCCGGGAACTTCAGCCCCCAGCCCCAGCTCTTGTCTATACCCAGTAGCCAGACCAACCCCGCAAGTATCATGCCCAGGATGGTGGCCAGGGCCACGCCTCCCAAAAAACCTGACCAGGTCTTGCCCTCGCCCATCAATCGCTTGCCGTCCTTGCAAACGTGCCCACCGTCCATGGGCCAGTGTCCTCCCGTAAGGACTGCCAGAGAGTTGGGGACGAAGGCTGGGATGAAAAGCCAGAGCCCCTGAAAGAAATGCAGCATTGCTTCTCCGCCGTCCATGATAACTCGGACGGTGAATGGGTCAGGGCGGATTTATAAATGCTGGACCGTCAAGTTGAAATCTACCCAATCCCCTACCGCGTCATATGGCAGGGAAAGTGAAGAAGGACGGCCGGGATAAGAAGAGGAATGTCCGTGAACCCAAGACGGATGGTCGTGAACCCAAGACGGATGGTCGTGAACCCAAGACGGATGTCCGTGAACCCAAGACGGATGTCCGTGAACCCAAGACGGATGTCCGTGAACCCAAGACGGATGGGCGCGAAGCCAAGACGGATGGGCGCAAACCCAAGACGGATGGCCTGGTCAAGGTGACATTTCTGGGTTCCGGGAACGCCTTTGCACCCGGCAGGGACTGGAGCGGTATACTCCTAAACGACAGGATACTGCTGGACTGCGGACCCACCGTGCTGCCCAATCTGAGGGCCGTGGATGTCGATCCCGGTTCGATAAGGGGAGTGTTCCTTTCACATCTTCACGCCGATCATACATTCGGACTTCCGTTCATGTTCCTTGATTCATACTTTCTTACAGATCGCTCGGAGCCCCTCACCATTGTAGGCCCTGCCGGAAGTCGGAAGTTCCTAAACAAGCTGGACAAGATGGCCTATCCGGACATCGATGGGGAGAGAAAGAAGCGGCTGCCCCTGAACTTCATTGAACTGGACGATCAGACAACCTTCGGTTTCGGAAAGGTCCAGGCCGAGGCGATCCCCATGGCCCACGGTGACCAGGCCGCTTTCGGGTATCGGGTGAAGATCGGGAAAAAGACCATCGCCTATTCCGGGGACACCGGCATGTGCCGGGGGCTCAAGGACCTTGTGTGGGACGCTGACGCGGTCATACTTGAGATGAGCAGTCCCAAATTCATTTCCAAAAACCACCTGTGCCGTCAGGATATAGAAACCATAGCTGGTTGGTGTTTTGAGGGCACAAAGATAATCCTGACACATCTTTCCGAGGTTCCCTCAGATATGAAAGGTTACGTATTTGCCCGGGACCTGAAGACCCTGTGGGTGTAACAGAACGCGGTAGATGTATGGTCTGAATTGATCGTCATAGCTTCAGGGGAATATTGGCGGCCTTGGCAGTATTGACCATGAGCATTGCCACCGTCATGGGTCCAACACCACCGGGCACCGGGGTAACCTTGGACGCCACTTCCATCACAGGATCGAAGTCCAGATCGCCCACCAGGTATCCTCCCTTGGGATGAGACGGATCCTCGATGCGGTTGATCCCCACATCGATGCATACCGCTCCCTTCTTAACCATGTCACCCGTGATGATCCTGGGCCGTCCCACGGCGCTGACCAGAATATCTGCCTGAGAGGTGATGGCGCCCAGGTCGCGGGTTCTGGAGTGGCATATGCTAACGGTGCAGTGCCTGTGAAGCAGAAGCAGTGCCATGGGCCTTCCCACCAGGTGGCTCCGTCCCACCACCACCGCGTGGGCTCCTTTTAGTTCCACCCCTTCCCGATCAAGCAGATACATCACTCCCCGTGGTGTACAGGGGACCATCCCGTCCTTACCCAGAAACAGTCTTCCCTGGTTGATTGGGTTGAACCCGTCCACGTCCTTTGCCGGGTCGATGATGTCCAGGATGGCAGGTTCGTCTAGATGATCCGGGACGGGTGACTGGACCAGAAAACCCGCCACCGCCGGGTTGTCGTTCAGTTGCCTGACTTGGTCTTCCAGTTGCTGCTGGGTGCATTCAGGGGGCAGGCTCACCCTCATGAAATCGAACCCGACCTCCCGGGCAGCCCTCTCCTTCATCCTGATGTAAACCTTGGATGCGGGGTTGTCGCCGACCTCCACAACCGCCAGGGCCTTCACGGTCCCGCCGGACTCCTTGTGCCTTTCCACTGCGGATGCGACCTTGGCGCGGACCTCGGCCGCTGCCTCTTTTCCGTCTATTGTGCTTCCCGGCATGGCATATCCCGGTGGGTCATGTCCCCCTGGGCAATCAATCTTTTTCATGGTGTCGTTGTTGGATGCAACCCATGACTGTTGATCAACTGCCAAGTGCTTATCCATTGTTTACTACGGTTCATCCCCGTCACCATCCATGTCTTCCAGTTCATCCCCGTCACCGTCAATCCGATCGTCGATCCCATCGGTCACATCCCCGTCCATCGGATGATCCGTTTCGGATGGGTTTTCTCCGTCCTCCCTGAAAGGATCGGGAGTATCTTCATCTGATGTCGATTCCCCCGGTGGATCGGGTGGATCGTCCGGAAGATCCTCGCCCGGATCCAAATCGTCATCCGGGCCGTCCCTGGTGTCTTCGGCCAACGGGTCATCGTTGCCTTCAGATGTATCCTTTTCAGACGGTTCCGGACCCCCGGTCGATATTTCCATCTTTTCCTCTTTTTTACCCTTCCTTGAAATGATAATCAGCATTCCCACAACAGCCAAGACCGCCGCGATTGCCACGACTCCTATTATGATGGTATTGTCGTCTGAAGCGCTTCCGGACGCGCCTTCGTCACCATCGCCTTGACCATCATCATCGTCCCCTTCATTGTCGTTTGTATCATCTCCAGTACCGTCGTCATCATCCCCGGAGTCATCAACAGGTTCTCCTTTTACCTCTATGGTCATCTGGTGCTCGTATTCGAGATCGCCATCCGATACGACCATAACGACCGTGTACTTGCCAGGCTGATCGTAGGTGTGCTGTACCTCCAGTCCTTCACCCTCCGATCCGTCGCCGAAATCCCAAAGTACGGTGATGTTGGCCAGGTCCGTAGGGGTGTCTGCCAATTCATCCGAACGGAAGGTAACTACACTGCCGGTTTTTGGGGTGTCCGTTTCCACTAACATGTCGGCGCTGGGCGGCGTGTTACTGACCTCCACCCGGAAGGGGATCTCCCCCACGGCGCCGTCGTTGTCTGTCACCCGCAAGATGCCGTCGTAATCCCCGGACGAGCCTATTGAGAGTTCAAGGGTCTCTCCCCAGCCCATAACCTCGTTATTTAGCAGCCAGGTGTAGTTGAGGTCGTCCTGATCAGAGGGTGTGTCGATGGTGTATGAACCGTCTAGAACGAATGGTTCGTCCTCCTCCACCATGAACCGATCCGAGTCCAGCAATGCCTCCGGCGGGATGTTGTCGATACGGATGGTAATGATAGCAATACCCATGTCCCCGTCATCGTCTCTTGATTGGAGGGTCACGTTGTAGCTGCCGCTGGTTGTGTAGATGTGATCGGCCTTTTTTGATGAGGTCCAGTTTACCATGTCCCCGTCACCGTAGTCAAGCCGGTACTGTAGCCCAATGCTGTCGCTGGGGGTGTCACCCCCTTCCCAGGTGAAGGTCACAATATCGTCCTCGTCAAAGCTGTCTCCACCCAGTGGTTGAAGGATATTTGCCCAGGGTATCCGGTTTTGGACGAACACGCTCAGGTTGCACGTTCCCACGTCGCCGTCATCGTCCTTGACGTAAAGGACCGCCGTGTAATTTCCGCTTGATATGTAAGAGTGGTTTGCATCCGACGTGGGCTGGTAGTCGGTGTCATGCCCGTCCCCGAAGTCCCAGCGGTATACCAGCGAGTCCAGATCGGAGACCGAGTCGTTCCCTGTCCCGGTGAAGTTCAGAACCCCCTCTTCCAGGGGTATGCCAAGAAAGCTGCCCGTGCAGGATGGCACCACGTTGTCGATTTGGACGGTGAATGTTTTCCATGTCCAGGCACCGTTATCGTCCCTGACGGACAGGTTGGCATCGTATTCCCCGGAATCTGTGTACACATGGTGTGACACCGGATCGGTCGACCACTGGGTGTAGGTCCCGTCCCCGAACACCCACTTGTACTCCAGGGTGGGCAGATCGGAGTCGGTGTCCCAGGTGGCAGACGCGTCGAAAGTTATGTTCTGGTCCTCGAAACCGGATACGGGCAGTGCCGGTACAGGGTTGGGCGGAGTGTTTGAAACTTCCAGGGTGATCCGTTCGGCCCATATCAGGGTGCCGTTGGGTCCGCAGACCCGGAGGCTGGCCAGATAGGTCCCCTCGTTGGGGTAGTAATGAGCAAGCGGTGAGCTGTCCGTTCCCTCCCAGTCCCAGGCGCCGTCCCCTTCGAAATCCCACTGGTAAAGGGTTGCCCCGTCGGCTGAAAAACTGAAGGTTACCTCTTCGTCCTCGCTCAATGCTGTCTTGTCAGCGGACACCTGAATGTTTGTGGGGACGACGGTTGGCTCCTGGATTATTACAGGACCGCTGTCCCAGGGAACGTGTCTTTCGATCTTTCCCCGGCCGGAAGGCCACCGGACCTCGATCCAGTCTGCTTTTTGTGCATCCCCGAGACCGAATATCAGGTCCAGCGAGTTGCACTGGCCCTTGGACCCCGATCCCGCTGTCACCACCTGGGTCGTCGTCCTGTCGCCAACGCCCACCGTCACAAGGGATCCCACGCCCCTGGAATTGGATGCGGTCCCCTGGAGACGGACCTTGACCATTTTGCCATTACCTCCGTCGTTGGAGAACAGGTGAATGTCGTAATCGCCTTTCTGATCCTTCATGAAAGGATGGTGGCCGCCTGTGACTATGTCGGGATACCCGTCGTTGTTGAAATCCGAGGTGGCGGCACAGAATGTGCTGTAGGTGTTCACCCCGGCCTCCTGCCAGACTTCCGAGAAGCTCTCGTTTCCGTTGTTGAGCCAAAGATGAGGCTTGGCGTACTCCAATTCGTACACCTGGGGAAGGAACATATCCATGTACCCGTCCAGGTTGTAGTCGCCCAGGGTGGCTCCCTTGTAAAGTTCATCACCTTCGTATACGCCTTCGCCCCCCATGGGCTTGAGCGGGATGCCGTACTCCACCCGTTCATTGATGAAGTTGAAATCCGGAGCGCCCTGGTTGATGTAGAGGGCGGAATCGTCGCACACGTATCCCCTGATATCATATCCCCCGGATGCGGATAGACCCACGTACTTGTGGACCAGGTTGGACACCCAAAGGTCCATCAACCCATCGTTGTTCGCATCGATCCAGAGAACGCCGGCGGAGTGGCCATACGCCGGTCCCCAGTATTGGTTGGTGTACGAATCTAAGTAACGGTCAGGATCGTACGCCCCTTCCACCCCCATCTCCCTGGCAACATTGGTGAATGTCCCGTCGCCGTTGTTGCGCCACAGGAAGTTGGGCATGAGACGGTAGTTGGCCACGAACAGGTCCTGCCACCCGTCCTGGTTGTAGTCGCACCATGACGATCCCTCGGAGTAACGGATGTTGCCATAGTTATCGAAACTGTAAACCGGTGGGTTGTGCTCCGGGTTGGAAGGGTCGAACATGCCCGAGCTGGTGGTGACGTTGGTGAATGTCCCGTCGCCGTTGTTGTGAAAGAGGAAATTCGGCCAGTAGTAGCAGTCCGCTATATCGGGTGTGGGCCACCCTTCACCGTGCATGATGTAGAGGTCCAGAAAACCGTCGTTGTCGTAGTCCCCCCAGGATGCGCCGGAGTTCAGGGCCGGGCATGACAGGTCGCCAGCCTGGGCCGTCACTTCCGTGAAGGTCCCGTCACCATTGTTGTGCCACAGATAGTCGGGCATGTGCAGGTTGCCGCAGGCATAGAAGTCCTGCCACCCGTCGTTGTCGTAGTCGGCCCAGGTCCCGTATTCGGCGGTCTGGTTGATACCTGCCGCGGCGGTCACTTCCGTGAAGGTCCCGTTGCCGTTGTTGCGATACAGTTTCCGACCGTTACGGAGCAGGTCGTCGTATCCGTCGTTGTCATAGTCACCCCAGCTCAAATAGAGCTGGTCTGACCACCAGGCCACGTTCTCGCTGGTTTCCCAGGAGAAGGCGGATTCGTTGAGGTCGGTGAAGTGGGGTATGATCGGTGAACGGATTGCACCTTGTGCGGGGGGTGTTTCCTGGGCCGGGCCTGTCCAGTTCGGGGACGCGATGATGATCGAACTGGTCAGGAGCATGAAGAACACGATGGTGGGAGCAGGTCTGTTCATGGTGATCAAGATGAGCGATGGTTGATCATATGTTTAGTTTTTCTGAAACACAAAGCATATTTTTCAACGTGGATGCATATTATTATGCGCCGTGGATGGATGGGGGTCCAGGGAATCCGGGATCATCAAAAACGTCGTGGCCGCACTGCTATTTTTCGCCTGCTGGATCGGTGAGCTTTACTGTTTTATTTACCAAAACCTTAATTAACGGACATCCCGTTGAGGGCTCTCCCCTAGGGAATTTAGGAGGTAAGGGAATGGAAGGAGAATCCAATATTTCAGAGATCCTGGCCGACATTGAGGAAGAGGTTTACCGCAACGAGCGGATGATCAAGCTCTCTGTTGCCCTGGATTACATGATCCAGCTGGTGGAACCCAAGCACAAGGATGCATTCATCCAGGCGGAGAAGAACGCCCGGACCATTGAGGACATGAACCGTATCCTTGATCTGGCAAAGAAGCACATCGGTCAGAAGACCGCCATCACCATGCTGGGTATCTGATACCGCTCCCAGCGCGGGTTTTGCGCCCCTGGCCCAGCGATAAGCTCACCGTCCCAGGCCCGGCCATGTTCCCATGGCCATGTGCATTTCGTTTTCCCCGACCCCGGCTCCTTTCCTCCGGACCGTTTCCCCCCGGAACCATTGCCACCTGAATATTTGAGCCTCAGCGTGTATGGTGTTTTTTGGCAATATGACCCTCAAAGCGGTCTGTTTTTACAAAAATATAATATAATTATCACAGGATTTCCGCAAATATGCATACCATGGCCGCTCCCACCGACAAGAACAAACTGATCGATGACAATCCCCTGGTAGACATCGCTGGCCTGATGTTTCTGGAGGACATTGCTGACAAGCAGGGCGAGGCGGGGATGACGAATTATCTGGTATCCCTGGCGTCATCCCTGGCCAAGAGCATGCCCGAGGAGGAGTACGAGAGCTGGGATCGGTTCCTGGATTCCCTGCGAAACCGCGAGTCCATCCTTACCACTTTCGACAATGTCATAACCCCCACGGAAACCTGTGTGGCCACATACCTCTGCCCCTTCGAGCGAGGTGTCAGCGAGTACACAGCCCGGATAGGCGAGCTTCCCAATCTGCACAAGTCCGTGGCGGAACATTTCAACAACACGGTCAAACCATCAACTGTCAACACCTGCTGCGTGATATGCCAGTCATACCGCAACTTTGCGGCATCGCGCATAAAGGTGAAGAAAAAACCTGTCCGGTACGCGCAGATATCCGTTTCCAACTTCGGGAACCATATCCAGGCACCCGATGAATGGCTCCCCATACTTCTGGAGAGGGCCGACATATCCAAGACCCGGCTCAACATGCTTGAGCGAAAGTCCGCCTGCACCTGGATGGTGTACCAGGAAGACACGGCCAAGGGCCTTCTCTGAAGGACCGGTCCACGGGTGGGCGCTTATTAGAATATACGCAGAGTGGATGTGAGCGGATTGGCTTTCCCGCCGCCAGTTCGCCTTCCGATCATATCTGGAGTTCCAGCCCCAGCTTTATGGCCAGCTCCTTGTACCGGTTCCGGATGGTGACCTCGGTCACCCCGGCGATGTCCGCCACCTCGCGCTGGGTCCTGCGCTCGTTGCACAGTATGGTCGATATGTAGATGGAAGCAGCAGCGACCCCGGTGGGTCCCCGGCCGGACGTCAGCTCCAGATCGTCGGCCTGTTTGAGTATCTCCCGGGCCTTGGACTGGGTGTCTGCTGAAAGTTTGAGCTCTGAACAGAACCGTGAGAGGTAATCCTGGGGAGAGGTGGGAACCAGTTGGAACTGGAGTTCCCTGCTCATGAATCGGAATGTCCTGCCTATCTCCTTGCGGCTCACCCTGGATGAGTTGGCTATCTCGTCGAGGGTCCTGGGAACGTTGCACTGTCTGCAGGCCGCGTACAGTGATGCGGCCACCACTCCCTCGATGGATCGCCCGCGGATCAGGTTCTTGTTGATGGCCTTGCGGTAGATCACCGCCGATGTCTCCCGCACGTTGCGGGGCAGGCCCATGCCCGACGCCACCCGGTCCATCTCGGAAAGTGCGTAGGTGAGGTTGCGTTCGGTTGCATTGGATACACGAATGCGTCTCTGCCACTTCCGCAGCCGGTAGAGCTGTGCCCGGTTCCGGGTGGGTATGGATTTTCCGAAGGAATCTTTGTTCTTCCATCCGATCTCGGTGGAAAGTCCCTTATCGTGAATGGTATATGTCATGGGTGCGCCGGTCCGGGCCCTTTTTTCTCCCTGCTCTGCGTCAAAGGCCCGCCATTCGGGTCCCTGGTCGATGAATCCCTCGTCGAGTACGAATCCGCAGTCCTCGCAGACCTGTTCTCCTCTCTCGTAGTCCCTCACCAGGTGACTGCTTCCGCAGTCGGGGCATTTCACGGTCTCTTCGACTTTTGGCTTCTTTCCCCCCATGGATAACACACCCTGTCTTTGGTGGGCGGGATCGTTCACCGGCGCCCTCTTCGATCTTCCTGGATGAAAAGGTCCATGTTGATGTAGCGAAGGAGGTTGTCTCCCCTCCTTCCCTTTGGATAGATGGCGACGTATGGATTTTTCACTGGCCCCATGACGCTGGCCACCTTTCCCACCAGGTTCTTGCGGCCGTCAAATACATTGAAGCCAACACCGGGAGCGAAATCGCTCTGGACGATGAGCTTGCCGCTGTGGGATATTGTATTCACCTTTCCAAGCCGTTTCAACAGTGTCCCCCATTGTATGATCGGTTCGGTGTCCCGTCCCTGTGTATCCAGTGTTAAAATTGGTATTTATATTTTACGTTATTCTTAATAAGATGATTTTTCTCGAATGAATAATTTGAATACTGATATTCTCTCAATACCTATCAAGAATAAACTAGAGTGGTTGAAGTGGGATTCGAGGAGGAAGAAAAAAAATTAGTCGTGTAGCAAAGTGGGCTAAAACTTGAGCATGGAAGTCCCTGAGGGTGTGGCTAAAACATCCCAGGAGAAGCAACCATGCCCAAGTTCAGCACCAAGTGGAATATAGAGTGGAACGAACCC
>Ga0272441_10007586_pt1 | contig 17581 bp, 14 predicted proteins | sample SSMProp6N_FD_193582 | JGI IMG/M metagenome (GOLD analysis project Ga0272441, IMG submission 193582) | Marine sediment archaeal communities from Little Sippewissett salt marsh, Falmouth, MA, United States - SSM-Prop-6N | ecosystem: Environmental > Aquatic > Marine > Wetlands > Sediment ...
GACGCCCTTCTATAAACTTTCACTGAAAGATCTGAAGCGGAAAGAATGGACACCGTTTCTGAACATGGTTGACATTTCCTACTGGCATACTGAGCTTTTCACATGATGAAAACGGCTCCGTTTTTTCGCCATTCTGAAAAAAAACTTTTATTAATCGATGAATCTTTAGAAAATTGGCATCACAAAATCATTATACCTACATTGTTTCTCCTTCGGATCAGGGGCTTCGGGTAGATGTTTTTCTGCAGAAGCACAATCCTGAGCTTACCCGATCGCACATCAAACGGCTCATCGACAGCCGGAGGGTAACGGTGAATGATCTGGCTCCCAAAGCCGGATTGAAGCTTAAAGAGGGGTTTCGAATCGAACTCCACATCCCCCTTCCCGAGCCGATGAAAGCCGTGCCCGAACCCATACCTCTCGATATTTTGTTTGAAGATGAGGCGATTCTCATCGTCAACAAACCTCCCGGCCTTGTTGTTCATCCGGCTGCCGGAAATTATTCCGGCACACTGGTAAACGGCCTTTTGTATCATTGCCGCTCCCTGTCAAAACCCGGAGAGGTCCTGCGGCCGGGAATTGTCCACCGCCTTGACAAAAACACCTCGGGAGTGATGGTTGTCGCCAAAAATGACCGTTCCCACAATCATCTGGCGGCTCAGTTTAAGGACCACTCCATTACCAGAAGGTATCTGGCGCTTGTTGTCGGAGGGATGAAAGAATCCCGGGGAACGATTTCTTCTCTTATCGGAAGGCATCCCAGGGACCGGAAAAAGATGTCATCAAATCCGGTTCGGGGAAAGGAAGCAATTACTCACTGGGAGGTTCTAAAGAGCTACCGTTTTTTTACCCTGCTGAGGGTCAACCTTGAAACCGGCCGGACTCACCAGATTCGCGTGCATCTTGCCGGTATGCACCGCCCGGTTTTCGGAGACCCGGAGTACGGAGGGCGAAAGCCATCGGGGACCATTTCCAGGGCGGCGTTTGGTTCCTGTCTTCGTTTGATAAAAAGACAGGCTCTTCATGCCGCCATCCTTGGCTTCATCCACCCTTTCGAAGAGAAGTATGTGGAGTTCAGCGCTCCTCCTCCGGAAGATTTTACGTCGGTTCTCGAAAAGATAGAAGAAGTTTCCGGTGAAAAGGAAAAATTTATTTTTCCATGACCCCGTTAACGATTGCTCCGTCAATCGTGGAAACCCGAACCGCGACCTCTTTGTTAACGAGCTCGTTTCCCCCATCCATCAGAACCGGGATGTAGTTTCGCGAAAAACCTTTTAAAAACCCTCGATCTTTTTCTCTCTGCGACTCAATTAAAACGTGCAGTTTTTTATTGAGATATGATTTGTAAAAGGAATTTCTTTTTTCAGTGCCGAGGGCGCGTAACAGTTTCCCTCTTGATTTCACGGTATTTCCATCTATTCTTTTGGGAAACCGGGCGGCAGCCGTGCCTTTTCGCGGAGAAAATGGAAAGACGTGAAGATAGGTAACCTCAAGCTCGTTAATCAGCTCGAACGTTTGCTGAAATTGACGCTCTTCCTCCCCGGGAAATCCCACGATGACATCAACCCCGATAGCTAGATCAGGGATGGACACCACCAGATTTTTTATGAGCCGATGGAAATATTCAGCCGAGTAAGGCCGGTTCATCCGCCGGAGAATATCGCTGTCTCCGCTCTGAAGCGGAAGATGAAGGTGGGGGCAGATCATTTCAGAGGCTCCTATAAAATCTATTAAATTTTGTTCAACTTCGTTCGGCTCAATTGAACTCAGGCGAATCCGGGGGACCGGCTTTTCTTTTTCAATCTTTTCCAAGAGCTCGAGTAAGGTGGTGGCGGGCTTTAAATCCAGTCCGTAGGCTCCGAGGTGAATGCCGGTTAAGATTACCTCTTTATATCCTGATAAGCCGATTCGCTTCAAGAGCTCAAGGACGGTTCGCGGATTCATGCTCCGGCTGGGGCCTCGGGACGTGGGGATGATACAGTATGAACATCGAGCGTTACAGCCGTCCTGAATCTTGAGGGAAAACCGGGTTTTGTTGAAAAACCGCTTAATTTTGTCTTCCGGGAAAGTACTTCCTTTTTCAAAGGGTTTCACCGCTATCCGGGCATCATTGTCGATGGCGGAGCTTAGCAGCAGATCGGGAATGTTGTTTTTATCCTGATTTCCCACCACCAGTGACACCCCTGGTATTTTTTCCAGGTCATCGGGGGCGACTTGGGCATAACAGCCGGTGACCACTATTTTTGCCTTCGGATTTTTTCGATGGGCTCTTCTTATAAGCTGCCGGGACTGGTAGTCGGTTTTTCCGGTAACGGTGCAGGTGTTGATCACGTATATATCCGCGACATCGGAAAAGGGGACAACGCCGAAATTTTTTTCTTCAAACCCTTCTCTGATTATCTCGGAATCATATTGATTTGCTTTACATCCTAAAGTCGCGATAGCAACGCGTATCATGATAATATCCTTGCAGTTAGCCTACGGTTATGGTATTCAGGGACGGTGATTTTTCAGGCTCTATTACTTATAAAACAGGAGTTTTTTATCAATGGCTATTATAAGACCATTTCGGGGGTTTTTATACAATCGAGAAAAGATTGAAAATCCGCTCTTGGTTGTCGCCCCTCCTTACGATGTTATCACTTCTTCGGAGCAAAACCAATATTATGAGAAAAATCCTTATAACATAATACGTCTCATTTTAGGAAAAGAAGATCCTTCCGACAGCGAAAGCGACAATAAATATACCCGGGCGGCGAACTTTTTTTCAGCCTGGAAAAAAGAAGGGGCGCTTTCGGAGAGCCCTAATCCTTCAATATATTTCTACACCCAGGATTACCAGCTTCCGGATGGGAAAACGTTGCAACGAAAAGGCTTCATCTGCCGGGTAAAGCTGGAAGAGTTCAGCTCCGGAATAGTTCGCCCGCATGAAAAGACCTTGAGCAGGCCGAAGGCCGACCGATTTAACTTGATGAAGGCGTGCGGGGCTAATTTCAGCCCGATTTTTTCCATTTACTCTGATCCCGCACGCACGATCGAGCAGATTGATTTAACTCAAACACGCTCCCCTTATTTCGACATAACCGATGAAAACGGTATCCGCAATCAGCTCTGGGTTGTGGATGATTCGGAAATAATCAGCGTGGTATTAAACGTGATAGAAGACAAAAACCTGCTGATAGCGGACGGACACCATCGCTATGAAACCGCTCTCAACTATCGAAATTTCATGCGGGAACAGCGCCTTGATTTCAGTGAAGACGCTGGCTTCAATTATACCATGACCTATTTAACCAATATGAATGATGCCGGGCTGGTTATTCTTCCAACCCATCGGCTGGTGAAAGACGTCAACTTTGATCTTTCTCAGTTTATCGAACGGGCCCGGAAATATTTTCATATTGAAACAATTCCCACTGATCCGGAGAAAGACAATGCCATCAGAAAAAAAATCCTAACCGGGATGAACAAAGAGGGGAAAATCAATTATCTTTTTGCGATGGTGTGCAAAGGACAAGACAGTTATTTTGTCTTTCGGCTGAAAGATGATGGCGTGCTTGATGATTTCATGGATAAAAACATCTCTCCGGCGATGCGTCATCTGGATACTAACATCCTGGAAGCACTGGTTTTTAACCATCTCATGGAGATAAGCTGCAATGATCCGAAGTATGAGGAGTGTTTCAAATTTATCCGGTCTGATGACGAGGCGGTGCAGCTGGTTACTGCCGGGGAATATGACGTCGCCTTTCTGATTAACCCCACCCGCATTGAACAGGTCAACGAGATTGTTGCCCAAGGGGAAAAAATGCCCCAAAAATCAACCTTTTTTTACCCGAAGCTTTTGAGCGGACTGGTTATCAATCAAATCGACTCGGAAGAGAAGACTTCGTCTGGAAATAAAGACGGCAAGGCCTTATAAGCCTGTTTATCCACCAATCGGGGAAGAAGCAAACATGAAAGACGACCCTTCCGTTCCCGTCTTACCTGACGAGACCCTCGATACCATGTTTGAGGGGAAGCTGAAAATAATCCAGAAGAAGAAAGGGTATCGATTCTCTCTTGACGCGGTTATCCTCGGGCGGTTGGCTCCGGTTTCTCCGGGCGATCGAGTGCTTGACCTTGGAACCGGATGCGGGATAATGCCGCTGATTGTAACCCGCTCAACCGAAGCAAAAGAGGTTGTCGGCGTTGAGCTTCAAGAAGAACTGGCGGATATAGCTCGTCGAAATGTTAGCCTGAACGGGCTGACAGACATCATTACCATCGTAAAAGAGGACCTGAACAACCTTGCGTCATTGTATCCTGAAAAATCCTTTGATCTGATTATCAGCAACCCTCCCTTTCGAAAGCTTAATACCGGACGGGTAAGTAGCGGAGGACAAAAGGCGATTGCCCGCCATGAAGTCGCGGTTTCTCTGAAAAAACTTCTGGAAGTAGCCTGCCGGCTCTTAAAAAAGAATGGGAAGATTTTTTTAGTGTACCCGGCCTTTCGTCTGATAGATCTCTTGTTTGAAATGAGAAACGCTGATCTGGAACCAAAAACCATCCAATGTGTTCACTCCCGGCGTCATGGTCCCGCCAAAATGGTTTTGGTTGAAGGATTCCGGGAAGGAGGGGTTGAGGTTGAGATAAAAGAGCCTCTTGTCATTTATGATTCAGAAAAAAATTACACCGAGGCGCTCCAGAAAATTTATTCTTTTCCTTGATGAGAAAGAAACCGGGCATTTTTTTCAAACAAACTTTTGAGCTCTTTTTTCAGTCCTTCATCCTTCAAACCCGCTAATTCTTTTTCGATATTTTTTTTTGCAGCATCGTCAAGCTCTGCTTCCAGCCAGTCAGGAAATTCCTCCTTTTTCGAGGAGCTCTCAGAGGGAAACTCTAACTCCCCCAGTTTGAATCTGATTTTATTTATTATTGAAGGGCCTATTATCTGATTCAGCTTTGCCTTTATTTTTTCTTCCATAAAATACAGCTGCTGCATCCAGACGGAACTGTCAACATCAACCCAGAGGGTCTTGTTTTGCAGCCTTTTTGGCCGGGAGTGTCGGGCGATACGAGGCCCGACCGCATCCTGCCAGATTTCAATGATACGGGAACACGTAGAAACAGAATTCAATTTCTGCTTTTTAAAAATGTTTTCGAGGATAAGCTTTATGTTTTCCATGCCGGCGTACTATATATAACTACATCCGAATCGCAGAAATAATATTCCCCGGTTGGTTTTTTCAGCTCTCTTTAAATACCGCACCGGTACTTGCCGAAGTCACCATTTGGGAATAGCGATAAGCATACCCTTCCGTAATTTTGGGAGGGAGCGGTTTCCAGGATTTTTTTCGTTCATCAAGCGTTTGTTCATCGACGTTCAGGGTAAGCTGTTTCGCGGGAATATCAATTTCAATAATATCGCCTTCCGCGACAAGCGCTATGGTTCCGCCATCAGCAGCTTCAGGAGAAACATGACCCAGCGCGGCCCCTCGGGTCCCCCCGCTGAATCTGCCGTCAGTTATGAGGGCGACGTCTTTATCCAAACCCATCCCGGCTATTGCCGAGGTGGGAGTCAGCATTTCCCGCATGCCCGGGCCGCCCTTGGGGCCTTCGTACCTGATCACCACCACATCCCCTGCTTTAATGCTTTTGCTCAAAATAGCTTCCACCGCTTCTTCCTCGGAATCGAAAACCCGGGCTTTTCCTTTGCTGTGAAGCATTTCCGGCGCGACTGCCGATTGTTTTACCACCGCTCCTTCAGGGGCCAGATTACCGCGGAGAATAGCGATTCCTCCTTCGGTATGGTATGGATTATCCAGGCGCCTGATAACGGAATCATCTGTTATTTTAGCCTGAGCAAGATTTTCTTTAACTGTTTTCCCGGTTACGGTAAGGCAATTTAATTGAATGAGATCATTTTTGCTCAGTTCGGCCATGATGGCGGGAATTCCTCCCGCTTCATTGAGGTTTTGCACATGGTGCGGTCCGGCCGGGCTGAGGTGACAGAGGTTGGGAGTCTCTTTGCTGATTGCGTTGATTAAATTAAGGTTGAGATCGATGCCGGCTTCATGAGCGATGGCAGGAACATGGAGAATGGTATTGGTTGAACAGCCCAAAGCCATGTCGACTGCCAAAGCATTATGGAAAGCATCGGGGGTGGCAATATCCCGTGGACGAATGCCTTTTTGAACGAGTTCCATCACCTGCATGCCTGCTGATTTGGCTAATCGAATTCGGGAGGCATAGACGGCCGGAATGGTGCCGTTGCCGGGAAGCCCCAGCCCCAGAGCCTCAGTCAGACAATTCATGGAGTTGGCGGTAAACATACCCGCACACGATCCGCATCCGGGACAGGCGGCGTCTTCAATGGTTTGCAGTTCCTGCTCGGAAAGAAGATTTGCCTTTACTTTGCCCACGCCTTCAAACACGGTAATCAGATCGATATCCTCTCCATTATGGCGGCCGGCCAGCATAGGGCCTCCACTGATCACTATGGCGGGAATGTTGAGCCTCAGGGTTGCCATAAGCATGCCGGGAACAATTTTATCGCAGTTGGTAACCAGAACGAGTCCATCAAAGGGATGGGCTCGGGCCATTATTTCGATTGAATCAGCAATCAATTCGCGACTGGGAAGTGAATACTTCATTCCCTCATGGTTCATGGCGATGCCGTCACAAACCCCGATGGTCGAAAACTCAATGGGCGTTCCCCCCGCCATCCTGACGCCGTCTTTTGCCGCCTTGGCGATGTTATTGAGATGAACATGTCCGGGAATAATCTCATTGGCGGAGTTGGCAACTCCGATCAGAGGGCGTTTCAGTTCTTCATCAGTGTAGCCCATGGCTTTGAACAAGGAACGATGGGGGGCTTTTTCCAGGCCTGATTTCATTCTGTCACTTCGCATTATGGCTCTCCTTTTCTCATGATTAAAAATTATTTACCGGTTTTGAAACTGGAAAATTTGAATAAAAAAACAAAATCCACAAGCTTTTCGTTTCAAATTTCCCAATTATACTCTATAAGTTTTTACAACCCGCTCAATATTTAATAGGTCTTTCACTGTCTCGGGAGAAGAAAATCCTTGGGTTTGGGCTATGACATTGCAAACGTCGCGGCTCTGTTTATAGCCCACTTCTAAAAGCAAAAAACCCCCTGATTTTAAGTATCGCAGAGCTCCCTCGACAATTTTTCGGTAATATTTCAATCCGTCATATCCTCCGTCCAGCGCGAGATAAGGTTCATAATCGCGTATTCCTGCCGGCAGCAACCGGATATCATCGGTTGGGATGTAAGGAGGATTGGAGACGATCAGGTCAAAACAAATTCCTTCCGTTTTTACGGGTTCATATAAATTTCCCTGCCTGAAGGTTATCGAATCGATGCCGTTATCAGAAGCGTTCTGCCGGGCTATGGAGAGAGCATCCGGAGAAATATCAATGGCTATGATTGAAGCCCGGGGCAGTTCAGAAGAGAGGGCAATCGATATTGCGCCGCTTCCAGTTCCAAGTTCCAACACGGATGGAGATGCCTCGGCTGAAAAAATCTTCAAGGCCGCCTCGATCAGCGTTTCGGTTTGGGGACGGGGAATCATAACCGCATTCGAGACCTTAAACGTCAGGGACCAAAATTCTTTCCGCCCGATGAGATAAGCTACCGGTTCTCCTTTTTCCCGGCGGGATATCAGTTCGTTAAGGTGTTGCCGGGATTCATCGGAGACAGGATTGTCCGGGTAGAGATAAAGATTGATTTTATCGGTTTTTAGGACATGGGTCACAAGAACCTCGGCATCCAACCGGGGAGTTTCAGGGCAGTGGCGGGACAAATTTTCGGTAATTTCATGGAGAAGGGAAGAGACGGTATGAGAATTTCCAGTAATCGGATTAATTTTCAACGTACCTCAGATTGTAAGGCCTTGCTTTGAAAATGGGCCCGAAGAGAATTGATTATTGCGTCCAAATTGCCTTCCAGGATGGAATCGAGCTTATAGAGGGTGAGGCCCATTCTATGATCAGTTATGCGGCCTTGGGGGAAATTATAGGTACGTATTCTTTCGCTTCGATCTCCGGAACCGATTTGATCTTTGCGAGTTTGAGATATTGCCGCTTTTTGTTCAGCCGCGACCGTATCCAAAAGGCGGGCTCTCAGAACTTTCAATGCTTTTGCTTTATTTTTATGTTGGGATTTTTCATCCTGGCAGGAGACCACTAATCCGGAGGGAACGTGGGTGATTCTAACAGCAGAGTCGGTGGTGTTTACGCTTTGGCCGCCCGGCCCTGAGGATCGGAAGACATCAATCCTTAGCTCGGATGGATCTATCTGAACATCCACTTCTTCCGCCTCAGGCAAAACCGCGACAGTAACCGCCGAAGTGTGAATGCGTCCTTGAGATTCAGTGGATGGGACGCGCTGGACGCGGTGAACGCCGCTTTCGTATTTTAAATGGCTGTAAACCTTTTCTCCTTCAATAAGAGCGATTACCTCTTTCAGCCCTCCCAGTCCGGTGGGGTTCTGGCTTAAGATCTCCACCCGCCAGCCTTTCATTTCTGCATATCGGCTGTACATCCTCAGTAGATTAGCCGAGAAGAGAGCGGCCTCCTCTCCGCCTGTTCCCGCACGGATTTCCAAGATGATATTTTTTTTATCATATGGGTCTTTTGGGAGAAGCAGAAGCTTAAGGGAGGATTCGATTGTGCTCTGTTTTTCCTTTAATTCGCTGATTTCCTCGCGGGCAAGCTCCTTGATCTCTTCGTCTTCATCATGAAGCAGAAGCTTATTGTTTTCCAGATCCTGAACCACTGTTTTATATGCGCGGTATGTTTCAACCAATGGCGTAAGTTCCGAGCACTCTTGAGAGAGTTTACGGTATTGCTCTCTGTTGTCCAAGATCTGAGGATCGCTTAATTGATTAGAAAGATCATTATAATGACTTTCCACCGATTCCAGTTTTTGAAACATGGGATTTCTTGTCTGTGTTATTTGGCGGTGGCTTCTGCTTCTTTTTTAGGGGGTTTTTTCCCTTGGGTGGAAAAAGGCCTCGCATTTTTGCCGTATTTTTGTTGGAATTTTTCCACTCGCCCGGCAGTATCGACAAATTTATGCTGGCCGGTAAAGAAATTATGGCAGGCAGAGCATACTTCCACCTTAATATCTTTGACTGTGGAACGGGTTTTAATCACGTTTCCGCACGCGCAAGTTATGGTTGTGTCAAAATACTCGGGATGAATTTCTTTTTTCATTTTTTGCCTCCATTGTAAACATTGCTTTCAAAATTAATATCTTTGAGATTTTTTTAAGGATTTGTCGAGAGGATCACTGGTTCATAGAGTTTAAAAATTCAGCGTTTGTTTTGGTTTCATGCATTTTTTCTAATAAGAATTCCATGGAATCGATCGGGGTTAAAGGCTGCAAGACCTTTCGAATAATCCATATTCGATTCAAGTCGTTCTTTTCTAAAAGAAGCTCTTCTTTTCTGGTGCCGGAGCGGTTCAGATCGATAGCGGGAAAGATTCTCCGGTCGCTCAGTTTTCGGTCCAGATATATTTCCATATTGCCGGTACCTTTGAATTCTTCAAAAATAACTTCATCCATTCTGCTCCCGGTATCGATCAAGGCTGTCGCGATGATGGTAAGGCTTCCGCCATCTTCGATGTTTCTGGCTGCTCCAAAAAACCGTTTCGGCCGGTGAAGCGCATTGGAGTCTACCCCACCCGACAGAACTTTGCCGCTGGGAGGAACAACCGTATTATATGCGCGAGCAAGCCGGGTAATGCTGTCGAGGAGAATAACCACATCCCGTTTGGATTCCACCAGTCGCTTGGCTTTTTCGATAACCATCTCAGCGACCTGGACATGTCGGGTTGCGGGCTCATCAAAGGTTGAGCTAATAACTTCTCCTTTTACCGAGCGCTGCATATCAGTCACCTCTTCCGGCCTTTCATCGATAAGCAGGACAATGATACAAACTTCTTTATGGTTGACGGCGATGCTGTGAGCGATATTTTGCAGGATAACTGTTTTTCCGGCTCGCGGAGGGGATACGATCAAGCCCCTCTGGCCTTTTCCGATGGGGGTAAGGAGGTCCATGACGCGCGTTGTATATTCGCTAGGATTTTTCTCGAGGACAATTCTGCTTTCCGGGTAAAGCGGGGTTAGGTTGTCAAAAAGTATTTTTTCCCGGGAATGTTCCGGATCTTCATAGTTTATTGATTCGACTTTTAAAAGAGCAAAGTAGCGTTCCGAGTCCTTGGGGGGGCGAATTTGTCCGGATACCGTGTCCCCGATCCGCAGATTGAAACGCCGAATCTGAGAGGGGGAAACATAGATGTCGTCCGGGCCGGGAAGATAGTTATAGTCAGGAGCGCGAAGAAATCCAAAGCCATCAGGCAGTGGCTCTATAACTCCCTCTCCATAAATTAACCCGTTTTTTTCAATTTCGGACTGAAGAAGAGAAAAGATGAGCTCTTGCTTTCGCATGCCGCTTATCCCTTCCAGGTCGCGCTCTTTTGCCATTGAGGTTAATTCGCTTATTTTTTTTGACTTTAGGTCTTTGAGATTCATAAGGTTTACATTTCTTTAAAAATTTAAAATATATTTATCGAGCCAAAAGAGCTCGCCGATTCACTTGTAATGGAAGGGCATTATTTAAGTAATTAATTAAGATCTCACCGAAGTTTTAAGTTAATCAGAAACGGATAAAAGCCTATTTTTTATGAAAAAATGTAAGATTTGACTTTTTTAGTGAGATTGGCTTTAACTACGGAAAGGGTATGAAAATAGTCTGTTTTAATGCTTCTTAATTAACCTCAGTAAAAGGTGCTCAATGCTCTCTTTTTAATTTATTTCTAAAACAAAGTAATTATTGGATTCCCCAAAAAGGCAGGTTTCTTTATTTTTTCTAAACAAGCAGTAACCTATATTGATTATTTTTAGGCGGGGCTATACTTAAAAAAATTTTATTATATTAATATATATAGTTACTACAAAGAATTTTGTCAAGCAAAAAAATTTCGTTTTAAGCTCAAAATTTTATGGGCGGGCGTCCTTTTTATAGAAAAATCTTTCCATTATAATAAATTGAGAGGATCTATATCCAAACGCAGCATTACCCCGGATATACTGATTTGCGGCTTAATATCCACCATGACTTTTTGAGTAAACAGATGCAATACGTTATGATCGCGGCCTTTCACGAGCATTTGCCAGCGATATTTCCCCTTTAGCTTTTCCCAGGGAGCAGAAGCCGGCCCAAGGATTTCAATGGTATTTTTAAACAGTCCTTCTTTTTGCTGGAGCTCGGTGCTCAATTTGCCGAGATTAACTGCATATTCACGAGTTTGAAGCTGGTTGTTTCCCGCGATGAGAAAATTGGCTAAACGAGAGAACGGGGGGTAGGTTAGTTCTTTTCGGCGAGATATTTCCTGTTTATAAAAAGAGAGAAAATTCTGGGTTATCGCCATTTTTATACTGGGGTGGTTGGGGTTATAGGTCTGGACAATGACTTCTCCGGAAATTTCTCCGCGTCCAGAGCGGCCGGCAACCTGGGTCAACATTTGAAATGTTCTTTCTCCGGCTCGAAAATCGGGGAAGTTTAAAGAGATGTCTGCCGCAATGATTCCCACCAGCGTGACTCGGGGAAGGTCATGGCCGATAGCCATCATCTGGGTTCCGATCAAAAGATCGGTTTTCCCTTTGCGAAACTGTCCCAGGATTTTCTGAATCGAGTTTTTTTTGCTGACCGTATCCCGATCGAGCCTTCCGATTTTCAAGTCGGGAAACAGCGTTTTTACCTCTGCTTCCAGCTTTTCGGTGCCGAATCCAACGATTTCTATGTTATGGCGCTTACAGGCCGGGCAGATATCCGGCGCCGGGATGGAATAATTACAGTAATGACAAAGCAACTTCCCCCTTTTTTGATGATAGACAAGCGATACTTTACAGTTGGGGCAGCGAAAGGCATATCCGCATTTCCGGCAGAGAACAAAGGGGGCGAATCCCCGGCGATTGAGAAAGAGCAAGGTTTGTTCTTTTCGCTCCCATTTTTCTCTGATGGCGTTTTTTAGCCGCATGGAGAGAATCGTGCCTGGCCTCTCATTCCGCATGTCCAGAACTTCTACGCGTGGCAGCGGCCGGTCATCAATCCTCCGGGAAAGGTGTAAGTGTTTAAATTTTCCAGTAACGGAATTATGATACGTTTCTATCATGGGGGTGGCTGATCCCAATACAACAAGGGCATTGTTCATTTTTCCCTTCACCAAAGCCAAATCGCGGGCATTATAGCAGAACGTTTTATCCTGCTTGTAGGCGCTGTCGTGTTCTTCATCAACGATGATAATTCCCAGAGAAGCAACTGGAGCGAAAATTGCAGAACGAGCCCCGATCACGATTTGAGCCGCACCGGTTTTTATCCTTCTCCATTCATCAAAACGCTCTCCTTTTGAAAGACCGCTATGAATTTGGGCGACTCTATCTTTGAACCGCTTTTGAAAGCTGGCGATAAATTGATGAGTAAGCGAGATTTCCGGAACCAGAACGATCGCCCCTCTTCCTTTTTGCAGGCTTGCCGCAACCCCTTCCAGATAGACTTCGGTTTTTCCGCTTCCGGTTACTCCGTGAAGCAGAAAAGGTGCGTATTCCCCTTTATGTATTTTGGGAACAATTTTTTTTAAAACGTCAACTTGTTCAGGGGTAAGTTTTGGAGGGGAAGGGAGAGCGAAATTTTTATCTATCAAGGGAGCTCGGTAGATTTCCCGAAAAAACCCGCTGATCAATCCTTTCTTTTCCAGACCATTCAGCGCGGAGGCCCCCTTGCTCCAATGAGCTATTATTTGTTTTCGGGTTGTCTGCCCCTGAAGGCGGAGCCATTTCAGAAGGAAAAACTGCCGGGGAGCTTTCCTTGCAAAAAATTTCCAGTCCGAAAAAGAAAGATGAGAAAGCTTTTTTTCATTGACTTGAAAAACTTTTTCTTTCAGGGGAGTTATGGTTTGGGATTTTTGCCGCTCAGTGATTGTTATATGATTTTTTTGCAATAACAAAGAGGTTAAAGCGGAAATTTTCTTGGAGTTTACACCTTTTGTTAGGCTTGTTAAGCTAACTTCGCTTGTTTTCGCTAATGTTGAGAGCATCATTTTTTCGCCGGAGGGGAGGCTATTATCGGTTAATGATTTTTCCCCCTTCGACGTAATTGCAACATATTTATTGTTTTTTACACTAATTCCGGGTGGCAGGGCGTTTTTGATTACTTCTCCCAGTGAGCAAGAGTAATAGGATGCGGCCCATTTGAAAAAAATGAGATCGGAAGGGCTGAACGAAGGAAAAGGATCAAGGACTTTGTCGATCGGCTTAATATTTTCGATGGCGGAGGTTGATTGTAAGGCTACCACATAAGCAGTAACCTTTCTGTTCCCCAAAGGGACCAATATCCGGGTTCCCACTTCGACATTCTTTCGAAACGGCAATGGAATTTGATAATAGAGATTTTTTACCGGAACGGTCAGTGCTGCTTCGATAATGAGCGGTTCATTTTTTTTCATGACAAAGAGGGTCGAACCTTTGCAAAACAGAATTTTTCAATGCTTGATTGCTTCCAAAGCCTTGTTTCATCTTTTGCAAATGCCCTGATAAAAAAGGGAGGGGAGACCTGAGAATCAACCGGAAAGGCGAATGATGCTAAGTCGTTACCGTTTTCTCGTCTTTTTCTTGACTTTCTTTGCAGTTGATACAAAGCGTTGTTACTGGTCTAACCTTCAGCCGATTTTCCGAAATTTCCTCGCCGCAACTTTCACAGATACCGAAAGAGCCGTCTTCTATTCGCTCTAAGGCCTCTTTGACTTTTATGATCAATTTTCTTTCGCGGTCTCTTATCCTCAGGAGAAAATTTCTATCGGATTCGAGCGAAGCCCGGTCTACCGGATCGGGAAACATTTCTTCCTTCTTGCTCATGTCTTTCACGGTGCCGCCCACCTCATATAAAAGATCATCTAACTGTTTCTGAAGGAGATTTTTAAAATATTTCAGCTTTTGTTTTGTCATTCTTTACTCTTGTTTAGCTGATATTGAATCAGCTTCCCTTTTCCTTTTGTTTTTTACGATTTAATTTATCATTTAAAAATAAAAATTCTTTCTTGTAAAGAAAAATATTCATGTTTCCTGCGAAAAAGTCCTTGCTTTGCAATTTACCTTTTCCTCTTTCGGTATAAAGCTTTATTGTGTGGGCCAAAAATGTGCTTGCGAAATTCATCAGATGTGATAACTAATGAGAACCAGAGAAAATTTCTCTGCTTTTTTCTTGGAGGAGGGGACACGTAATGCTTTCTCGAGTTTTGAGCGCGGCTGTTCTTGGCATTGATGCCTATCAGGTTGAGGTGGAAGTCGATATTGCGCGAGGGTTGCCGACATTTTCGACCGTTGGCTTGCCGGAAGGCGCGGTTAAGGAAAGCAAAGAGAGGGTCAAGTCGGCTATTAAAAACTCAGGATATGATTACCCCGCCCGTAAAATAACCGTTAATTTAGCCCCTGCCGACATTAAAAAGGAGGGGTCGACGTTTGATCTTCCAATCGCAGTTGGAATTTTGTCGGCATCGGGCTGCATAACCACCAATGATTTAAAAGACTATTTTATATTAGGGGAGCTGTCTCTTGATGGACGGGTAAAGCCGATCAGGGGAAGTTTACCCATGGCGTTGGCTGCCCGGCATCACAAAGTCAAGGGAGTCGTTCTTCCCGTGGACAATGCATCCGAGGCGGCAGTGGTGCAGGACATCGAGGTTATCGGAGTGAGGGACCTGGGAGAAGTAGTAGATTTTTTTAATGGAAACATCTCAATCGCTCCGGCTTGGGTCGATCTTGAAGCCATTTTTTCTCAAGACGAAAAATACCTGAAAGATTTCAATGAGGTTAAGGGGCAGGAACATGTGAAAAGGGCTTTGGAGATAGCGGCGGCGGGGGGGCACAATATTATAATGGTAGGGCCACCCGGTTCCGGAAAGACGATGTTATCCAGACGCTTTGAAACAATTCTACCCCCTTTGAGTCTGGAAGAGGCCTTAGAGGCCACAAAAATTCACAGCGTGTTGGGTCTGTTGGGAAATAACCATTTTCTCATAACAAACCGCCCTTTTCGAGCGCCTCACCATACAATTTCTGACGCCGGTCTCATCGGAGGAGGCGCTATTCCGAAGCCCGGAGAGGTTAGCCTTTCCCACAATGGAGTGTTATTTTTAGACGAGCTTCCTGAGTTTCGAAAGAATGTTCTTGAGGTCATGCGGCAGCCCATTGAAGATGGAACTGTAACCATTGCCCGGGCCGCCACTTCCCTTACTTTTCCGGCCCGGTTTATGCTGATTGCGGCCATGAATCCCTGTCCCTGTGGTTTCTATGGAGATCCCCACCGGCAGTGTATCTGCACTGTTCCTCAGATTCAGCGATACCGATCCAGAATTTCCGGCCCGCTTCTCGACCGCATCGATATTCATATCGAAGTCCCGGCAGTTAAGTATAAAGAGCTTTCCCAAGACTCCTCGGGAGAATCTTCCCGTGACATCGGGGAACGGGTTAAACGAGCCCGCTGTGTTCAAAAGAAAAGGTTTCTCAATGCAAAAATTCATTGTAATGCTCAAATGTCTTCCCGTCATATAAAGAAATTCTGCCGGATCGGGGAAGATTCACAGCGGCTGTTGGAAATGGCTATCGACAAATTAGGGTTGAGTGCCCGGGCATACGCCCGTGTTCTCAAAGTCTCTCGAACAATAGCGGATTTGGCCGGAGAAGAAGCTATCCGAGCTTCCTGCGTCGCCGAAGCGATTCAGTATCGAAGCCTTGACCGAAGCCTGGATTAAAGGGCTTTATTATTTGCGGTTGCAATTTTGGAGGCAGAATTAAGAAAAGTTCAGAAATTTACAATTGACAAATAGGAAGAAGGAATTTATAAAGATATAGACAGTATTGAGCCGGAGTGGTGAAACTGGTAGACGCAGGGGACTCAAAATCCCCCGGACCTTGAGTCCATGTCGGTTCGATTCCGACCTCCGGCATCGCTTTTTATGAGAAATGAATTTTTTCTATTGACAGATAATTGCTGGTTTTATAGGATTAATTAAATTTTCAACCCACCCTTTTTAACTCTTTTAATTTGTTAGTTTTTTTTAAAATGTTAGGTCTGCTTGCGGGGCATTTCGTTTTTTATAAAGAAACTTAAAAAAGATGTTGACAAAACAACCCTTTTTTATATTAATTGAATGGCTTTTTGTCGATAGAGGAAGGGACTCATTTTTATGAGGATAAAACCCGGCGGGTTGGGAATCTTTCCCGAGGCTGGTAAGTTTGCAAGAAGGATGCTTGCTGTTTTCACGCGCTGAAATCGATCAGACTGACACCTGCCTTATGCTAAATTCATTTAAAAACCTATATATCTAAGGAGTTATGTATGAAGCGCAAAATTATTCTTTCAGTTTTCGCCTTCCTTTTCGTCGCCTTCCTTTTCTCTTCCCTTCTTTATGCTGAAACAACCAAACCAATTCATTTAAAAGATAACCTCTTCAGTATTGATTTCGTCAACGAGACTCATGGCTGGGTGGTCGGTTATTGGGGTACTGTTTTGGCTACCAAGGATGGAGGCAAGACTTGGGCGTATCAGGAAAGTGGGACGGAGAAAATTCTGGCCAGCGTGGACTTTGTTGATGATTACAACGGCTGGGCGGTTGGGTACGGGCCTACCATCATCAACACCACGGACGGAGGCGCTACGTGGTCGAAACAGAAAAGTTCTGAGGATGTTTATCTGACCGGAGTTTGCTTTGTTGATAAAAAAACGGGTTGGGCGGTCGGAGAATGGGGGACAATTCTTTACACGGAAGACGGCGGGGCGGATTGGAAAATGCAGTCCGGCGGGAGCGATGCCATTCTCTACGATGTTGATTTTGTCGATCCCATGCATGGCTGGGCGGTAGGAGAGTTCGGGACGATTTTAGCTACTGTGGACGGCGGCAAGACCTGGAAGGAGCAGACCAGCGGAGTTATCAATGTCTTTTTTTCCTGCCAAGCTGTTGACACTCAAAATGTCTGGATTGCCGGTATTGATTCCCTTGTTCTCCATACCCAGGACGGAGGAGAAACCTGGGAGAAAGTCGATACCGGCCTTAACAAAGTAATTCCTTTCTATGAAGTTTATTTTTGCAACTCTAAAAACGGCGTCGTTGGCGGACAGGGAGTGGTGCTTTACACCGACGACGGCGGAGCAACATGGCGACCGATCATTCATGACGCAAACATAGATTATATCTGGCTGTATGATGTGGTCTCATCCCCCGAAGGAACTGCCTGGATGGTGGGAGAACGGGGCGCCTTTTTTAAAAGCACAGACAATTTCAAGGGATGGCAGGCGGTACAATATTAAATTTTAGTTAAACACAAATAAATGAGAGGAAGAAGATGACTCCAGAAGCACCATTATGGGCAAAAACTGTTATTAAGTTTCGATGGCCTTTGTTTGTATTGATCGGCGTTCTTTTAACCGGCCTTTTTCTTTATGGGGTTTCGATTATGTCGGTCAATGTTGTTTTGGAAGATATGTTTCCCTTTGGCCATCCCTTTGTCAAG
>Ga0272441_10007587_pt1 | contig 17581 bp, 18 predicted proteins | sample SSMProp6N_FD_193582 | JGI IMG/M metagenome (GOLD analysis project Ga0272441, IMG submission 193582) | Marine sediment archaeal communities from Little Sippewissett salt marsh, Falmouth, MA, United States - SSM-Prop-6N | ecosystem: Environmental > Aquatic > Marine > Wetlands > Sediment ...
GCCCAGGACGGCGGAAAATCCGATGTACAGGACGGTTACACCAAGCCATAAAAGGACAGAAACGTGAAGCACTATTGCCTCAATACATGAAATCGGTTGCTGGGAATACGTGCAAGGATTGTGCCGTATGTCATTCACTCGATTGGAAAGTGTGTGGGATACCACAGGGGTGTGACAAGCGGGCGATCTACTTGTTGATCGCCCGCTTGAGGGTTCGTAGGTATTACAGAGGCAGAAAGATCTATTCTTCCGTTGCGGTTGGCGACTCCTCAGGCGGGGGCTCTTCTAGTGTGCCCTCAAGGGTTTGTGTGGCTGTGGGTGGTGCTGGAGGTGGTGCGGTGGCTTTTTGGCAAGCCTCTGCCGCTTCTGTGGCAGTGGGTTCGAGTGTGCTGTTTGGCACTGCATTGAGTGACCCTTCATAATATTCTTGTGCTCCGCATGGATCTTCGGCGTTCCAGAGCAGATCTCCATACTCCCAGGCCGCTTCGGCATACTTGGGACAGGAATCCGTTGTTGCCCCTTGTTCGCAAAGTGAGGCGAAGAGTGAGGCTGCTTGAAACCAATCCAGGCCAATGAAGCTGTTCGCTAACAAGTACTGCTCTGCAAGAGTCCTTCGAAACATAGCGTCTCGATCGAGGGGGCCAAAACGCTCAGCCAGACTGAGATCGTAAAGACCTTCTTCCATCAGGCCGAGGGCGATCTGTTCCATGCCGCGATTTCGCAGCGCCAGGAACATCATGCCGTCCGCTTTCACAGAATTGTAGGTGGGGTCCTTACTTCGCAAGGTGAGGAGTTTTTCGATGACGGTCGTCCAATCCTCGGCAGCAAGCGCCTCTTCTGCTTGGCGGAAGAGTTCATCCGGCGGTGAAGGATCGGGTGTCGAAGTCGGTCTTGCTGTAGGCGCCGGTGTGGGTTTTCCCAATACGACGTATACTTCGATGAGTTTCTCTTCGACTTGCGGATAAACCGGATCGTGGTAAATGATTTCCTCGAAACGCTGACGTGCGGTCTCGAATTGTCCGGCTGCCAGGTTTTCCATTCCGAGATTGAATTGTTCTTCAAGGTACAGGGCCAATCGATCTTCGTCTACATCATCTCTGAGATACTGGCCTCGTAGATAGGCTGCGCCGCTGACCAAGAGTACCACAGCAAGATAGATCAAGATGTACCAAGGCCAGCGTCTGCGCGTTTTTTGCTCTCCGTTGCCGTTTGCGTCAGAGACACCAATGGCAGGTTGTGTGGCGATTGGCTCGGTTTGCACCGGCTCGACCGGTTCCTGAGGTTGTGTCAAATTTGGATTCATGGGGTGGATTATACCCCAATTGGGGTCACTGATTTACGAAAAATAATTGGGCGATTCCGGCTTCTGTCGCCCATAGGTGATTCGGAGCCTGAAAATGCGATATGGCGTCTTGATTCCACTCCTCGGATGAAACCAAGCGTAACTTGCTGGCACTTTCGTGGGAAAATGGAGGGCATGACGGTGTGGAAAATCCCCCCTGCTATAGTTTTCTTGACGCTCTGGAAGATGGGGTGGTAAGATGCAATTCAGCAACCCCCACGAGTGAATAGGCCAAATCGAGCATGTATCTCAAGGGAAGTAAATGGCATACGAGTAAAAAACGGAGGCGCTCCAAACCCTGGCGCGTGCTTTTCTTGCTTGTTCTCGTTGTGGGAGTCGTTTATTTCTGGCAGTTTTACGTGCCAGAAATCGAGATCTGGGTAGGTCCCACACCGACGCCCACGAGGAGTCCGGCACTGTATATCATCGAAGCGGAGAGCTTCTTTCAGGCTGGAAAACTGGGTCAGGCCGAGGAAGCCTATCTGCAAGCGATCGCCATTGAACCAAGAGAAATCAATTATCACCTCGATTTGGCGAGGGTACGTGTTTTTGCAGGCGATTACGCAGCTGCAGAAACCGCTGCGCGTGACGCGCTATTGATCAATCCTGATTCTGCAATCGCACATGCTGTGCTTGGCTGGGCGCTTGATTTTCGTGCGGGCGAAGCGTCATTAAACGTGGGTGAACAAAACGACTTTTTGGTGGCAGCATTAACAGAAATGAAACGCGCATACGAACTCAATCCGAGCTCGGCGTTGGTACTGGCTTTTTATTCAGAAGTGGTGATCGACAATAACATCAATGATTACGAGCAAGCCTTGGATTTGGCACAACGCTCGGTCGAGCTGGGTCCCGAATTGCTCGAAACACATCGAGCTGTGGGTTACGTTTGGGAGCGAACGGGTAATTATACCCAGGCCGTGGAATCTTATGAAACGGCCAAGGTGATCAATCCAAACTTGCCTCGCCTGCACATCGATATCGGCAACATGTTGCAGGCACAAGGCGATACCGTCGGAGCGGTGGAGAGTTATAAGGACGCGATCGCATTGGCACCGGAGAATGTGGAACCACTCCAGCGTATTGCACAGGCGTATGCGCGCATTGGGGAATACGGAAAGGCCAGTCAGTTTGCCAAAGATGCCGCTGATCTTGAGCCGACGAATGCTCGGCTGCGAGGCGATTTGGGGCGCATGTATTATCACAATAACGTCTTGGATGACGCCGTGATTCAATTGGAGTTGGCGATTCGGGGTGGTGAGAATGAGAATGGCGAATGGGTCGAGGGCTTGCCCTTGGCTGAACCAGGGCAAGCACCCGATGATCGTGTGGTTGAATTCTATTACACCTATGGTTTGGCGTTGGCCAAACTCGAGCGTTGTGAAGAAGCTGTTCCGATATTTCAGGCGTTATTGCAAGGCGTTCCGGAAAACGAAATTGCCGTATTTAATGCGGAAGAAGGCTTGATTATTTGTGGTGAACTCGCACCCAAGCCAACGCCTGATGAAGACACGGATTCCGAGTCCGAGTGATAGCAGGGTCATAGGAATCATGCGTCTAACCGGTGATCGTTTACCTCTCGTGCGTGAGCAAAATCGTTCCAATCCCTGGCGGATGTTATTCTATCTTGTCCTCATTGCCGGCGGATTGTCTCTGGCGCATTTGCTGCAGGTTGGTAAAGTGCAACCGCTCTTCTTACCCACTCCGACGCCGACGAGAATGCCGGCTTCGTATGCCGAGGAAGCAGCTGCACATTTCTCCGCCGGAAATTTGAAGGGGGCGATTAATGCCTACCAACAGGCTGTCGCCATCGATCCGGGCGACGCTCAGTTGTGGGCGGAATTGGCCAGAACCCAAACCTACTCAAGTGACTTGCTAACCACACAGGCATTTCGTAGTGAACGCTTGGCGGATGCGCGAGAATCCATCGAAGCGGCGGTTGCCGCGGATGAGGATAACGCTCGCGCGCATGCTATCCGGGCGTTGGTCTACGATTGGTCTGCGGCCGCCGAAGTCGCTGATCCCATCGGAATTGGAGATCAAGTCCGCGTTATTGCAGCACTCGAGGAAGGGGGACGGGTTGTTGCACAACGGATTGAATTGCAAAGCGGATTGCCGGAAGATGACGTGGTGGAGAATGGAGAAGACATCGTCATCTTCTCCGGCGAAGTGGAAATTATCCAACCGGGTGAGTGGCTTATCAGCGGCCGAACGGTAATCCTGAACGATCAAACGGACGTTCGCGATGAAAATCGCCGTGAAGATTTCCTGGCTGAGGCGGATATTGCAGCAACACGAGCAGTGCAACTGGCGCCGGGAGATCCATTTGCATTGGCATTTCGCGCTGAGGTCCTGGTTGATCAACAGAGCTTCGCACAAGCACTGGATTTGGCGCAGGATGCGGCCTCGAATGCGGGTTTACTCCCCGCGCCCGATCAATTGGATGTTTTCCGTGTGTATGGAACCGTCCTGGAGAGTAATGGCCGCTATCTGAGCGCTATCGAAGCCTATCAACGTGCCGTCGAAATCAATCCCAATCTGACCTTTCTCTACCTGCGTATCGGGGCAAATTTTCGGCGTTTGCGTGACGTCGATTCTGCTTTGGCCGCGTTCGACAAAGCGGCGAAGATTAATCAGCAACTCGGGTTTGAAGACCCTACACCCTATCTGGCGATCGGCCGCACCTATGTCCAGGAAGGCCAATTTTTCATCGCAGCCGTAAATATCCGCAGTGCTTTACTCATCGATCAAACCAATCCAGAGATTTATGCGCGCCTGGGCAGCGTTTACTTTCAGGCTCGCAATTACGAAAGCGCCATCCCGATCTTCCATTGTGCCCTGGATGGTTGTGGCGTAGAAGAAAATCGGGAGATTTTGTGCAACCTGGAGATCTATCGCTGTGTGGGCGTAGGTGCCAGTAATGAAGATATCGGTTGGGATGTGGTTGGCCTGGAACTCGATTCGAGCACACTGGAATACTATTACACCTATGGATCCGTCCTGGCAGCCTTTGCGGGTACGGAAGAATTTCCCAATGCCTGTGTGGATGCCGAAAGAGTTTTCACGGATTTAATGGCAGAATTCGGCAGCGATCCCATCGTAATTGCGATTGTGGATGAAGGCCGAACCATTTGTGCCAATCCGGGTTCACCCGAAATAATCCCCACACCAACTGCGGCTCCAACTGAAAACTCTTGACATCGAAGAGTAATTTCGGTACACTTCCAACGCAGTTTAGCACTCGAAAAGGTAGAGTGCTAAACCACATTTCTTGTTTTCAAACGACAAATTTTATGCAATAGGAGGATCCGCATGTCACTCAATATTAAACCGATGGCTGATCGTTTGGTCATCAAGCCTCTTGAGGGTGAAGAGGTCACGCCGAGCGGGATCGTTCTGCCCGAGACGGCCAAAGAAAAGCCTCAGAAAGGCGAGGTTATGGCTGTTGGCCCTGGCGCTCGTGACGATAAAGGAGAGCGCATTACCCCCGACGTTTCCGTAGGAGATAAAGTCTGGTTTGCCAAGTACGCGGGGACGGAAATCAAGATCGATGGCGATAAATACCTGATCCTAAAAGAGAGCGACATTCTGGCGATCATCGTATAAAGCAAGCTGGCAATTATATGAACCAGCGTAAAAGACCGAAAGAACAAATCTATGATAGGAGCAAGTGAGCAATGACTGCTAAGCAACTCGCATTTTCGGAAGACGCACGAAGGCGTCTGAAGGCTGGCGTAGACGTGCTGGCCAATGCTGTAGCCACAACGTTGGGTCCAAAAGGACGCAACGTGGCGCTGGATCGCAAGTTCGGTTCCCCCACCATCACCCATGACGGCGTGACCGTGGCCAAGGAGATCGAGCTGGAAGATCCATTTGAGAACATGGGGGCCCAATTGTTGAAAGAGGCGGCCACCAAAACCAATGACATCGCCGGAGACGGCACAACCACATCCACAGTTTTAGCGCATGCCATTGTAACGAACGGCTTGAAGAGTCTCGCCGCCGGCTCAAATCCCATGATGCTGAAGCGTGGTATTTTCGCCGCGGCTAAAGCCGCAGCGGATGCCATTGGGAAGCAGGCAATTGATGTGACGGAAAGCATTGAAGATATTGCATCTGTTGCCGCAATTTCTGCGCAAGATCGCGAGATCGGTGACCTAATCGCCGAAGTGATGGCCAAAGTTGGCAAGGATGGTGTCATCACGGTGGAAGAGTCGAAGGGATTGGAGTTTGAAACGGAATACGTTGAGGGTATGCAGTTCGATCGCGGCTACGTCTCGCCCTACTTCGTTACCGATCCGGAACAGATGGAAGCGGCTATCGAGGATCCCTATGTCTTGATCCATGACAAGAAGATATCTGCTGCTACGGACATCGTGCCCATTCTTGAGAAACTTGTACAAGTTGGGAAGCGCGAGCTGGTTGTGATCGCAGAGGACGTGGATGGCGAGGCCATGGCCACGTTGGTACTCAATAAACTGCGCGGCATGCTCAATGTCGTCGCTGTGAAGGCTCCCGGCTTTGGGGATCGGCGCAAGGCGATGCTGCAGGATATTGCCATCCTCACCGGTGGAACGGTGATCACCGAGGAATTGGGTCGGAAACTTGAGTCCGTCACCATCAACGATCTCGGCAAGGCCGGTAAAATCGTCGTCACCAAGGATGACACCACGATAGTCGAGGGTCAGGGAGAAACCTCCCGGATTAAGGGTCGAATCGATGAGATCAAAGTCGAAATCGACCGCTCGACAAGCGACTACGACAAAGAGAAACTGCAAGAGCGTCTGGCCAAATTGGCCGGCGGCGTGGCCGTGATCGGTGTGGGTGCCGCAACCGAGACCGAATTGAAAGAGAAAAAGCATCGCGTAGAAGATGCACTCTCGGCAACACGCGCAGCAGTTGAAGAAGGCATCGTCCCCGGTGGTGGGGTTGCCCTGATCAACGCATTGGATGCGATCAAGAAACTCAAGGAATCGGACGAGGATGCCAACATTGGCGTCAACATTGTGCGTAAAGCGCTCGAGATGCCCATGAAGGGCATTGTTGAAAACGCCGGCAAGGATGGCGCCGTAATTCTGGATACTGTCCGTCGCAAACAGGCTGAAGAAAAGAACATTAATATCGGCTATGACGTTCTCAAGGAAGAATACGTCGACATGGTCGAGTCGGGCATTATCGATCCGGCGAAGGTCACCAAGGGTGCATTGGAAAATGCTGCCTCCATCGCTGCGATGATTTTGACAACCGAAGCGCTGATCACGGATATTCCGGAGAGTGATAAGCCGGCTGCACCGCCGATGCCGGAATACTAAACCGATGATTGGTTGATTTGTAACAACCCCTCATACGTGAGGGGTTGTTTTTTTAATTCAATCATGTGGCACGCGATCCCCCATCATCCGGTCGCCTGCCGGATATCCTCCATCGATTATTCTCCAACGACGCGACGATTCCAATCATTTATACGTAAAGTAAAGTGTGATCGATATTTGCTGTTGTAAATGACGGCGGAGTCATCCAGTGAAGTTATTTTGATAGGAGGATTGCTGTAATGAATAATGAACCGAAAACTCTCAGACGTTCAAGTTCAGATCGGATACTGTTTGGGGTCTGCGGGGGATTGGGAGAATACTTCGGGGTTGACCCGGTGTGGTTCAGGTTGTTGTTTGTTCTCTTTGGTCTCCCGGGTGGCGTTCCTGGAATCTTGCTGTACTTGATCTGCCTGGTGATAATCCCGGAAGCTGGATAACAAGTCGATCTTGGTTATGAAGATATAGAGATTGGAGTCTCCAGGTTTTACTCCAGGAAATCGTAATATCCGTATCACGCGGATCGCAATAGCGAAGGCGGATGTAATGGGGAACATCCGCCTGTTGCGTTCCTGGGATTTTGGAAACGTATCAAAGTGCAGACCACCGGTTTACATCGAGAGTGGAAAATCGCGCTGCCTACAAATATTGCCTCACCAGCAAGATGATTCCAAACACGACGAGCAACCCCAGGCAGCCGCAAGAAAATATGCGCATGGTAAGTCGAAGAACGACTTTCAAGACGATCCAACCAATGACAAGTCCGATCAAGATGAGAAAGGGAGTTATTAGTGGCATGTATCTATCTGTCCTTTCGATAGAACATGATACCATTTTTTCAAGAGCAGGCCAGTGAGGGGGCTGCGACTTCGCTAATCGCCGCGCTCGAGATCGTCACCGCTTTGGCGTTCGAATCGAGCGTGCGTCCGGAATATCATCCCATAATGGTTCGAACTATTTCGGAAAGGGATTGGATGTTGATTGCAGATTGATCCTCAACGCTAAAATGAATCTGGCGTTATCGAGGATCCAGGTCGCTGCCATACGATATACACACTTGCGTAGTGGGGGAGTTAAATTATTAATTGATAATGAACGAAGTGGGTTCTCTGGTCGGGTTGATATGCATGCCGGATCGATATTGGATTTCAAATCCAATATCGATCGTGTTGAACACAAATCAAAGAACGACGCGTTAATTCACAACCAGAGAATTGAAATCTGTCATCTTCAGGCGTGATACCAATTTTGCCTGCGCTTCACACCATATCTCATTTACCGGGCAACTATCACCAAAGGGACATGTGCTTGGATCGATGACACACTCGTTCAATGTGATTGGTCCATCGATGGCCTCGATCACTTCAAGCAGGGTGATATCCGACGATGGACGTGCAAGCGAGACGCCGCCGCGTGCGCCACGCGAGGTTTGAACAACCCCGGCCACCGACAGTTGGGAGACAATCTTGGCGAGAAACGAGGGCGGTATTTGTTGTTCACGAGCGATTTGGCTGGTTGGAGCACGTCCCCCGTTGCTCAAACTGGCCAGGTACAAGACCGCACGAACCGCGTAATCTGCCTGGCGAGTAATCTGCATGCTGACCTCCGGGTATATTCGGCCTTCTTTTATCTGAAGGATAGGAGTTGTCCTGTTCACGATAGTGTACTTTCTGATCCTCGGTAGGGCAAGTGCATTGTGTCACAGGGGGTGCATGAGCTTAATCGAGCAGCGGGCGTTGCTGCTTGGCAAAGGCGTGGTATGATTGCGCCGAACCCTCTATCCGGAGAATCGAGGTTGTTCTGTGAAAGAAATTACTGTTGTCGGCACTGGATACGTCGGCCTGGTTACTGCGGCTGGTTTTTCCGACCTCGGGAATCGCGTTATCGCACTGGATGTGGATGAAGCGAAGATCGCTGGCTTGAACAAGGGTCAAATGCCGATCTACGAACCGGGATTGGAAGAAATGGTCGCTCGAAACGTCGCGGCTGAGAGGCTTTTCTTTACCACCTCCTATCCTGAAGCGTTGCAAAATGCAGAATTTGTTTTCATCGCGGTCGGTACGCCGGAAGGGGTTGATGGGGAAGCGGACCTGAAATACGTGCGTTCGGCTGCAGTCTCGATTGCCAAGGACATGGCCGGGCCGTTAATTGTGATCAACAAGTCAACCGTGCCCGTCGGTACTGGCGATTGGGTGGCTGATATTATCTCGTCCGAGCAAAGAGAGCCGATCATCTTCTCGGTCGTTTCCTGCCCGGAGTTTCTCCGCGAGGGATCGGCACTCCTGGATTTTATGAATCCGGCAAGAACGGTTTTGGGATCGACGGATTCGGATGCCGCCGAGAAAGTCGCTCAACTGCATTTGCCTCTTCGGGCGCCCATTGTGATCACGAATTTGCGTACCGCGGAAATGATTAAATATGCTTCCAACGCGTTTCTGGCGACAAAAATCTCATTCATCAATGAGATCGCCAATATCTGTGAAGAACTTGGCGCGGATGTTAAGGAAGTTACAAGCGGGATGGGATACGACCCGCGCATTGGGCCTCATTTTCTCGATGCAGGACTTGGATACGGCGGATCGTGTTTCCCCAAAGATGTAAAAGCGCTTGCGCATATGGCAGCTGAAAAGGGCCGCCATCCCCAGCTGCTGCAAGCGGTCATGGATATTAATATCGATCGTCGCCGCTTGCTTATTGAAAGAACCGAAAATCTCCTGGGTTCACTCGACGGAAAAACTATAGGTTTATTGGGATTGACCTTTAAGCCCAATACGGATGATATTCGTGAGGCTCCTTCGTTGGATTTGGCGCGGTTGCTGATGGAGAAGGGCGCCAAGATTCGCGGCTTCGATCCAGTCGGGATGCCGCGGACGAAGCAGGAAATGCCTGAGATCGAAATGGCAGAGAATGCTTATGAACTCGCTCGAGATTGTGATGCCATATTGGTATGCACCGAATGGAATGAATTTCAGCACCTCGATCTCGCCCGCATCCGGGAAGTTATGCGCTGCCCGGTGATCGTTGACGGCCGTAATATTTATGATCCCAAGCAAATGTCCGAAGTCGGTTTTCACTATCGCGGCGTAGGACGTGGGTATGGGCCGGATGGCCAACCTGTTAACTCGAGTCCCGAATCTCGTTAAGGATCAGGAATGAACACGAAAACGCAGGCGCCTGTCCACCAACACCGTTTACGAAACGGTTTAACCATTCGATTGAAGGAAGTGCATACTGCACCAATCGTGAGTGTTTGGATTTGGTACCGCGTGGGATCACGTGACGAGTACGCAGGCTTGACAGGAGTGTCCCATTGGGTCGAGCACATGCAATTTAAGGGTACGCCGAATTTTCCGGCTGGTGCATTGGATCGAGAAATCTCTCGCGACGGCGGGTATTGGAATGCGATGACCTGGCTGGATTGGACGGCCTATTACGAAACCCTACCCAGTGACAAGCTGGATCTGGGCCTACACCTGGAAGCGGATCGAATGGTAAACAGCCTCTTCGATTTACCGGAGGTTGAATCGGAACGAACAGTGATCATTTCGGAACGGCAGGGACATGAGAATGAACCGACGTTTCGTCTGGCGGAGGAAGTACAGGCGGCGGCTTTCCGCGTTCACAGTTACCATCACGAGGTCATTGGCGATCTTGAAGACTTACAATCCATGACCCGTGATGATCTCCTCCAGCATTATCGACGTTACTACATCCCGAGTAATGCTGTGCTGACCGTAGCCGGGGATTTTCGCAGCCAAACACTACTTAAGAAAATTCGGAAGGAATTTGGCGCACTGCCAAGTGTACGCCCACCGGACCGTTTACATCGCCGCGAGCCGGCTCAACATGGCGAACGACGGGTTGTCGTGGAAGGTCCTGGGGAAACCCCATTTCTCCAAGTCTCCTATCACGCACCTCCAGCAGATCATGCGGACTTTTTCCCGCTTACGGTTCTCGACAGTGTATTGACCGGTGCCGCGAGCCTGAATCTCTTCGGTAGCGGGATATCGAACAAAACTTCACGGCTCTATCGTGCGTTGGTAGAGGGGGAAATCGCTGCTTCTGTTCGAGGTGGTTTGGCAGCCACAAGCGATCCATTCCTGTATACCATCCATACAACCATTCGTCCCGATCGTTCCCCAGAGAGTGCCCTGGAAGTGCTCGATCGAGAAATCACACGTGTCCTGGAAGAACCACTGCGCGAAGAGGAACTGATTAAGGCGGCAAAACAGGCGCGTGCTCTTTTTGCTTTCAACAGCGAAAGCGTAACGAATATCGCCTTTTGGTTGGGGTTCAGTGAAATGTTTGCGGACTATCGCTGGTTTGAAGAGTATCCTCAGCGAGTCGAGGCGGTGACTGTGGACGACATCCTTCGTGTCGCGGCGAAATATCTTCAATCATCGAACCGCGTAGTGGGTATATACCGTCCGCAAAATGGGCAGGGTAATGGCTGAGAACCTGTATTCGTTGCCCCAACTCGATGTACTCCGATTGCCAGGTCCGGAGACCATCCATCGGCGTGTCTTGTCCAACGGGATTACGGTTCTTGCACGTGAAAATTTCACCAGTGAATCTGTAGTAATTTCGGGCTATCTATCTGTCGGATCGTTGGACGAGGAACCCGAACGAGGGGGCGTCGCGTTTCTAACAGCGCAGGGATTGATGCGCGGAACAGAAAAACGTTCCTTTCAGGATATCTTTGAGACAGTCGAATCTATCGGCGCGCGGATTGCTTTCGCTGCAGGGACACACACAACGAGGGTCTTCGGCAAAGCATTGGCGGAGGATCTTCCTCTGTTGCTCGAAGTGATCGCTGACGTTGTAAAAAATTCTACGTTCCCCGATGTCGAATTCGAGCGATTGCGTGCACAACATATGACTTCATTGGCAATACGCGATCAGGATACACGCGCGCGCGCAGAACTCGCCTTTGACGAACTTCTCTATCCCAATCATCCCTATCGTTTCCCAACGGGGGGCTTCCGGGAAACCGTCCAGGGATTGCAAGTCGAAATGTTGCGAAGTTTTCATGCGGCACACTATTCCCCCAAGGGTATGGTGCTCGCCATCGTTGGCGCAGTTGAGGCACACAAAGCCATCGCCACAATAACAGAAACCATGGAAGATTGGAAGCCGGCCTCGAAATACGAACGGCCTCCGTTGTTGGATGCAGATCCCCCTCGATCAAAACAACGAAGGGATATTTATCTCGAGGGGAAAAGTCAGTCAGATCTTGTTCTTGGTGTTGTTGGCCCCAGTCGTTTTCATGATAACTATCTTGCAGCCGCGCTGGGTAATAACATTCTGGGCCGTTTTGGTTTGTATGGGCGTCTTGGAGAAGCGGTTCGTAAAACTGCCGGTTTGGCCTACTATGCCTATAGCACGCTTTCGGGTGGTCCGGGACCGGGCCCCTGGCAGGTGAACGCAGGCGTCAATCCCTCCAATATCGAGCGAGCCGTTCAGATCATTGCCGATGAGATTCGGCGCTTTTCAACACAGCCGGTTGAGCTGGAGGAATTGCACGATAATCAGGCCAATTTCATTGGTGGTTTGCCCCTGCGGCTCGAATCCAACGAGGGGGTTTGTGGTGCTTTGTTGCATATCGAGCGCTATAATCTGGGGATGGATTATTACCAGCGTTACCCGCAAACGATCGCCGAAATAACAACAGAGGATGTGCTTGAAGTCGCCAAAGAATTTCTCGATCCGGATCGGCTTGTGATTGGCATTGCCGGTCCGAAGACCGAGGAGGGGTGATGTTGGCATCAGGTGTGGATGTGATCGAGGTGGAACGCATCGATCGTGCGATTTTGCGCCATGGTGAACGATTGTTTAATCGTTTCTACACCACCCAGGAATTAATCGACGCGCGCGGTCATACGCCTGCATTGGCGGCGCGTTTTGCTGCCAAGGAAGCAGTGGCGAAAGCTTTGGGGACCGGCATCGGGGAAGTGGGTTGGAAGGAAATCGAGATTATTAATGGCCCACAGCGTCAGCCGATTCTCCATCTTCACGGAAGAGCCGCTGAAGTGGCTGAAAATCTAGGCTTGACCACCTGGTCTATCTCGCTCAGTCATACGCATCAACACGCCATGGCCATCGCGGTTGCTATTCAATCGCCGGAATAAATGGTTAATTCAAGGAGACACCGGAGATCATCTGAATTCGCACGATGGATGACGTGCAGATGTCGGGATCGTTTGAATCACTTTGACGAAAACCATGCAGCGTGTTATACTCTCCAAGCTCCCGCCATAAGCAAGAGCGTGGCGGGAAAAATTCTGCCCCAATGGGGTATTTCGCACGCTTCTCGACGAGAAAGGGCGTGCCGGTTGGCCAGCCGGTTCCGTTCTCGGATGAAGGAAGCGGAGGAAAAACGCACAGGAGGTGTCACATCATGGCCGTTGTAACGATGAAAGCTCTTCTTGAAACCGGGGTTCACTTCGGACATCGCACACGCAAGTGGAACCCGCGCATGAAGCCCTACATTTTCACAGAACGGAATGGAATTCACATAATCGATCTGCAACAGACTCTCGAAGCACTGACCGAGGTGTATGGGCTGGTGCGCGATCGAGTGGCTGAAGGTAATCGGGTGTTGTTCGTAGGCACCAAGCGTCAAGCGCAGGAAACGATCGAACTCGAAGCGACACGCTGCGGCATGCCCTACGTCAACGCACGCTGGCTGGGAGGTACCCTGACCAATTGGCGTACGATTCGCAGCCGCATCGACGAACTCGAAACACTCGAACGTCGTCGTGATGAGGGGGAGTTCGAACTCTTGACGAAGAAAGAAGCACTCAGTTTGCATCGCAGGATCGACAAACTCGAAGGACGCCTGGGCGGTATTCGTGAAATGGCCACCGTACCTGAGTTGCTCTTCGTTGTTGATGTACGCCGCGAGGAAACGGCGATCCATGAAGCAAATCTGCTGGAGATCCCTGTTATCGCGCTGGTGGATACGAACTGTAATCCGGAAAACGTTGATTACGTCATACCATCGAACGATGATGCCATTCGCGCCATCAAGTTAATGGTATCCAAAATTGCAGATGCCGTTTTAGAAGGCGTAGGACTGCGCAAGGATGTAGACGAAGACATGGATGTCGCCGAGGATATTGAAGAGATGGTCACCGGTGAAGTGACCGATGAAGATCTTCTTGGCGAAGCAACACTCGCCAAACTCAAGAGTGGCGAGTATGACGAGAGAAAAGCCAGAGCTGAAGCAGAGGCCAGCAAGGCTGAAGCAGCAGCAGAAGATGGTGACGAGGGTGATGAGAAAGATCAGCCGCCCGCAGAGGATACAGAAGCAGAATCCGCTGATGATGATGCGGAACCCGAAACAGGAGACGAAGAATAAGCATGGCAGTTTCAGCAAAAGTCGTCAAGGAATTACGTGAAAAGACCAATGCAGGTGTGCTTGCCTGTCGAAAAGCGTTGGAAGAGACCAATGGTGATCTCGATAAAGCGATAATATTACTCAAAGAACAAGGGATGGCGGCGGCAGAAAAGCGAGCCGATCGGGCTACCCATAACGGTGTGCTGGAGCTCTACAACCATGGGGATGGCCGTGTCGGCGTGATGGTCGAAGTGAATTGTGAAACGGATTTTGTGGCTCGCACGGATCAATTCCGGAGTTTCGCCCACGAAATCGCCCTGCAAATTGCAGCCGGATCCCCGCGTTGGCTGCAGGAAGATGATATCCCTGAAGATGTTCTCGAAGAGGAACGCGCGATTGCCAAAAAACGGGCAGAAAACGAGGGGAAACCGGAGAAAGTGGTTCCGCGGATTGTCGAGGGACGCATTGAAAAATTCCTCGACGACAGTTGTCTGCTGCGGCAAGCGTACATACGTGATGACTCGAAGACGGTCGAGCAATTGCTTAAGGAGACGATCGCTTCAACAGGAGAAAACATCAGCATTCGGCGTTTTGAACGCTGGATGTTGGGTGACGAACTCGATTGATCCTCGCGGGCCAACCTTGGTTGGCCCGAATTTTTATTCTCCTTTCTGATGAGGTGAAAAGCGCATCATGAATAAACCTGCATACGAACGGATCTTGCTCAAATTGGGAGGGGAAGCACTTGCCGGGCCACAGGGATTTGGGATCGACCCATTACGGGCAGAAACAGTAGCGGAACAGGTTGAAAGCGTTCGCAAGCAGGGTGTAGAAGTGGCGCTGGTGATTGGCGCCGGCAACCTCTGGCGTGGCCGAGAAGGAATCACGCGCGGTATGGAACGGGCGACTGCGGATTACATGGGAATGCTTGGAACAGTGATGAACGCTATGGCCTTGATGGACGCCCTGGAACGCAGGGGAATCGTAACCCGCGTGATGTCGGCCGTTGAGATGCGCGCCGTAGCTGAACCATATATTCGCAGACGTGCGATCCGTCACCTGGAGAAAGATCGGGTAGTCGTACTGGGTGGTGGTACGGGTAATCCTTACTTTTCCACCGATACCGCGGCAGCTCTGCGCGCGATGGAAATTGAAGCGAACATCCTCATCAAGGCCACCAAGGTAGACGGCGTCTATGATGATGATCCGGAAAAGAACCCGGAAGCCACACGATTCGATCGTCTCACCTATATCGATGCTTTGAACCGAAGACTTCAAGTGATGGATAGTACTGCAATCTCGCTTTGTATGGATAACAAGATGCCCATCTTGGTTCTGGATATGTGGCAAACCGATACTCTGATCAAAGCCGTGAACGGTGAGCCCATTGGGACGATAATCACAGAATGAGCGTTATTCCCGGCGTATTGAATCCGATTCCAACTCAATGACCCGCTAACGATGAACGATACGAGAAGCAACGGCGTTCGGTATTTTCGATTTCATCTGGAAAGTATCGTTAGTAAGCGAATATCGCATTTTCAATGGTTTTACGCTATGCTTAAGTCAGTGGTTATTCTTTCACACTGGGGGGAGGAGGGTTCGCATGGTTCAGGATGCATTGAATGAAGCGAATGTTCGCATGTCGGGAGCGGTTCGATCATTGGAAGAGGATTTGGGCACAATTCGGACCGGGAGAGCCTCTCCTACTCTGGTGGAAAAACTGTCGGTTATCTACTATGATAACCCCACGCCCTTGATGCAGTTGGCTACGATCTCGGCTCCGGAACCACGTTTACTCACCATTCGCCCATTCGATCCGGCCAGTTTGAAGGATATCGAACGCGCGATCATGACTTCGGATCTTGGTCTCACACCGAATAATGATGGTAAGATGATCCGCCTCAATATTCCCCCATTGACAGAAGAACGTCGTCACGATCTGGTTAAAATCGTGCGCAATCGGACGGAAGAGGCACGCGTTGCGGTTCGAAACGTGCGGCGGGATGTACTCAATGATCTTCGCGATTTTGAAAACGAGAAACTTATATCCGAAGATGAACTTAAGCGCGGCGAAGATGATCTCCAAAAAGTGACCGATCGCTTCGTCGATGATATTAATGGTATTGGAACGCGAAAGGAATCTGAAGTACTTGAAGTTTGATATGCCTAGATCAAAACGAATATCACTCCCTGCTGAGGTAGAAATTCCCAGAAACGTGCCGACCCACGTCGCTATCATTATGGATGGCAACGGCCGTTGGGCGCGAGAGCGAAATTTACCTCGCCTGGCAGGTCATCGTGCGGGAGTTGAGAATTTACGCAACGTGTTGGAAGCGAGTGTCGAGTTTGGAATTCAATATCTTACCATCTACGCTTTTTCAACAGAAAATTGGAACCGTCCTCCTGACGAAGTGCGGGGATTGATCCGCATCCTGGAGGAAGTCATCGATCGGGAAGTATCCGAATTACACAAAAACGGTGTCCAATTACGGCATATTGGAGAACTCGATCGTTTGAACCCGGATTTGCAACGCAAAGTCATCGACGCAATCGAGCTTACACAAAACAACAAGCGTCTTGTCCTGAACGTTGCATGGAACTACGGCGGTCGAGCTGAAATAATCCACGCTATCGAACAAATGATCCTTGATGGTGTGGCGGCGGATGAAGTGGATGAAGAACTTGTCGGCCAATATTTATATACAGCTGATTGTCCTGATCCTGATCTAATCATCCGCACCTCTGGAGAACTGCGCGTGAGTAATTTCTTGATTTGGCAGAGCGCGTATGCAGAATGGTATATCTCTCCCACCTATTGGCCTGATTTTAATCGTAATGAATTGTTAAAGGCGCTTTGTGAATATGCCCAGCGTGAGCGACGCTTCGGTCAGGTACCAACCCCTGTCCCCTCAGAATCATAATTTACGCCAGCGGATGGTTGTTGTCCTCGTTGCTTTCCCGGCGCTTGCTTGGGTATTCGCAGCGGGGGGATGGCTGTATACGATAACTTTCGCAGTCATCTTGAGCATTGCGGTTATCGAATTCGGTTTGCTTCTTCGATCCAAAGGATATCGCCCTTCATTGCCAATCATGACCGTTGGCGTCCTGGCTCTATTGATCGCCCGATATTTATGGGGATTGGGAAGCACTGCGCACATACTTGCGTTCTTGTGTCTTGCCAGCCAGGTATGGCATATTGTCGACTACGAACGTGGTGCGACTTCTTCGGGAACGGATTTCGCATTGACAATGGGTGGACTGCTGATCTGTGGCTGGATCGGCTCCTACCTGATCTCGCTTCGTAATCTGCCTGATGGGTTGTGGTGGGTACTGATCGTTCTTCCCTGTGTTTGGACAGCCGATGGTTTTGCATACGTTGTCGGACATGCCTTTGGAAAACATCCACTCAGCCATCGTTTGAGCCCCAGGAAAACCTGGGAAGGTTATATTGGGGGAGTCGTGGGAGGTGCGCTTTCCGGATATCTGTTGCCTTTGTTGTGGACGACCGGGGTATTGGATAAGGAAGCGTTTACAGTGGTCAACGGATTGATTGTTGGTATAATCCTCAGTGTATTGACGCCACTGGGG
>Ga0272441_10007588_pt1 | contig 17577 bp, 12 predicted proteins | sample SSMProp6N_FD_193582 | JGI IMG/M metagenome (GOLD analysis project Ga0272441, IMG submission 193582) | Marine sediment archaeal communities from Little Sippewissett salt marsh, Falmouth, MA, United States - SSM-Prop-6N | ecosystem: Environmental > Aquatic > Marine > Wetlands > Sediment ...
ATGCAAAACGAAAAAATTGCGTCTATAGTCTTAGCAGTTATAATCGTTGTAGCACTTGCAGGATTTTTCCTAATTACCTACGGTGATGAAATATTTGATAATTTATTTGGTGGAAAAACTAGTAAAACTATAGAGTCTGGTGATTGTGCAGATGTTAATTATGTTGGTAAATTTGCTGATGGTACTGTCTTTGATACTTCGTATAATAATAGTGAGACAAAAACAGGAGGCACACCTGCAAAATTTTTTATAAGTTTAGATAGCGGAGAAATACCACCGGGAGAGTATTCAGATTATAGGTCAGGGATCGAAGGTTTTACAGAAGGTCTTATTGGTTTGAAAGAAGGTGAGACAGCAACAATTGGCCCTATACCACCTGAAAAAGCTTATGGAACATATCCAAAAGTAGGGGATATTATTAGTTTTTTGAATCCGGAAACAGGGAAAGAAAATAGTATTTATATCGTAGATATTCAAGAGGATCAACCTATGCCTGAGGAATATATTAGCGTTCTTGGTGACATAAATACTACGATTTATGTTTTAAAATACAACATGTATGACTTGGGAGATAAAATACCATTATATTTATCTTGGGATAATGCTACTACTATTACAAGAATTAATGAAACAATGATCTGGATGTATACTACTCCACCAGATGATTTAGCAACTAATTTTACATGGTTGGAATCCCCAGATGGGTCCAGCTTAATTACTTATTGGGAAAACGCGAGTAATGTTACTACTATGAATGATACTACCATCATAGTTACACATTCACCAGATATTGGTGATACAATGACTATAGTAACACCTAGTATGTTTGGCACTTCAACAACAGAATATACTGTAGTAGGTATCACTGATGATAAGATAAATACAAGTTATTTAATCGACCCAAGTGATCCTATTAATCTCTCATATCAAGAATTTGATAGAACTATTACTATTGAGAGAAATCAAACACAAGTAATACAACTTGATCATCCCACTGCAGCTTTTGAACAAGTACTTTCCATAATAAAAACATATTACAACCCAGATTTAAAAATAAGTTTTCATGAATTATCCGGTAAAACACTATACTTTGAAGTAGAAATAGTTGAAATTCATAAAATAACATGAAACTTAAGGCGATGTAAGCTGTTTTTTGATCTCATCTTCTAATAAATCCAGGAATTCTTCTTCTTTACCCTTCGGTATAGTGGCACCAGCTGCGATGTTATGACCACCGCCTATGCCGTCTAATGTTTTTGCTGCTTTTTTCATCGCGACTGACAGGTTTAAACCTTTTTCTACAAGCTGCTGCGTTCCTCTTGCACTGGCTTTGATTTCTCCATCTCCCTTGTCTGCGAAGGCTATAATTGGAAGTTCACTGCTGGTATCCTCGCTGTTAAGAAGCATGTTTGCGACTATTCCAACTATTGTGTCACGGATGCCAGTGCCAGCATGGAAAAACTGTAGATATTCCCGTTTGATTATTCCTTCCTCTCGTGCAAATTGTAAACCTTCTACCAGGTTTGAACGATGGCCTTGTAGTAGGTTTCTGGCTTTTTTTAACCATTTATCACGGTCACCAAGGCAGACTTGTAAGCCAACATCGCATTGGCCGTATCGTGCTGTAGAGTTCAACAATGTGGCATACTCTTTTGCTTCATGAACCTCAGAGCCCTCTTGTTCATTTGGGAGGATATAAACTTCACCTATTATCCTCCGAGTATTTTTACCTCCGAAACCTTTTGATAAAAGCAACTGAGCGATATTCGAAATAATAAGCTGTCTTTCTGTTTTATTAAGATCAATCCAACGACGCCAGTTGTCGCCATCTTTTAGTATAATCCCCAGTTCTTGAAGGAAAGAAATACATGCTTGTTCTCGACCTGTAAGACCAGGTATGATCGGGTCTGATGCGTATTGAAGTAGTTTAGAAATAGGACGTGTTTCTCTACCGAAATATCTGATATCTATTAATGATTTAACTGCTTTGATACTGGCACCATCGTTTAGGATGTCCCTATTTAGACCGGTGAGCTTACCAAATCTTCGGTCCTGAAGATCACCGCATGCACCAACAATTGCAAGAGGTGAAAGATCCATGTTTTTCTTACCGAGCATCTTTGAAACAAGATAAGTTACACCAGCGCCACTTATCTCAAAGCCTCCATCCATGTTGAAGAGATGAGGGTTAAGGTGAAAAATTAGATTTGAATCCTTTGAACATGTATGATGATCGGTTACAACCATGTTAATATCAGATTGTTCACTGACAATGCTACTGCCAAGGTCTGTAAACCAGACAAGCTCATAATGATCATTTTTAAGTCTTTCAAGAAAATTATTATCTAGTTGTTTCACGAAATCAATAGAATGTTTTTTACCAAGTCGTTTAAGTGTTTCATAGGCAATGGATCCCGCTGTTATACCATCTGCATCGATATGTGTAATTATATGGATTTCTTCTGATTTTTTTATGATATCTCCTATCTCTTTGGCTCTTTTCAACAAAAAAAATTTACACCTCGGTGGACTATGTAATGCTGAAGGGTAAAAAGAGTCTTTCGGAAATATTATAAAAAAGAAGGATATGTTTTTTTATTGTTCTGCCATTTTTTTGTATTTCTTGTATCTCTCGTTTACATCTTCTTCTAGTTTTTTATGAAGACGTTTGGCTTCATCTGGGAATGATCTTGTTAATGTGTTGTATCGTACTTCGCCCATTATGAACTCTCGTATTGTTCCATTGGGTTCTTTGCTGTCTAGTTGGAATGGGTTTTTACCCTCGGCTGTGAGTCTTGGGTCGTAACGATATAGTGGCCAGTATCCGCTTTCTACTGCTAGTTTTTCTTCGTTTTGTGTTTTTCCCATGCCGGCTTTTATTCCATGGTTGATACATGGTGCGTATGCGATGATGAGTGATGGTCCTGGGTATGATTCTGCTTCTTTTAGTGCTTTGATCAGCTGGTTTTTGTTTGCTCCCATCGCGACTGAGGTTACGTATACGTATCCATATGTCATTGCCATTACTCCTAGGTCTTTTTTCTTGGTTTTTTTACCTGATGCTGCAAACTTGGCAACGCTTCCAACTGGTGTGGCCTTGCTGCTTTGCCCACCTGTGTTGGAGTATACCTCTGTGTCGTAGACTATGATGTTTATGTCTTCATTCATGGCTAGTACGTGATCTAGTCCTCCGTATCCGATGTCATATGCCCAGCCGTCTCCACCTGATGCCCATATGCTTTTCTTTGTGAGCATTGTCTGGGCTTCCCATATTTCTTTTAATATTTCCTGGTTATGGTTGTCTTTTAGTAATTGTTTGATTTTGTTACCATGTTCTTTTGATCCCTCAGCGTCGTTTTTGTTATCTAGCCAGCCTTGGAAGGCTTCCTTGGTTTCTCCAGATACAATGTTTTTGTCTATAGCTTGTTTTATCAGGTCTGCGAGTTTGTTACGTCTTTGTATTGTTGCTAGTAGCATTCCGAAACCGTATTCTGCGTTATCCTCAAATAGGCTGTTTGCCCATGCTGGTCCATGTCCATCCTTGTTCTTGGTGTATGGTATTGATGGTGCGCTTCCTCCCCATATGCTGCTGCATCCTGTAGCGTTTGCGATGATCATCCGGTCGCCGAATAGTTGTGTTACGAGTTTCATATATGGTGTTTCCCCGCATCCTGCGCAGGCTCCTGAGAATTCTAGTAATGGTTGTTGGAATTGTGATCCTTTGACTGTGTATTTGTCGAAACCTCCGGTTCTTATTGGTATTTCTTCTGAATATTGCTGAAGTGGTACCTGGTTTTGTTGTGAGGCGAAGGGTTTCATAACAAGTGCTTTTTCTTTTGACGGGCAGATATCTGCACAGTTACCGCAGCCAACACAGTCCTCTGGGTATACCTGTATTCTGAATTGTAATCCCTCGGCGTCTTTTCCAACGGCTTTTTTAGCTGTGAATCCTTCAGGCGCATTTTGTAGTTCTTCATCTGTGACTAGTACTGGTCTGATTGCTGCATGTGGACAGACCATTGCGCATTGGTTACATTGAATACAGTTATCTATCTGCCATTCTGGAATGTTTATTGCGACTCCTCTTTTTTCATATTTTGTTGTACCTGTTGGGAAGAATCCTCCAGGTGTGAATTTGCTGATTGGTAGTTTATCTCCTTGTTGTGCTATCATGGGTCTCATGACTTCTGAGACGAACTCTGGTTCATCATGTGTTTCTGGTTGCTCTGGTGTAAGGTTTGCCCAGTCGTCAGGGTAGTTGATTTCGTTAATATTGTTTAGTGCTTCGTCTACGGCTTTCCAGTTCATTTCTACTATGTTTTTTCCTTTTTTGCCATATGTTTTTTCTATGGCTTTTTTTAGGTAATCAATTGCGTCATCTACTGGTAATACTTTGGAGAGTTTGAAAAACGCGGTTTGCATGACCATGTTTATCCGTCCACCTAGTCCTACGTGTTCTGCGATTTTTACTGCATCTATGCTGTAGAATTTAAGGTGTTTTTCTGCAATTTGTTTCTTAAGGCTGTTTGGTAGGTGTTTTTCCATTTCTTCTAGGTTCCATGGGCTGTTTAGCACAAATGTTCCATCTTGTTTGATGCCTTCAAGTAGGTTGTATTTATCAACATATGACGGGTTATGACATGCTACGTAGTCTGCATTTTTTACTAGATAGGTGGATTTGATTGGTACTTTCCCGAATCGAAGGTGTGACACGGTTACTCCTGCGGATTTTTTTGCATCATATGCAAAGTATCCTTGTACGTACATGTCTGTGTTGTCCCCGATTATTTTAATTGCATCTTTGTTTGCTCCGACTGTTCCGTCTCCTCCTAGTCCCCAGAATTTACATTGAACAAGTCCTTCTGGTGTTGCATCGATTTCTTCCACTGGTAAAGATGTAAATGTTACGTCATCTGTGATTCCAACTGTGAAGTTGTTTTTCGGCTCATTCTGTTTCAGGTTGTCAAATACTGCTTTTGCCATGCTTGGTGTGAAATCTTTTGAACCGAGTCCGTATCTTCCTCCGACAATAATTATGTCTGTGTCTTTTAGATGCTGGTAGACTGCTGATATATCAACATATAGTGGTTCACCATATGATCCGTTTTCTTTTGTTCGATCGAGTACAGCAATTTTTTTAACGGTTTTTGGAATAGTTTGTAGAAAATGCTGCACTGAGAAAGGTCGGTAGAGTCTTACCTTGATTAGTCCAACTTTTTCTCCTTTTAGGGTTAGATACTCTACTGCTTCTTCTGCGGCTTCTGCTCCTGATCCCATCATAATAATTATTTGTTCTGCATCTGGTGTTCCTATATAGTCGAAAAGATGATAATTTCTTCCTGTAAGTTTATTTACTTTTTCCATTTCTTCTTCTACGATTTTAGGGACAGCATCATAGAATTTATTCGCCGCCTCATTTACTTGGAAGTATATATCGGGATTTTGTGCGGTTCCTCGCAGATGTGGATTTTCTGGGTTGAGTGCTCGTTCTCTGTGTTTTTTTATCATATCCCAGTCGACGAGTGGTGGGATGTCATCATAATTTAGCATTTCGATTTTTTGTATTTCATGACTGCTTCGGAATCCATCAAAGAAATGTACAAATGGTATACTCGAGCGTATTGTTGCTAGATGTGCTACTAATGCTAGGTCCATGATTTCTTGTATTGATCCAGATGCTATCTGAGCGAATCCTGTTGCCCGGGCTGCCATAACATCCTGATGATCACCAAAGATTGAAAGTGCCTGTCCTGCGATGGCACGAGCGGATACATGGAAGACACAAGGCATTATTTCCCCTGATATTTTATACATGTTGGGAACCATGAGTAAAAGTCCTTGTGATGCTGTGAATGTGCTGCAGAATGCTCCAGCACTAAGCGCTCCATGTACTGCGCCTGCGGCTCCTCCTTCTGATTGCATCTCTTGAACTTTAAGTGTTTGACCAAAAATGTTTTTACGACCTTGAGATGCCCATTGATCTACTACCTCACCCATTGAAGATGATGGCGTAATTGGATAGATTGCTGCTACATCACTGAATGCATAGGCCACATGAGCTGCTGCTGTGTTTCCATCTATGGATTTCATGAATTTCTCTTTCTTTTTGTCATTATTTCTTAATTCACTAATAAGAGTATTGGACATGTATATACCTCTATCGACAAGTAACCCGTATAAAAGTGTGATACATAAATATTTGGTATAAATATGATTTAGAAACAGAGGTTATAGATCCTTTAATCTGTATATTCCTCATCTTCTAAGTGTTCCTTTTCTGAAGGTTTAGATGAAATGATAAAACCTTTTTTCTTTTTTCTATCTTTTCCCCATTTCATTAGAATTGGAGGTAGCACAATGATTGAACCTATGTATGAATAGATAATTGTCATACAGGTAATAATTCCAAATTGTTGTTCAGGTGGCATCGGAGCAAGTACAAGTAATCCAAATCCTGTTGCAGTTGTTAGTGCTGCAATGAATAATGCGCCACCAGTATGTCCTATAGTTGCAGAAACAGCTTTTTTTACATCACCCGTTCTATCTGCAGTAAGTCTAAATCTTTGTGTAGCATGTATTGAATAATCAATGCCTATTCCGATGGTTAAACTAGTAACCATTATTGTCATAATATTAAAAGAATAGCCTAAGAGATATATCGTCCCAACGATCCATATGATACATAGTCCAACAGGGATAACTGCTATTAATCCGAGGACGGGGTTTTTGAATACAATCATTAATACTAACGTTGCTAGTATAATTGAGATAAAAGTTGACAGTGTCTGACTTTCAGTCATGGAGTTCATTATTGTATACATCGATGAAGACATACCTGTAACAACAGCTTCTGCATCTCCATAGTTTTCCATATCTTCATTAAGCTCGTTGTATAAAACTTCTGATTTTGTTGTAGAGTCAGTTGCATCACCATTTGAATAAGAAGAACTTGTATAGATTCTTATAACCGTTGCGTCATAGTAATTTTTTTCTTTATGTAAAACACTGCGAGCCTGCATCATATATTCTTCACGATCATAAAGATAATCAAAGATTTTTTTGACATCGGCATCATTTCTAGGTATTTCATCTGAATCAAGGTTAAATTCTGAAGCTAAAGAAGAATTATCTCTAACTGCGGTTCTAATAACAGAAAGAATAGATGTTTGCTTAGGTTCACCATCTATTGTAAAAGCAATATGCCCATCATCCTTTAGGTTTTCATATGTTTTAGATATTCCCCTTAATGTCTTTACCGATGCAACATCGCCTTCTATAAGAATATACTCTTGTTCCTCACTTGAGGCTGGGAAATACTCGCCGATATTCATCATTAAATCCAATGATTCGTTACCTTTTGGTAAGAAATCATTCATATCAAAAGTTGTTTCAACTTGAATGGCGCTAAATCCCATAATTACAGTTACAAGAACTGTAAACAAAAGAATTTTTTTACGATGTTTTAACACAATATTTGAAAATTTCTCCATATTATTTTCCAATGATAGTTTATGGTTGTTTTTTGAGACAAGACCTTTTGTTTTTTTTCTGTCGAGTAAATATCTAACTGCAGCCTGAAAGGTAAGTGCGTTAATTAGTGTGAAAATAATTCCTAATGCACAAAGTACTCCAAAATCACGTAATGGTGGAACAGTAGCAGTTAAAAAAGATAAAAATGCAATAACCGTGGTTAATGTGGCAAGAAACATAGCCATACCGACATCCTTTATGGATGCAACAATTGCAGGGCCTGGTTTTTTCCCTTTTTTTAATTCTGTTTTATATTCATGGAAAAGATGAACGGAATAATCCACACCAAGTCCCATAAGCAAAGGAACAATTGCTACCATCATCATATTAAAACTAATGCCAAATAGGGCCATTGTTCCAAAAAGCCAGATGATCGAAATGCTGAGTCCAAGTAAAGGTAAAAACACGTATGATAGTCGTTTAAACATAATTAACAAAATTAAACAAATGACAAAGAAAACCGCAGGCATAATTATCATATTTGCCTCTTCTGTTACTTCATTCATATCATTTGTAATAATTCCATTTCCTGTTGCTTTCATAATAACAGATTTTTCTTTTTCGTCAAGATCAATTAATGCAGATTCTATTTCTCCGCTTATTGGTCCTAATTCCATAAATTTTACCATTGTGTCTAGTTGAATCATTATAAGCGTTTGACTTGGACCAGAGTTTTCTTCATAATCCTTTGATAAAAATGCAATAGATGATTTTTTCAAATCTTCAATAAATAATGGTTTTACAAAATAACTTTTATCAGAGCTTTCTGAATCAGGGGCATGGTCTAAAACTTTCCAACTATCGGCCATGTCTTTTAAAGAAAGGCTTTCTTTTGAAAATTCTTCACTATTTAACATATCAAATAACTCATCAAAATCTTCCCAAGAAAAATCTCCGAATAATTTTAATATTTTTGTAGAAATTGAATTTATTAATGGTCTGGTCTGAATTTTTTCAACTAAGTTTTGGATATAGCTTGTATTGAAAATAATCCTGTTCCAAGGCAGATTAAGGATTGGAGATTGATAGATTCTAACCCCGGCTTTCGTGTTTCCAATTTTTGCAGGTAACTCAAAACCTCCAAATTTTGGTGCGATACCATATTTACCAAGTTCTTCTTTATTTATCTCTATGTCAATTCTGTTTCCAATGGTGTTAAATGTTACATTTCCTGTGTTAAGAAGTATTGGAAAAGAAATATCTTGCCCTGGTGCTTTAATCCAAAGATATGCTTCAGTTTTATAGGAATTTATTAACTCATTATTGAGAATGTTTTCAAGTAAAGCCTTAATGTTCCCTAAGATTCCCTTACCTATTTCCCATAATGGCTTAGATGGTTCAACATGGGCAGCAATTTGATAGTTCATATCTGCAAGCATTTCATCAGGAACTATCAGGTTTTCAAAATTGATGTACCATTCCCACGTGTTAATTTTATGATGAGGCGATGAGATCTTTTTTCCAAATTCTGTAAGATCATATGTTTCTATACTAAATAAAAAAGTGTCATTTGTTGTGTCAATGTAATAATTTTTAATATCTAAACTGTCGATTTTTTTCCCGCTGATAAGTTTGGGATATGGGTCAAAATCGATTTTTTCATTGGGGTCGTCTGTATCAAGTATTTTTAATTCGTTTACTTCAATGTTTGCCATCAAATCATTATATGCAGTTGTAATTTGTTCATCTGTACAGTTTAGGAGTGTATCTCCGAATTCTATTTGACATAATATATCAATAAATTTGGCTATACTTATAGAGCCATTGATTTCATCATATTTTTCGTCTAAATCTTTTAGAATTTGGTATTCTTCTTTTAAAGCCTGAGGAGTCACAACATTTTTTTCGTTTTGTTTTTCAACATAAACCAATATAATTTCGCCAGTTTGCCCAAAATAACGGTTTACTCTTAGAGATGCTTCAACTATTTTGTCATCTGGCATAAAATCTGCAGTTGATGTTTTCATTTCCAAAGATGGTATTAATGTTGCGAAACCAATTGTTACTAGAATTACTATTGTTATTACCAGCCATGGGCGTTTTTCTATGAGATTCCCCAGTTGTTTTAACATGTTGTTTTTTTCCAATAATTTTTAACTAGTTTAATCCTACATCAAAACTTAATATATAATTTTATTTATAATTTGTATTTCTATGTTTATATTAGTTGTGCCTTCTTTGTTGTTTTAACAGTATAAAACATAATTGTTAAATAAGTAATATTAATACTAGGCGATTGAGGAAGAGATATGATAGATATATCGATTTTAGTACCAATCGGAGGAATAGTTGCATTGGTTTTTGCAGCGATATTGTTTTTTATCGTTAAGAAGCAGAATCCCGGTAATGAAAAAATGAGGGAGCTTAGTAAGGCGATTCGTGAAGGAGCAATGGCGTTTCTAAAGAGTGAATATAAAGTGTTGATTGTTTTCGTTGTTGTTGTTACTGCGTTATTGTTTATTGCATCCTTGTTTTATGATACGACTAATATTCATTGGGGTTCCGGCGTAGCATTTATTGTTGGAGCTATTTTTTCAGCTGTTTCTGGAAATGTCGGTATGAGGATGGCTACTATGGCCAATGCACGTACTGCTGAGGCTACTAGAAAAGATCTTAGTAAAGGGCTTTCAACTGCTTTTTCAAGTGGAGCAGTTATGGGAATGTGCGTGGTAGGTCTCGGTGTTATCGGTCTCGCAGGTTTATATTTTCTTTTCATGAATGTGCTACCTGTTGAATGGGTAGTGTTAAACCCTGCTATGGGCAAGGTTACAGTGATAACAAATATTTTGTTTGCTTTTGGTTTTGGTGCTTCATCGATAGCACTTTTTGCTCGTGTTGGTGGCGGGATTTATACAAAATCAGCAGATGTTGGTGCGGATCTTGTTGGAAAAGTAGAAGCAGGTATCCCTGAGGATGATCCTCGAAATCCTGCTGTGATTGCTGATCAAGTTGGTGATAATGTTGGTGATGTAGCAGGGATGGGAGCTGACTTGTTTGAGTCATATGTTGACTCAATAATCGCTACAATGGCACTTGGTGCTATAGCTGGTGGATTTGCTATGACTACGTATGGTAGTAATGCTGTTCTACTACCACTAATTATAGCGGGTATGGGAATATTTGCATCAATACTTGGAACCCTTATAGTCATGTTTGGAAAAGGAAAAAATGTTTATGGGGCTCTTAGGAATTCATTGTTTATAGCTACAGGTCTAACTGCTGTTTTTGCAGGTGTTGCAACCTGGTTTTCAATTGGTAATTTAGACCCGTTTTATGCAATGCTTGGAGGACTTATAGCTGGTATAATAATTGGTCTGAGTACAGAATACTTTACCTCTGAGAAAAGAAAACCTGCGCAGAGTATCGCTAATCAATCTAAGACAGGACCTGCAACAGTAATTATCCAGGGATTGCAGGTTGGTATGATGAGTACTATTATACCCGTAATTTCTGTGGTTGTAGCAATGCTATTTGCATATTATCTTGCTGATTTCTATGGTGTCGCGATATCCGCTGTGGGTATGCTCAGCATACTTGGTGTTAGCCTGGCAACTGATTGTTACGGACCTGTTGCTGATAACGCGCAGGGTATCTCTGAAATGGCAGGGATGGGCTCTGAGGTTCGTGAAAGAACAGAGCAGCTTGATGCTGTTGGAAATACTACTGCTGCTATGGGGAAAGGTTTTGCTATTGGGTCTGCAGCGATAACATCTCTTGCATTGATATTTACTTATATTATAGCAGCAAACGAGTTTCTAAAACCAATGGGAAAAACCCTTGAACTATCTCTTAGTGATCCTTATGTTGTCTCTGGTGTATTTATTGGAGCGTTGCTACCATTTGTTTTCTCTGCGCTTACTCTTGGTGCTGTTGGCCGTGCTGCTAATGCAATGGTTGAAGAGGTCCGTCGTCAGTTTAAAGAATTAGGTTTGTTAACAAGTGATAAAAACAAGCCTGATTACGCTGGTTGTGTGAAGATTAGTACCAAAAGGGCTCTAAAAGAAATGATAGCTCCTAGTCTTCTCGCTGTGGTTTCACCTATTATTGTTGGCATCGTCCTTGGTCCAATGGCTCTTGGTGGACTTCTACTTGGTTCTATCGCCACAGGTTTCTTACTCGCTGTTTTCCTTGCGAATAGTGGCGGAGCATGGGATAATGCTAAGAAATATATTGAATCAGGAAACCTGGGTGGAAAAGGCTCTGATAATCATAAGGCTACAGTGATAGGTGACACTGTGGGTGACCCTTGTAAGGATACATCTGGACCCTCGTTGAATATACTGATTAAGCTGATGAGTATTGTTTCATTGGTGTTCTTACCAATAATAATTGCTTTCACATAGTTAAAGCATTCATTCAAAAAGCATATAAGGTATAGATATATTCCTTCTCGGCTATAATTAGTGTAGAGTAGTGATATAATATGTATTATAAAGTAAAACTAGAAGATACAATTCGTATACCCCCTAATCAGTTTGCTGAGGATTTAGACATGGTGGTTAGAGACATCGTGCAAAAAACCTTTGAGGGTACAATGCGTAAACAGTATGGTATCATAGTTGTAACTGATAACATAAAACCTGAAGGTGGCGGTATCGTTATCCATGGTGATGGAGCCATGTATCAAAAAGTTGTTTTTGATGCTCTTACTTTTAAACCAAATCTTCAAGAAGTTCTTGACGCAGTGGTATGTGAAATTGTTGAATTTGGTGCCTTCTGTCATATAGGTCCACTTGATGCCCTGGTTCATATGAGTCAGATAATGAATGATTACGTTGAGGTTGATGCTGATAACGAGGTTATCACAGGTAAAGAAAAGAAGCAAGTGTTAAAAACCGGTGATAATGTTCGCGCTAGAGTTGTCGCTGTTAGCCTTAATGAACTTTCCGCTCGTGAGAGCAAAATTGGTCTTACCATGAGACAGCCTGCTCTTGGTTCTCATGAATGGATTTATGCTCCATCTGAAGAAGAAAAAAAGAAAGAAGAAAAGAAAGAAAAAAAGAAGAAAAAAAAGAAGGGTAAGAAATGAAGATTGTCAGAGCTTGTAAAACATGCCACGTGCTCACTGAGAAGGATGTTTGTCCCAATTGTGGCATACCAACTTCTAAACGTTGGCGTGGTTATGTGATTATCCTTGACCCTGAACATTCTCAGGTTGCTGAGAAGATGAACATTAAAAAACCTGGGAAGTATGCCCTAAAAGTTATGTAGAGTGTTTTATGCGTGTTCTACCAGATAGTATTAGAGATTTACTAAAGGAGCCCATTGGCCCTGTTGTTAATGAAAAAAAGCTTTTAGAAATACTTGAAAAAAGAAAATATGTCGTTTCTGTAGGTGATCAGGTAACATATACTCTTTTGGAACATGGAATTGAACCTGTTTTTTGTGTTGTTGATTTTAAAACTCGCCGTGGTAAATGTTCAGATGAAATTGTAGATATGATTAAATCTTTTGGTAAAAAAACAGTAATCGTTGATAACCCCCAGGGTTGTATTTCTGATGATCTATGGAATGTTATAAAATATGCATATGAAAACCTAGAACCTGGTTCATTAAGAATTGAAGTACGTGGCGAGGAGGACATGGCTAGCCTGGCTGCGATTTATCATGCTCCTGAAGACGTAACTATAATATATGGATTGCCGGATAAGGGGGTCTTGGTTGTAATCCCTACGAGGGAAAATAAAGAAAAAGTTAAAGAAGTTCTTGATATGATGTGATGGTTTATGGAAATCGAAATTGACTCGAAAAGAAACAATCCTTTACTTAACCGTACCGAGGTTTATTTCACTGTTAAAAATAAGGGTGGAGGAACAGTTAACCGTGAGATAATCCGAAGTGAGTTAGCTGAGAAATTAAATGTAAAAAAAGAGAATGTTATTGTTAATGTTTTATCTTCAAGTTTTGGGACTAGTGAAACTAGTGGTTATGCTAAGGTTTATACGTCTGTTCAAAAATCAAAGGATCTGGAAAAGAAACATTTATTGGTGCGAAATAATCTAGTTGAGTCAGAGAAAAAACAGAAAAAGGAAACACCTACTCCTCCTGCTCCAAAAGCAGAAGCTGCTGAGATTAAGCCCGAGGGAGAAACACCTGCTGAACCAGCAGGTGAGGTAAAAGAAGAACCTGCCCCTCCAGAACCTGCCCCTCCAGAACCGGCACCTGAAAAACCATCTGATGAAACCCCTGGGCCTGCTCCTGAGACAACACCAGTTGAGGAGCCTCCGAAGGAGGAACATACTGAGGAACCACCTACAGAAGAACCAAAAGAAGAACCGCCCGCTGAAGAACCGCCGAAAGAGGAGGAAAAACCAGAGGGACGACCTGAACCTGCTCCAGAGACAACAGAGGTGGAACCAGAAACATCCGCTGCTACAGAACCTGAACAAGAGACAACACCTGAGCCACCAGCTGAAACACCTCCAGTTGAAGAACCACCTATTGAAGAACCAAAAGCAGAGGAACCACCCAAAGAAGAAACACCTGAATCTCAACCTGAAACTACTCAAGAGACACCATCTACTGAGGAAACACCTGTAGAAGAACTAACTGAAGAACAACCTAAAGAGGAACAACCAGAAGCAACACCCGAGCCTCAGCCAGATATACCACCTGCTGAGGAGCCATCAGAATCTCCATCTGAAACACCCGAACCCGCATCTGAGGAAAAACCATCAGAAGAAACCGGGGAACAAAAGAAGGAGAAAAAGGAACCCTCATCTGATGAGGATGAAAAGACAGAGGAACCTGCTGAGGATACATCTGAGGAAAAGAAGGAATGAGCATGAAGAAAATCGAGTTTTTCAAAGTTGAAGGAGATAAAATAAATCGTGTACGTAAACACTGTCCCAAATGTGGACCTGGTGTTTTCCTTGCTGAGCATAGCAATCGTTTTAGTTGTGGTAAATGTGGTTATACTGAGTTTAAAGGTGGTGGGAGAAAAGAGCAACCTCCTAAAATTGAGGAGAAACCTGTTGAGCCAAAGGATGAAACTACAACTCCTGAGCCTCAACCTGAGATGTCATCTGTTGAACCCGAAGTTGAAGAGCCTTCCAAGGGTGAGTCTGGGGGGGAGAAAGAATCTTCTGGTGAACCTGAGGCGAAAAAAGAAGAATCTGAGGGATCAGATGAGAAGTCTGATTCTGAGGAAAAAAAAGATAATTAAGATTTTTTTTGTTTTTTAAATGCTGTTAAGTTTTTCTCCTAAAACATATATTATATTCCAAAAAATATATAAATGATAAAATACACTATTATTTTACGAAAAATGACTAAACGATTAAGGTAGCGACTGTACAACAAGCCTTAAATAAACAAAAAAACAGAAACCATTGGCAATAAGAATAATGGGGGAGAAGCCCGGCTTCGCACTCCGCCAGATAAAATAAATAAAAGCGGAAGTAATTGAAACGGAGGAAACCAAAAATGAGAAAAACAATACTTGTACTCGCTCTTGTCGGTATGCTTTTTGGAATTGCCACATCAGCTATAGCCTGTTTTCCACAACCTCACGGTTGCAGTGGAAATGTTTCAATGATGACAAATGTTTCCGGTAGCGGAGATATTGAAGTATCACAAGAAGGTCATTGTAATGTAGCATTTCAAAATGATTTAAAAGTAAAAGAAGGCCGCCTAACATTTGACCAGGAGATCAGTACATTCTATGGTGTATTCAAAAACAATGTAATGTTACATGGTACAAATCTAAGAGTTAGTAACATGGCATGTGAACAGGATGTCTCTGGACACTGGAGTGGCACTGGCGATGGTTGGGTAATGGCCCATCGTGAAGTCTCATTTGGACAGGATGTCCGAATGGGAGAATCAAGTTATAACAATGATGCATGTAAATCCGTACAATCATTTAGTTATAACGGAAAATATATAAAACAAAAAGTCAAAGTATGCCCAACAGCAAACCCTGGAAGCGAGGTTGAACCAGACAGCGTAGTCATGACCCAGAGTGGTGTAATGAACAGCAGATTCATGAAACCTGAATTCGGTGGACGAGAAATGCTTTACCAACAAGGAAAGATGACCGGTGATTTTAACCTAGCAAAACAAATAACAAACCTAAACGGTGGCAGCTTTTCACAGATAAAATCAATCAACAATCCTGACTGGGTACACTTTGAACAAATGCTTATGTTCTCCAAATAAGACTGGAGATATAAAAAATAATACGGGTTTGAAACCCGTAATAACTTTTTTTTTTGATGTTTTTTGAACTTCTTTAAATCCTCTTTTATCCTAAAAATATTTTGGTAATATATGTAAAGAAACTGGGTAATATGTGTACAACAAGGCTTTATAAGCATAACTCACAAAAACTAGAGTCATAGGTGTGAGAAATATGATAATGAACAATCGAATGCCAATGATAATAGCAACAATAATCGCCATATCCTGCATGCTATATGCTTCACCCGTAAAAGCAGATAGTGATACAGAGATGACAGTAATAGTTATTACTGATGGAAATGTAAACGCGTCTTTTGACGCTGAGGCTGGTGGAGATGTCAACTATTGGATAGATGGAATAGAAGTAAAAGGAGAATTTAATAATATATGGGATGCAATCGATAACGTTAAAACTGAAGCTGAAAGTGCTTCAAACTCGGCTTTGGTTGCTTATCTGTATGCTAATAGCAATTTCTATAAACTTCTAGTTGTTGAGGATGATGTTTCTGTTCTTAATGACTCGTTAGCGGATAATGCTAGTAAGATAAAACAAAACGAGGATGACATCCTTTATGTGTATTATAAAACGGTTTCCAATAATGACTCTATATGTACATTATTTTCAGAGATGGGTGCGTTTGAACAAGAATATCTTGCTTTTAAACAAGAATCCTTAGATCAAATAGCGGCTTTAAATGCTGATTTTGAAGAGTTTAAAGCTCTAGTTACCAATGTAGGAATAATCACAGGTATGGGATTAGTCGTAGTCGGATTATTCTTCATGAACCGTAGATACCCGTTTAAAGACGTTGTCAAGAACGGTAAAAAAATGTTTAAAGATGACAAAAAACGAAAAACGATTGATGCATCTGGAAAGGCAAAAAAAGCTAAAGCAAAAAAGGCATCGAGTAGGACAATTGGATATAAAATATTTCATATCCGTCGGAACAAGGAAAAATCACCATTAAAATATTTGATGACTTTTTTTCATCTAAGTAAGTAAAAATTGGTTAGGGATAGTTTCCCCTAATAATTATATTTTTTTTAATTTTGTTTTCTTTAAAGATTAAAGAAATCACTGAGTTTATTTATTTCAGGATTTGGAATTCCGCATTTTTTAACAGGGAACATTTTCTCAAGTAAATATATTTCTTGGATATACCCTTCAAATAACTTGTTCAAGGATTCGCAGAATCTTTTTGCTCCTTTGATATCAGTTGCTCTGAAACATATGACCCAGTCGAATATCCCATTTGTGTAAGAGCTGCTAATGATTTCGGCATTTAATTCTTCTAAATCTTCTTCTATATTTCGTTCGATGATTTTATCTATGAGTTCTTTGGCTAATGGCTGATTAGATCTTTTTATTAGTACGACATATCCTTGCATGTTGAGTTTTTCTTCATCTGTTACTGCCATGTACCCCCAGATTGTGTTGTTTTTTTCTAGGTTTTTTATTATTCTCCATACTTTTTGTCTTGAGAATTTGCATTTTTTTGCTATTTCGTTTATACTTTTATTTGCATTTTTTTGTAATTCCTTAAGTATTTTCTTTTCATCTTCCTGTATTTGCTTCATACTATTTTTTGCCATGTTTTACCTTTATGTGGTAATACTATAAAAACCTTACTTTTATGAAACGTTTTGTAATATTTTTTTTATTTATTTTTTTATTGTTGCAAAAAAATTTATTTGCTCCAGACCTTAATTTTATAAAGATTTCTTTATGAATTTTTTCTTTTTAACACTTTGTAAGCGAGAAATCCCCAAACTTTAGTATGGGGATGAATCGCGTATGCTTTTTCTTACAATAAACATTTCTCCTTCTGGTCAGGTGCATCCGCTAGAAGCGGATGCTATAAAGAC
>Ga0272441_10007589_pt1 | contig 17577 bp, 13 predicted proteins | sample SSMProp6N_FD_193582 | JGI IMG/M metagenome (GOLD analysis project Ga0272441, IMG submission 193582) | Marine sediment archaeal communities from Little Sippewissett salt marsh, Falmouth, MA, United States - SSM-Prop-6N | ecosystem: Environmental > Aquatic > Marine > Wetlands > Sediment ...
GCGATGCTTCTTGCGGCAGTCAAGTTCATGACCGCAGCCGGTATTGTCTGGTGTACCTACCGCGCGGTTGACATCATCTCGGAATTTATCGAGCGAAGAGCGAGGGATACCGATTCGAGGGTCGATGACCTTCTTGCGCCTTTTGTAAGGAAAACACTCAAAGTATTTGTGACAGTTTTCGGTATAGTATTTGTCGCGAGTAATATCAATATCGATGTCACGAGCCTCATCGCCGGTCTTGGTATCGGCGGACTCGCACTCGCACTTGCCGCTCAGGATACGCTGTCCAACCTGTTCGGATCTATAACGGTCCTGTTCGATCGTCCGTTCCAGGTTGGTGACTGGATTATCGTTGACGATGTGGAGGGGACGGTCGAAGAGCTTGGATTCCGGTCGACGAGGATCAGGACGTTCTACGGATCGCTTGTCACGGTGCCCAACGCAAAGTTAATCAGTGCGAATGTTGACAATATGGGCGAGCGTCAGTCGAGAAGGCTGACCGCAACACTGTCGGTAACATATGAGACTCCCCCGGAAACAATCGAGGCTTTCTGCGAAGGAATTCGTGAGATAATCCGTGTACATCCTTACACGAGAAAGGATGTTTATCACGTCTGGCTAAACAGTTTCGCGGCAAGTTCACTTGATATTCTGTTGTACTGCTATTTTATTACCCCGGACTGGGCAACCGAGCTGAGGGAAAAGCACAGGCTTTATCTTGATATCATACGGCTCGCACGCGAACTGAACGTCGATTTTGCCTACCCGACAGAGGTTCATTACAGGGCCGAGGCAAAACCAATGTCCCCCACTTTTCCTGCGTCGGGAACGATCCAGGAACAGATCGATGAAATTGTCGCTGTTGCCGGTAACAAAGCGCGCAAGATAAGCTGGAGTGAACTGGGTGGTAAGAATAAAGTTCCACCTCCTGTCAGTTTCGATACCAGAGGCAGCGTGGATGATGATTCGGATGGCGATGAAGCTAACGGGTCAGTCTGATTCCCGGGTTTCGTTAATGATTGCTTCCAGTTCGGCCCTTGATGAAGGACGCTTTGTGGGATCTCTTTCGAGAAGAGCCTTCACAACCGGGAACGTTTCATGTCCTGAAAGTGCCTTCTGTATAAGCTTCTGCTCGCGGGCCTTCATTATCTCGACACGGAGCCTCGTGGATTCGGAATTCCCCCTGTACATTCTCTTACCGGTGAAAATATTGTACGCGACGCATCCAAGTCCCCACCAGTCACGGCTGGGTGCGTACATGTATTCCTTGTGAAGCGTGGGATCGATTACCTCGGGAGCCATGTATGCCATGGTCCCGGAAATTCCGCGCTCATATGTTCCGAATGCCGAAGCGCCGGCGGCAAGTCCGAAATCTATAAGTATCGGATCGCCGTATTCCATGAAAACATTCGACGGCTTGATGTCGCAGTGCACCACTCCCTGCGAATGAATGTACTCGAGTATCCCCGCAACCGACAGAATGATATGGTTAGCTTCCTCTGTTGTGAACTGATGCTTCTGGTTCAGCAGTTCGGTAAGTGTCCGCCCGTTAAGGTAGTTACGGGCCATGAAAGCGATCTGCCGGTCCGTGTCGACGCCGTAGTCCGATGCGGTCGCCACCTGTGGATGGCGAAGTTTGCTTGTAAGCATGTATTCCCAGTGAAACCGCTTGTAAGTGCCGCTGTCGTATATCTCCTCTTCCGTGCAGCCCTTGAAATTAACAACCTTCAACGCGACATGTTTGCGCTTTTCAGACAGGTCGGTAGCCTTGTATACAAATGCCTGGCCACCCTTGCCGAGTTTCCTGATAACGCGGTACCTGCTGCGGTGGCCTTTAACGATAATTATATTTTTTCCGCCGTCATTCATTTTACTTCAGGTACACAGACAATAAGCACCGTAACATGCGATTACAGCATCAGTATTATTATAGCACTCTTATCTTCCCGGTACGTATATTAACTTGTGCGCATCCGGGAACGCTTGAACGCTTCCACCGATCGATCGTATGTCTTCTCTACATCGTCAGGAAAGAAACATGCGGGAAGTTCACCCATTCTGCGATGATAGTGAAGGCACTCGCAGCATGTGTATTTCTTTGAGCATGAATAGGTGCAGATGCAGTACTGCCTGTTGATTTCAATGTTTGGACAATCTTTTGCCATTATCTATTCCTCATCGGTTGGTTCTTCATCAGGTTCAGTCATAACCTGCGAATCGGGCTCGTACCGGGGGCCGTCAAGGCTTCCAAGCCGTATTTCACCCGTGTTATCGGCCCAAAGGCTTTCAAGCCCTATAACCTCCGCTTCTTCATCACCATGTTTCACTTCGACAATCCAGCCGGTGGGCCCGATCACATGCTCGATAATGCTTATCTCATCATGGCCTTCATGTGGAAACTCCGCGGGAAGGTATCCCTGGATTCTGAGCTCCAGAAGCGGCATGTAATGCCCCGATGACTCCATTGCGAAATTCTGGGCCTCGGAATATTCCATCAGGACAATATATGGATCATGGTAAAATTTTACCTTCTCGGTGGCAAAATACGCCCATCCCCAGATCCCGCCGCCTATTACAAGTGCGGCAACGGTGGGCATAATGATTTTGCGGTAGGACGGTGCGATCGCCTCGACTATCGTTATTAGTATGCCGACAGGTGGAAGCAGGAAACTGAAAATAATAAACAGTGCTGCTATGGTTTTTTTTGGCGGAGGAATGTCGCGAGGTTTTTCTTCGGTATCCTCATCCGGTTCCTCACCACCGAGATAGACCGGAAGGGAAGCCTGGTCCGACTTACGGGTTTTGACTACATCCTCGCTCCGGACTTTGTAGGATGGTTCATCGTAGAGTGAATCTTTATCAGGCTCGATGCCATGATTCACGCCGGTTGGTTCGATCCCGGAATCTTCCGACGGTTTTTCAATCTCGGGCAGTTTCGCACCGCACTGAAGGCAATATCGGAACTGCGGATCGTGAACCGTCCCGCACTGGCCGCATACAAGCTTGTCGGAGCTCTCTGCCACAGGACGTGTATTATACATCATGTCAGCAGGGTGAAAATAGTAATGGCCCCCGGATTTACCGGGGGCCATGTCGCCTGGGAGGGTTGAATGGAGATTGTTTACTGTTATTTAAATGAACCGATGGTCTTACTTAACTTCGATCTTGATAGGCTTTGGTTTGGCCTCTTCCTTCTTGGGAACGCTCAGTGTGAGTACCCCGTGCCTGTAGTTGGCGGTGATATTCTCGCTGTCGATGCCTGAAGGAAGGCTAAACCTGCGCTCAAACGATCCGTAATGCCTTTCGAACCGTGTGTAATTTCCCTCGGAAACCTCTTCCTCGAACTTCCTGGAACCCTTGATCGAGAGAATTCCTTCCTCGACCGTCACGTGAACATCATCGGGGTTGACTTCGGGCAGTTCCGCCTTGAATACCCACGAGTCATCCTTCTCGATTATGTCTACGCTTGGGGTCCATGTGTCGCCCATTGACTCCGCAGTTTTACCGAACCACATCGGGAAGTTGGAGAAGATCTCCTTTTCAATATCCGACATATCCGGCCATCCTGTAATTCTGCGCCCTGGTGTTTCGGATTTTCTTATTCTCAGGTTTACCATAACTTTCCTCCAGCTCCTTTAAGAAGTTACGAGCACATTGTAAGGCCTTAGCGTATTGTTGTCAAGTCATTTGCAGTATATTTTGCAGATTATTTAGCTTTTTTCGTAATTATCAGGGATTTCCACCGCTTTTTATCAGAATTCTATGATTTTTACGTGTTTTCAGGGCCTAAAACAGGAAAGCCCCAACGCCGAGGGCTATGGGGCTGTGAGTTCACTTGGACTTAATCGTTCTACTAATGGTTACTATTAATCGTCTTCTTCGGTTTCCTTGATTGCTTTTTGGACCTGTGCTTCAAGGAATTCGATGCTATTAGATGAATTATCTGCGCGAGATCGACTCTGATCCTGGAAGAGGTGGGGGCCGGTTACGTCTACTACGTCGGGCCCGTATTCTTCCATGTCGAGATCGAAGGTGAAGACCAGTTCATCCAGCCGGAGCTTTAAAGCTCTAGCCATATGGTTCACCTCCATTTAATCAGAAAACAGCAATATTACTTAATACCCCCTTCTCTTTGGTATTAATTGCGCCGTTCACACATAATTCATGCATGATTCAGGCCATTTTATCCGCCGGTCTTAATCTGACGCAACTGCATACAAAAGCCCTGAAACTCCGATTATGAGCGGCGTACGCGCTATCCCGCATGTACACGGCTCTTTCGCGGGCTTAGCTGAAATCACCTATTTTTCTAAATTCACGGGAAGATTTTGATGAGATATATCTGTACGAATGCTGTCTGATACCCAATAGATACAGTACGGGACATTTTGGCCAGTCCGTGTCTGTGAATGTCGGTGAAATAAATGCTGCTGCCTGGTTAACTTATAATTCACCCTGGAGTGTTTCAGACGGTACCTGTATCAGTCCGGGAGTTCCGTCAATGAAGTACGCTACCACACGCACAAACTGATCGGTGAATTCCCATGACATATCACCATTTTCGGAACTCGTGAATTCCAGTGGTTCGCCGGTGAACGGATTCTTGCAACCCTCATATGGCCAGTACCCGTTTTCCATTAGAGCATCGATACCTGCAGGGATCTCGTCGAACTCTTTCATGTATTGCTTAAGGGCGATATCGGCCCACTGCATGTAGAGCGCCATCCTGATATTGCGAATATCGACCGCGAGTTCGGTGTAGAACGATGAATCGAGCGATATTTCGTTCTCCGCACCGTTCGCCATTACGAATGCCAGGATCGCCGATGAATCCCCGATACAGGAGAGCCTGATTCCTCCGGGCTCGATTTCAGCCGCCGAGAGATCGAGGAGATCGCCAGTAACGGGATTGGTCAGTCCATCCGGAATAAATCCCGATTCGACCAGCTCATCAGTGGAGGACGGCAGCCTTCCATTATCCTTCCAGTAAAAATCGACCGCGAGCGATGTCATCTGGAGGTTATAACCGATCTGATCCGTGAGAGACCTTTCCTCTGTCGGCGTATCAGCAGAACTCACCTGTGATACAAGAGCGAGGATAATTAACACACACAATGGGTAACAAGTGTGCTTCATCATCTTCAGCACCTCCTCATGTGTCTTTTTTATTATAAATATATTAATAAGTCATGTCAAGGGTTGATTGTCATTCAGTCTGATGTCCGGTGCAGGCTCTCTTAATCGAATTATGAGAAGCTATATTTCATTATTTTTGCTATAATTCACCTATTACAATATTCATCCGGGAGTTAATCAAAATGAAGCGTACAGCTTTTCTCCTTGTAGCAATCGCGATCATTATCGTCGCGGGATGCCAGTCCGGCATGACGAACGATCCGATCTTCCCGCAGGACATCGCAAGTGCTCAGAACTCCGTTGCGGCCCCTCGTGGCTTGTGGGGACTTTATGAGTTTACATATTCCGGCGATACGGGTTCGTTCGATATCATCCCGCTACGCACCGCAACATTCTCGGCTAACGTCACGAATTTCCTTGGCGGTTCGCCACCTAAAGTTGGAGTCGAGATCAACAGCATAGACGGTGACGTGTTTGACATCGATGTTATTCTGAGCCACCCGTTCCCGGGTCTCGATGTCTATACCGGATTCGATGTGCTCGGTGTTTTCATTGGGGAGGGAAGCCTTACGGCCCAGTGGAATCCCGACCTTGCGTACGGCGGTCCGGACGACCAGAGGCTTCTGAACGCGGACGGTTACACGCGCTGGTACAATCCCAGTGAGTTCAACGGGACGATGCCGCTGTTTTCCTACGTGCATGGTCAGCTTGCGACCCCGGGTTACAAGGCATCCGCGACGCTGATGCCCTATAAGTATTTCTCGGATGATGTCGAGGTGACCGACGATGCGTGGACCGTTCTCACGGCACCCGGTTATGCGGGCAGGGGATGCTTTACTCCCACCACAAACAGGCGGAATTACATCATCCAGTTCCCCGATGCAGTCGGTGTTACATTCAACTACGCGGTGGTAGCGAACTGGGAGCCGAACGTGAACGATCCCGATCCTCCCGGAAGCCTCGATGACTTCCCCCCGGAGGCAAACGCCCGGGAAGCGGTTCTGTGCAATATAAATATGGATGATTCGACCATGTACTGGGACGGCTCGGCCGGTTCCGGTTCTTTTATTGCTGATATCTCGATCCTCGACTGGTACGCGCAGGCATCGGGAGCGATGGAGGAATACACGATAAGGCTTTCGACCGATGTGAATTCGACTGTCTACGATTTCAGCTCATCCGAGATGACACCAACCGGATTCGGGGATAACTATTACACCTACCATGTTGAATTCGATCCCGACAGCATCCACGGCCTGAACCACTGGCTGTGGGTTGTCGTCGAGTATCCCGGATACGATTACGGAAATGATTACGGTGTGCCAAATGACGCAGAAGGCGTTCTTCAGGCGTGTTTCTATTATGAATTCGAGATTTCCGGTGAGGCCGGAAATCAGCCTCCGGTTGTTCTGTCGGGCGTGGATGGCCCCGACGAGGTCACGAACTGCAATACTTCCACCTACAGCGTGACGGTCGATGATCCCGACGGGGACCCGCTGACATACACGTGGAGCCTTGTCGACAACAGTTCCCCGGACGATGATTTCAGCATCACGGGAGAGGATGAAGACATGGAAGTCGCATGGGAGGATCATCCGGAGGGCACGTACAGGATAAACTGCCGGATCAGTGACGGGGAGTTTGAAGTTGAGGCTACACCTCTTGTTGTAACACGTGGCTACCAGGAGAGCTGCTGTCCGGACGTTCAGAACGAGGCATATCCGTTCAGTTCGACGCCAACGACAATGACCGGTCAGTGGTGCTATCTCGATCCCGCCGTATATCATGGCACCACCGCGCAGTCATCGATAGACATGGACTTCCTGCACGACACAACAAACCGACTCGTGGTCAACTGCAGGACACTCGACACGATCGCGTGCGTGACGCCGCAACTCAATACGATCGGCACGAACCACACGGTCTACGTCAGCAACGTAGAGGCGATGAGTATAGATGTCACGAACGACAACAAAATAGTCTACGTCGAGTTCGACAACTCGGTTCTCGCGGGGCTTCCGACGGTTGAAGTGTACTGGCCGAAGAAAACCAAGGCGGTCGAGGGGGCCGATACTGAATTCCATGTGTTCGACACGGTGACGATGTCCGAGGTCGGGAGCGGATTCGATGTCGGTGCGCGGATTCAGGCTGTATGTCCGGACGAATACGGTAAAATCTGGGTATTTGACGAGAACAACGTGATGCACTGTTACGAGGAATCGGGCAGTACATACGTGGAGAACACCGGACTCAGTTTCGACATGGACACGAACGGCTCCGCGATGGAAGGACTCGTTTTCGATTTCGCGATCGATTATTACAACGAGGCGTTCTACATTCTCACAAATGCATCGATCTACGGGTATCTCTACAGGGTCGAGTGCAATGGAGCGTTTCTGTCGAGTGTTGAAGGTAACAGCAATCCGATGACGGATATCTGGAGCCAGGAATGCGATGATCGCGCCGATATCTTCATCGATAACCATGACTCGAACGGGGATATTCATGATGGTGAGCAGGATGCGCAGATATGCGCGGTCGCGAACATTCATATGCCCTACAGCACTCTTGCGAGCAAGATCGGTATAACACGTGTTGACGCGGCGCTGGGAAGTGAAATCTGGTACCTGTTCGAGGGAACGCAGAACGTGGGATACGGTGCGACGTGCGCATCGATTAATGATATCACCAACGAGATGTACACGAAGTGCGGGCCGCCATACGGGAACCAGTACATCGTTCACAAGTTCTACGTGCCGTCGGGCGAGTGGTACTGACATCGTTCGTAACGGATTAGGACTAAGAAAACCCGGCACCTACACTATTATCTGATTTCTAATGTTGAGAAATTGCTATTGCAGTAATTGCATTTGTTATTTCTGATATAATGCAGAAACTGACTTTTGAAAATGCCTCCATATTTTCCAACATCCAGCCCTTCTGAAACTGCTACTACAGCACTGGTAGTCGCAGGTTTAATACTCATGGGTTTTGGAACAATGTTCTGTTTTTTCGGGGTCAGATTCTACAGGTTCACGTTGTTTGTGACTGGTCTTGGATTTGGCTACGGGTTCTTTGGAGCCCTGACGGGCTTACCTAATGCGGGTTTTGTTGCAGGACTTGTATGTGCATTAATTGCGGTTTTCTCTGTCCCATTTGGTTCATTCATATGCGGTATGAGTTGTCCTTTTTTATTCCTGATCCTGCTTGTTCCAGGCTCAAGCCAGGCCACAGCGATTTTTATGCTGGTAGTTTCAATTTTTACCGGGATATTTGGTGTCTACAGAAGAAGGCTGACTATTTTATTCTTCTCTGCACTTGCAGGTGGAATTTATTTTACAACCGGAATGTTATTGATCGTGATCTCTTCCGGCGATTCCATGGACATTCCCGGCTCAGTATTGACTCTTATAACCTTTATTCTTGCAGGGATCGGCATCGCCGTTCAGTCGTCAAATTCGAAAAATGTCTATCTTGACAGGTTCCGTCCGCCACCACCCGTACAATACGTGCATCCATCTTATCAGAACCAGCAGGGGCAGGTCATGTACGGATCACAGGCGGGATACGGGAATCCTCAGCAGCATCCGGGTACAGTTTATCCAGTGCAGTCCGGATCAATTCCGTTCGATCCGTCGTATATCGGACAAACCTGCCCGTACTGCCAGACGCCAATCAAACCCGGCGCGAATATCGTAGTCTGCAGCGCATGCGGTATGCCGCATCACGCTGAATGCTGGCATGCGAACGGACAGTGCACGACTTATGGCTGTGAGGGCAACTATCTCAACGTAATGCCCGGACCGTAAAACCTGTTAAATACCTGATAATCCAGTTAAAAAGATTGACCGGGAAGGTCGATTAATGGTACAAACCCGTTAATTCAGGAGATCAGGGGAAAGCACCTCTCCTTTCCCCGGTTATCGGGGGTATGTCGATGCAATACAATCCGTTGTGGGAGTACGGCCTTCAGGATGAGACCGCTGCAGTCGTCGCGATGCTGATTTCTTTCGGGGTCGGGATATTGTTCTGCTTTTTCGGACTTAGGGTTTACCGGTTGACGATTGTACTTGTGGGCCTGCTTTATGGTTTCGTAATTTTTGGTATGCTGACCGAGGAAATGACCGGAGCGGTTATCGGGGCAATAATTGGCGGGCTACTCTGTGGTTTTATTGTTCCGGTAGGAACTTTTTTCTGCGCTGCCACAATTGTATCAGTGGCAATCATCTGGTTGTTTCCAATGAATCCCCCGGCTGAAGAAGTTATAGGGCTTCTGGCCCTTGGTGCAGGTGTGTTTGGAATTTTTCAGCGTAAGATATCAGTGATCTTAATGTCCGGACTGGCAGGCGGTTCGAATATTACGTCGGGAATTATCCTGCTGATGTTAATATCTAATGCGGACATGGACAGCATTGTACCGTTCTCGATTCTAACTTTCTTACTTGCCGGAGCCGGGATAGCAACACAGTTCAGTACTACGAAGGATATCGTGCTGGATCGCAGAAGGCAGCAGGCTCCTCCTCCGTATGGATATCAGCCCGGTTACGGTTATCCGCCTCCCGGCTACTACCAGCCTCCACAGAATCCCAATGCAGCATATCCTCAGCAACCTAACCCTCAGTATCAACAGCAACAAGGCACCGGACAACCTCTTCCGCCCAATTCGATACCGTTTCATCCATCGATGATCGGAGCAACCTGTCCGTACTGCCAGACTCCAATCAAGCCCGGCGCGAATATCACCGTGTGCAGTGCATGCGGTATGCCGCATCATTCCGAATGCTGGCATGCGAACGGTCAGTGCACGACATATGGTTGCCAGGGACAACCCCTCTATGTCTCAATGGATGTATAATTGAGTGAAGTAATAATTCTGAAGTTCGACAACTATGAACTTCTGAAAGAACGCGGACAGGAAGCGGCGATCATCCCGAAACGCAGACGTGGACATTCTCATGGGCACGTGAAAGCGAGGTACCCCGAGGATGGCGAGCGTGAGCATTACTACCAGCGGAAGAAAAAGCGGAGACTTGTGGAAGTGAATTCGGCGAAATGAAAGACTTTCACGGGTAAAATTCACTTGTCGGAATACGTCACCCGAAAAAGCGACTTCCGCCGCGGTCTCACTTTATATACTCATTATAACATCCAGTTAAAATTAAGCTGGTCCACAAAACCAAAGCAGTGCTATGACTTTACCAAAGTTTGAGTATGCTGAGGCCGGTTACCTGACACCCGACGTATACGTAACCTTCTGATACCGCAACCGATTCAACATACATTCCTGTATCGAACGAGCTGACATGGTGGGCGGAGAATGGCGGGTCGATATCGACTATCGCGAGCTCCGAGTAGTGATCGATGTAACTATAGTGGCACGCGATGTAAGCGTATCCGCCCGATATGGCGAACCCGTAGCCGTCATATGGAATGGTGACTGAGGAGATAATGTGAGCGGATTCGGGCGGGTCGACGTCGATAATCTTGATCGATCCACCGTTGGTGAACGGGTTCCCGTCCGTCACGTATGCGTAGCCTCCCGATACTTCCACCGCGCTGGAATACCACCACACCTCGACTGATTTGATTATGTATGCCGATTCCGGCGGATTGATATCAACAATATTGAGTTCCGGATGCAATCCCACAGATTCCAGGATATATGCATAATCCCCCGACACCGCGACACCCCGTGCGGACTCAGGCGTCTCGACCGTGTTTAAAATGTAAGCTGATTCAGGTGGATCGATGTCGATTATTTGAAGTCCTGAATCACTGTCTGCGATGTAGGCGTAGTTACCAGCTACAACGAGGTCCATGGGATAACCGGGTGTATCGACTGAATTGACAATATAAGCCGATTCCGGCGGGTTGATGTCGATAATATGAAGACCGAAAGAATTCGTGAAGTAGGCGTAATCACCCGTCACTACGACTCCAAGGGCATCATATTCTATATCGAGGGTTTTAAGAACATACGCCGATTCAGGCGGATCAATATCGATTATTTGGAAAACACCACCGCTGCCAATAACATACATGTAATCTTCTGATTCCGAGAGTACATCGACATGAAAAACATTTTCGATAGAACTGGCAAAATAAGCTGATTCCGGGGGTTCAATACTGATAATCTGAATCCCTGTAGTATTATTGATATACGCATAATCCTCAAATAGCGTGATTCCACCGCATGTACCAGGCGTATCGACTGAGCTGACCAGGTAAGGAGATTCCGGCAACTCAATGTTGATAACACATAATCCGTTGCTGCTTATTACGTACGCAAGATTTCCAGACAATGAGATTGCATATGTGGACAACACAACTGAACCGACAGTGCAGGCAGACTCAGGCGGGTCGATATCGATTATCCTGAGTCCGAAAAATTCCTGCCCGACATACGCATAGCCTCCCGATACCGTGATTTCACTTTCAAATCGTCCACCCTGTACATCATTTTTTACCTCATTAGCCGATTCCGGAGTTTGGATATCGAATATCTGAAGTGAACAACTATAATCCTGAATTTTACTGTGGCTTTGGATGTAGACGTAATCTCCCGACACCGTGAATCCCTCAAAGTAAAAATACGGCTCGATAAAATTGACGATGGAGGCCGATTCCGGCGGGTCGATGTCGATTATCTGGAGGTCTCCATCCGATACATAAGCATACCCTCCCGACACTTCAACTTTTGTGGCTGAACCAGGTGTAGCGACTGAATTGACCAGGTAAGCCAACTCCGGCGGATCGATATCGATTACCTGGAGGTTTTCATCCAGTACATACGCGTAACTTCCAGATAGCACGAATGTTTCGGCAGAACCAGGCGTAACGACAGAACTGACTGTAAAAGCCGATTCGGGTGTACTGATATCGATTATCTGCAATCCCGAATCCCCGTCCGCGACGTATGCGTAACCTCCTGACAGCACGACTTTATTGGCAGAACCAGGTGTATCGAACATGTTGATCAGGACCGGATTAACAGGATCTGAAAGGTCATAAATATGCAATCCGAGGTCACCGCGGGCAATGTAGCCGTAGTCGCCGTCCACAACTACCAGATTAGAACTGAAATTCAATAAAGGTGGGGTGACATCGACAGGAAAACCTTCTAACCACCCAACCTTAGCCGGGAACACAAGATATGCGGTCAGGTCCAGCCACGGTTTATTTATCGGATCGTTCTCCTTGGCTTCCTTACTCACAAGGCAATGATAATCACCCATGGGAGCCAGTTTGGCGTTCTCTATCTCGGCTTCATATCGAGTAAAACCATCCTCATCGGATACCCACGTTCCCTCGATTTCACCATCGAACAGCTCCGGGCATTCGACTATGACCGGATGCGCATCGTCCTTCCCCTGCCAGTCATAAACATCAATTTGAAGTATTGTCGTCCCACCTTCAGGTGCAAGCCCCGGCCCGATATCGACGACTTCGATTTTCCACGGCTCCGGGCAGTTCGCATTGGGGCCAAAATCAGTCATCGGATCTTCGACAGGTTTATTAATCGGTGGAGCCCATGATACATCAACAGCGTAGCCCAGTACGAAGGGTCCATCAGGCATGTCGATATCGAAGGTGAACATTTTTTCATAATCAGTAAAAAATGCGTTTCGAGTGTTTTCATTACCGCCTGAAATGAGTCGTTTATAGCCGTTCAAAAGGGCATCCGGAGGGGTTGCGGTGGCGAGGTTCCCTTTGATGTATCCCTGGAGCCCCGCAAGGCCCGACCCGGCGGTTGTGAAATTGTAAAGGGTCGTGTATCCGTCCGCGTTTACAAGCTCTCCATCGCCGAGAAAACGATCCGGTGTGTTAAGACCGGCATTGGGAAAGCTGAAACTTCCCGAAAACATCGTGATGCCGCGCACATCGAATCCGGTCAGGTTGGGATTATCGAACGGATGGGTGAGCATAATGGTGACAAGCGAAGTTCCCGACCAGGAAGGAGTGATTCCTATTATTTTCAGGCAATTGGCGCACGGAGTTTGTTCGAGGAATATAACGATGTTCCAGTGGATAGCAACCTGCCGAACGGGAATTATTTCGAACTCGTTTTCCGAAGGATTCACATAAACCAGGTTGTAAGCCCAAAGATAATGATTGGATTCCCCTCGCTCTGCGCTTTGCTCTTGTATGCCAGGTAGAATCGCATCAACTTTAACCGGATCCCCGCCTGAGCATGACTGAAGGCAGATTATGCATAATGCGTTTGCGATCACCCAGAGCATTGACCTGCATTTCACTGACTCACCTCTATGTTGTAATACTTAGAATCCATTTATTTAAGATGTTTTCATCTTTATATAAATTGTACCAGATAACTATGCTGAGAAAAAGGCAATCCTGCCTGTTTTTAATCCTTACACATTACCTCCCTGCACGATTTACTGCTGCCACGGCCAGCCCCTCTATGTCTCAATGGATGTATAATTGAGTGAGAAATAAAATCTGCGGTCCGACAAATATGTCATTCCTGGCATACATTTTTCTCTGATGTATATCGACCCCCTGTACAACCTGATAAGCCAGCATGATTTCTGGTTAATCGCGATTTTCCTCGTTGGGCTTATGTTTCTGTTCTTAGGGTACAGGTTCTACAGGCTGACCTTCTTTCTGACCGGCCTCTTCGTTTTTCTTCCCTATGGTCTGGAAATGGAATCGTTCACAGTTGTCTTTCTGTCGATTGCCATCGCGATCAGTTTCGCGCTGGTGCCGGTGGTCGGACTTCTTGCGTCGGGTTACGGCCTGGGGCTTTACATTTTTTCACTTATTGAAGGGCTCGCGGGTCAGGGCCTGTCTTATTTCTGGATGTTTCTTCTAATTGCCTTCAATCTTATCGTTTCAGTCTTCAGGCCCAAGGGAACCATCATATTTTATTCGTCGCTCGCGGGCGCGATGCATATCGTGACCTGTGTTCTTTTATTTTTATCACGGAATGACGAATTCACCGCAAGGCTCGAGACACTGCCATCTCCATTCCTTCAGTCCGTTACCATAATTGTCCTGACGATTGTCGGTATCAGGTTCCAGATACTCAACACATATTATCTCGGGCTGGATCGATACGGACTGCTTCCGAGGATTCTTGTTACACCGGAGTATTATGACGCGGAGGACTATTATTCCCATGACTACGATGACCGGTTCTATGACGATGATTCGTCCGATGAAATCGAGATTGTACTTACCGCGGCCCCGGTCGACACGCTTCCATATAATCCAGCGCTGATCGGTAAGACCTGCCCGTACTGCCAGACGCCGATCAAGCCCGGGTCGAATATTTATGTCTGTTCGGAATGCGAGATACCGCATCATGCGGAATGCTGGGATGCGAACGGGCGGTGTACGACGTACGGCTGTCACGGACAGCCGATGCGAGTTATCGATCACTCCGGATCGAACAGCGATTCCCTCTGATCTTTTCTGAACTTCCTGACGCGGGTGACATCCTGCACGAATTCCATCATGCCCCTGTAGTTCCCTTCATCGTCTCTAAGTGCGATGTAGCGTGTGTGTATATACATGTTTCCTTTTCGGAACCATGATTCCGCGATGTCGTTCTCGCCCGATCTGAATTTCGTTATCATACGTTCTATCGCGGGAAGTGAATCGGGACTGTGGCAGTCGCGGACATCGGTACCGATTATATCCGGTGTGCGTGAGAAGATCGGTGGATCACTGAGGGTGTAGAATTGGATTACATCGTTCTCATTGATGACGGTAATCTCACCGGGCAGGTGTTCCAGAAAAAATTTCAGATTTTCCGGCTCGGGATTTCCGGTAAGCGGGTTTCGTTTAGATGGCATGGTGGATATTGTAAATGAAAAAGCCCCCGGAATATCCGGGAGCTTTGAAATTCCTTATTTACTTTTAAAACTTCAGATGAATCGTTCCGCGACACTCTTCGCCTGCGAGAAAAGGAGCAGGTAGTCGCGTCCACCGGCCTTGGAGTCGGTACCGCTCATGTTGAACCCGCCGAACGGCTGGACATCGACAAGCGCGCCGGTGCATTTCCTGTTGAAGTACAGGTTTCCGCAGTGAAGCTCCTGTCGTGCACGTTCGAGGTTTTTACGGTTGTTGGTAACAAGCGCTCCGGTGAGACCATACTGGGTGTTGTTCGCTATCTCGATAATGTGGCTGAAATTCCTGGCCTTGATGAAAGCCACGACCGGGCCGAAAATTTCCTCCTGCGCGAGACGTGCCTTCGGTTTTATGTCGGCGATGATGGTGTTCTCGATCTGGTAACCCTTGGAACCCCTCGGCTTCTTACCGCCGCACATCAGTTTCCCTTCCTTCTTTCCGATCTCGATGTAGCTCAGGATCTTCTCCTGCGCGGCTTCATCGATCACGCCACCATTGTGTACGCCGTACTCGACGGGGTTTCCGACCTTGAGGCCCTTTGTAATTTCGACAGCACGCTTGAGTACTTCATCGTAGACGTTCTTATGAACAATCGCGCGACCTCCGGCGGAGCACTTCTGGCCCTGGAATCCGAACGCGCTTGCCACGATGCTCTGGGCTGCGACCTCGATGTCGCAGTTGTCGTCGATCGCCATGAAGTCCTTGCCACCCATCTCGAGGATAACCCTCTTGAGCCAGATCTGGCCGTCACGGTGCTTCGCGGCCTCCTGGTTGATGTGAAGGCCGACCTCCATCGATCCGGTGAATACGATAAAGCGGGTTTTGGGATGCTTCACAAGGTGGTCACCGACTGCGCCACCCGGTCCCGGCAGGTAGTTGATAACTCCCGGCGGGATGTCGCACTGCTCGCAGATCTCCATGTACTTCGCGGCAATGACCGGGGCGGTCGATGCGGGTTTCAGAATAACAGCGTTACCCGCGGCAACCGGAGCGATAGTGATTCCGCTCATGATCGCGAGCGGGAAGTTCCACGGCGGAATCGCTACACCCGCTCCAAGCGGGATGTAGTAAAGTTCGTTCTGCTCATCGGGATACGGCGTTACCTCGTGTGTTCCTGCAACGCCCGACATGCGGATCGCTTCGCGGGCATAGAACTCGTGGAAGTCGATCGCTTCGGCGGTATCGGCTATTGCTTCTATCCAGCTCTTGCCCTCTTCGTAAATCATCCATGCGGCAAGCTCCATCTTGCGATCGCGCATTTTCTTGGCGATCGCGAGAAGGTATCGGGCGCGGACCTCCCACGGGATGGTCTTCCACTCGTCGAAAGCTTTCCAGGCGGCTTCGAGCGCCATCTCGGCATGCTTCACTTCACCTTTAGAAACATGACCGATTACCTGCTCGGTGTCCGACGGGTTGAACGAGGTGATCTTGTCTTTCGTCGTGATTTTCTTGCCGCCGATGATGATCGGGTACTCGCGACCAAGTTCGCTCTCGACCTTCTTCAGGGCGGCTTCCATCGCTTTGCGATTCTCGGGGATAGTGAAATCCTCGTACGGTTCGACTTTGTAAGGCATCAACATGGAAATTTCCTCCAACTCCGCCCGCTATGGATTACATCGTGGCCGTTATCAGGGACTACAGCACGCCCGGCTTGATAATCATCCGGGGAATGGCTATTAAAGCGGTTTCGGTCCCGAATTTCAAGGGGAAGGGATATCCTTAACAATTTGAATAAGTTGTGGCTGCTGTGAATTGCGATTTAACCGTGTAAAATTGACCTGGTATGCTCAATCCACGAAAATACGGTGCCCCCCCTTACAACATCGCTGTGGTGCATGGCGGGCCCGGTGCAGCGGGCGAGATGGCTCCTGTCGCGCATGTCGTTTCAGAACATTATGGAGTTCTCGAACCGCTCCAGACTGCCGATTCGGTCGATCGGCAGGTTGATGAACTTAAAGACATCCTTGTTGCGAATGCGAACATCCCGGCGATTCTGATCGGTTACTCATGGGGCGCGTGGCTGAGTTTAATTGCAGCCGCGAGATATCCGGGCCTTGTTTCAAAACTCATTCTTGTGAGTAGCGGTGGATTCGAGGAAAAGCATGGCGCGGAAACGCATGAAAAGAGAATTTCGAGGTTAAACGTATCGGATCGTGAGGAGTTCCAGTCGTTACCGGAAAGAATTGTCGGTGCCGGTCCTGATGATAAGGACAGGTTACTTAAAAGAATCGGGGAACTTGTTTCGAAAACGGACTATTACGAAAGGTTACCGGATGAAGGGAACGATGTAAAAATCGATACCGGTGGAGGGGAGATATTTGAAAAAGTGTGGACCGAAGCCGCGGGAATGCGCGCGAGCGGAGAACTCCTTGAGTTGGCAGGCATGGTCGAGTGTCCGGTGGTTGCAATTCATGGCGATTACGATCCACATCCTGCCGATGGGGTGAGAATCCCGCTTGCCATGCGGGTTCGGGACTTCAGGTTTATTCTACTGGAAAAGTGCGGACACTGCCCGTGGCGTGAGGTGCATGCAAGGGACAGGTTTTTCAATGTGCTGATGGATATAAT
>Ga0272441_10007590_pt1 | contig 17573 bp, 18 predicted proteins | sample SSMProp6N_FD_193582 | JGI IMG/M metagenome (GOLD analysis project Ga0272441, IMG submission 193582) | Marine sediment archaeal communities from Little Sippewissett salt marsh, Falmouth, MA, United States - SSM-Prop-6N | ecosystem: Environmental > Aquatic > Marine > Wetlands > Sediment ...
GTCAACTCCTCAAGATCGTACTCGTCGATCTCGATTGGGCTGGATTCGATCAAATCAGCCAGGTCCGCGGCGGCATCGAGCACACGGTCCCATGCATCGGCTTCTTTTTTGGATATGGCGGCCATGGGAAGGATTATTTACCCTTGGGTTTCGCCTTGGCTGCCGGGGCTTTCTTTTTTGCCCTGGTTGCCGGGGCATCGTCCTTTTTTTCTTCACCCGGCGTCCGGACAGACGGAACGGTGGGTTTCAGGCCTTTGAGGATCCGGGTGACTTCGGGTCCGTTTTTGGCAAGAAAGACCGAAAGGGCATCGATGGCCTTGCCGTCCAGGTCGATTTCCAGCCCGGCATTTTTGATATATGCGGCCAGATTTTCGGCGGCATCCAGCATCTTGTCGTAGGCGTCGGCTTCTTTCTTGACCAGGAACTCCCTGTCCAGTTCCACACCATTTCGAACCACCACATACTTGGTAATAACGGCCATGATGAACGCTCCTTATGGTTTGCTGATTGCTAAGAATCTATGGTTATCGGGGGATTACTTCCTGTGTTGCAGATACCATCGCTGAAGGTCATAGATGACCTGGGTAAGCTTATTCTGCTCTTGCTTTTCCATTTCATCGAATTCCAAGGCGAAGCGGTAAAAGCCGCGATCCTGGTCGTGTTCGACCCGCTTGACTTCGGCCTTCTTCACGTAAACGGTATTTCCCGACCGATCATGATCGCCTGGAAATACCAGGCTGACATCATAGATCTGCTGGTCTATTTTCAATACCGGCCCACGCATGAACTTGAAATTGTGCTTGGTAAGAACCCCGTAAACGCCGCCAAGGCTGACATTGATCAGGTCGATGACGCCATGAAATTTTTTCAATTTGAAATGCATCTGGGTTCCGGTCAAGGTCTTTACCCGGAAATTCCGGCGGCGCTGCAGCCGCTCCACGTGCTCGGGAAATGGGATTTTCAGGCCTTGCTCGCAAAATCTGCCGCCCCGGGTGCTGAAGATGTACTCCAGAAGATCCGGTCCGTTGAAGTTGAACCGCAGGTGCCACAGGTCCTTGACGGCGGCGGCCCCCTCGAAATCGTCCGGAGGGTCGACAAGCAAGTAGCTGCCGTCTGCATCATTCGTGATCCCGGTGATGCAGGTGAGCCGATCGAATCCGGCCCCGACCACATTCATGGAGATGATAATTCTTTTTTCAACCAGTTCGTTCAATAGTTCGGTGAGTTTTTCACCCTGAACTTTTCCCGCTTCCCCCATAATCAAAGACCCTCAAACGGCATGCCCGCGACTTCCAGCAAAATCGACCCTATTTTCTATTCTCGGTCATCTTCGTCGATTCTTTAACATAGACCCGGGTGCATGGGGCAATGGTTTTTTTCGGTCGGTGTCAACAGACCAATGAACCTTGTTCATTTATCATCGGCCGCCTCGTCCAGTTGTTGATATTTTTCCGTTTGCTGTGTCTCTATCTCATCGAGATCGGTTTTCATCTTTTTGTAGCGGTCTACATTCTTTTTCCCGGACATTTCTTCCACCGCGTCATCCACCTTGTCCCGGGTGTCCGTTCCTTCGCATCCGCCGGCTACCAGTGAAACGCAGAGAAGGAACACAAGCACAAGATTTTTCAATATCCTGCCAAATGCTTCATTCATCGTGTCTCCTTATTCAAACTGTTTTCTAAATGATTTAAAAGCGGCGCTGAGGTCCGCCAATTCACCTTTCAGGGTTTGAATGTCGGCTTCCAGTCGCATCAGCCGATCGGTGTCATCGGATGGCACAACCGGGTCGGTCGTTTCAGAGGGTTCGGCGTCGTCATCCGACATACCGGAAAGCAGATGCATGTATCGGCACTCCTTGTGGCCGGGCAGTCGCTCCAGGCGATGGATGTGGCCCCATTCGCACAGCCGGTCCAGCGTTTCCTGTAGTGCTTCCAGACTGTCGAAGGCATGCAGGCGGTCGGTGCGGCTGCGGATGGCGCCCGGTGTCTGGGGCCCGCGGAGCAAAAGCACGCAGAGCACGGCGGCCTCGGACGCCACCATGTTGTGCTGCCGGGTGAAGATCTCCTCGTACTTGGGGACACGGCCGACGGTGCTTCGGTTAACCAGTCCGTTTTTTTCAAGGCCGTCCACTGCATCCTCAACGGTCTGCTCGTTCCAACTCACCACCGGGTCCCGGTTGGATTTCTGGTTGCAGGCATTGGCCAGGGAGTTGAGGGACAACGGATAATACTCCGGCGTGGCCATGGCTTTTTCCATGAGGCAGCCCAGCACCCGGGCCTCCTGGTTGTTGATCAATATGTCCATCGACATTCCTTTCGTGTCGGGCTCTATTTTTCCTTCAGGGATGCTTTCAGAGCCACCAGGGTCGCATCGGACATGTCGAAGCTGTGTTCGGCAGCGGGGAATGCCGACGCCCGGACATCCTTTCCATAAGCCTTGATGGCATCGATGATCGTGGGTCGGACCATCGTGTATTGTTTGACGAACTTGGGCACGAACCGGTCGAACAGGCCCACCATATCATGGGTGACCAGCACCTGGCCGTCCACGTCAACCCCGGCACCGATGCCGATGACCGGTACGGTCACCGACTCGGCGAGCAGCCGGCCCAACGGCGCCGGGACAGCCTCGGCGACGATGGAGAAGGCGCCGGCCGCCTCCAAGGCCCTGGCGTCGTCGATGATTTTTCGGGCCGCCCCTGCATCCTTGCCTTGCATCTTGAAACCGCCCAGGGCGCTGGCCGTCTGGGGGGTGAGGCCCACATGGCCCTGGACGGGGATGCCGGCTTTGACGATGGCTCGGACCACCGGGGCGAAATCCACGCCACCCTCCAACTTGATTGCATCGCAGCCGCCTTCCTTCATCAACCGTCCGGCATTGATGATGGCATCCCGGATACCGGTGTTGTAGCTCATAAAGGGCATATCTCCGATTACCATGGCCCGTTTGCATCCGCGTACCACCGCCTGGATGTGGTGGATCATCATCTCCAGTGTGACCGGTACGGTGCTGTCCAGACCCAGGACCACCATACCCAGCGAGTCTCCGACCAGCGCCATATCAACGCCGGCCTCGTCCGCCATCAGCCCGAAGGGATAGTCGTAGGCAGTTACCATGACCAGTTTCCTACCGTCTTTTTTTGCCTGAATGATGTCCAGTACGCTCACTTTGCTTTCAGCCATGGAACACCTCCTTTTTGGTAAAAGCATCCATGCATTTCGTATGCGGAACAAAAGCTGGATCAATAATGGGCCTGCAGTGTCTCCACCAGCGCCGTAAGCGTCCGGTTCACCGGTACCGGTATGCCGGCTTTCTCCGCGATCCTGACGATAAAACCGTTTATGGCGGCAATTTCCGTGAGCCGGCAGTTGTCCACATCCTGGCCCATAGAGGAACGGTTGGGTCCAGTGGCAGCCGCCACCTGAAAAACCTTTTCCACCGGGTCGCCATCGATGGCAACGCCCTGAGCACGGGCCACCGCCATGGCCTCCTCTACGGCTGCACGGGAAAGCTGCCGGCTCCATTCCAGTTCCAGAATCTGGCTGTTTTTGATTCCGGCCAGGGCGGTGATGGCATTAATGCCCACGTTGATCAACAGTTTTGCCCATAGGACGGTGCGCACATCAGCCACCACCCGGGTGATGATGTTCGCCCGGCAGAACACGTCGGCCACCTGTTCGGCACCCGTCATTCCCGCTGTCGCCCAAGGGCCGATGACTGTATCGCCTTCACCGGCATGGCGGATGGTGCCGGGCCCCAGAAAGGTGGCACCGTGGGATGTCGTGCCGGCGATTACCTGACTTGGTTCGAGGGTTTCAGCGAGCGTGTCCGCATTGCCCATGCCATTTTGCAGCGTCAATACCAGGTCTGTTTTGCCGGACAGCCGGGCGGCCGTTTCCGCGGCCGCTGCGGTTTGGGTGGACTTGACGAACACAATGGACAGATCGGTCGGACCGATCCTGCCCGGATCGGTGGTTGCCTGAATCGCGACGATGCGCCGGTCCCCCGCTTTCTCGATGGAAAGACCGTTTGCGTTGACTGCATCCACATGCTCCCGGTGGATATCCAGCAGGGTTACCGTATCGCCTGCCTCGGCCAGCAGGGCGCCGAAAAGGCTGCCCATGGCCCCGGCGCCGATCACTGTGATGTTCATCGCTCTCCTTTGTTCATTCCTCTTCCCCCGTTGAGCCAGCAGGCCACCAGGTGGTTTCCACCCGCCTCGATCAGCGGCGGACGATGGCCCGGGCATGGATCGAAAGCGTGGGGACAACGGGGGTGATACGCGCACCCGGCCGGCAACGCGGCCGGATCCGGGGGTTCGCCCTCCACCGGCACCGGTGGCAGGGCTACCTGCGGGTCGGGCCGGGGCACGGCGGCCACCAGTGCCCGGGTATAGGGATGCCTGCAGGCACCGTGAAACCCCTTGGCGCCGGCGATCTCCACCAATTGGCCGGCGTACATGACGGTGATCCGATCGCAAAAATGTTGCACAATGCCGATATCGTGGGAGATGAAGAGATAGGCGAGCTCGAACTGCTGTTGAAGATCCTTCATCAGATTGAGAATCTGGGCTTGGATGGAGACGTCCAGGGCGCTGACCGGTTCATCGGCAACTACCAGTTCAGGCTGCACGCACAGGGCCCGGGCAATGCCGATGCGCTGGCGCTGACCACCGGAAAATTCGTGGGGGTAGCGGTCCAGATCGCTGTTCCGCAGGCCCACGGTAGCCAGCAGATCAGCGGCGAGCGCACGGTGTTCGCGTTTTGAGAACGACCCTCCGTTCAGCAGCGGTTCGGTGACACTGGCTGCCACGGTCATGCGTGGATCCAGGCTGGCGTAAGGGTCCTGGAAGATGATCTGCATTCGCTTTCTCAGTGGCCGCATCGCCTGTCGATCCAGGGAACCGATCTCCCGGCCGCCGAACCGAATGGATCCGTCGGTGGGTGTAAGCAGCCTTACCACCAGCCTGGCCAGGGTACTCTTGCCGCATCCCGATTCGCCCACCAGCCCCAGACTCTCCCCCCGACTGATGCAAAAGCTGACACCGTTGACCGCCTTGACCCAACCCGTGGGGCGAGAAAAAAAGCCGCGGCCCAAGGGAAAGTGCTTGGCGAGATTCTTGACCTCAAGCAGGGGCGTAGGATTCATCCGGCGGCCTCTCATTTCAGCGATTCATTGACATTCTGTAATCCGGACATGCCTGAATTGGGGGATGCCGAATTGAGGGATTGGGGAATTGGCGGTTGAAAGCGATTAGAGACAATATTCTTTCAATTCTGAATTCCTTAATTCCTCAATTCACTAATCCCGGAACAGCCAACAGCTAACCTTCCTTCTCGGCCGAATTGTTTCCAACTCGGGTGCCTGGTACTGGCACCGGCCGAACGCTGACGGACAGCGTCCGGCAAAGGGGCAGCCGCTGATCAGGTCAGTGGCGGCCGGCACCCTGCCGCGAATTTCATGCAGCCGCCCACGGTCTGCTCCGAGCAACGGCATGGATCGGAGTAGCCCCCGGGTGTAAGGGTGCAGGGGGTCGGCAAACAGGGGACCAACGTCGGCGGTCTCCACCACCCGACCCGCATACATTACCGCCACACGGCCGGCGGTCTGGGCCACCACCCCCAGGTCGTGGGTGATCAGCAGCATGGCGGTGTCCAGTTCGGTTTTCAGCTCCCCAATCAGTGACAGCACCTGGCGCTGCAGCGTCACGTCCAGGGCCGTTGTGGGTTCGTCGGCAACCAGCAAGCGCGGCCGGCAGATCATGGCCATGGCAATCATCACCCGCTGGCGCATACCGCCGGACAGCTCGTGGGGGTAGCTGCCCAGCCGTTTTTGCGCCGATGGGATACGCACCCGATCCAGCCACCGGGCCGCTTTCTTTAGCGCGTCGGTCCGAGACATCCCCAGGTGCGCCACCAGGGGTTCGGCGACCTGCCGCCCGATGGTCAGAACGGGGTTCAAGGCGGTCATCGGTTCCTGAAAAATCATGCCGATCTCACGACCCCGGATGCGGCGCAGGGTCTCAGGATCGGCCTGCAGCAGGTCTCTGCCTAAAAAGCGAACCTCTCCCGCCACGACTCGGCCAGGTGGTGATGGCACCAGACCCACCACGGCCAGGGTGGTGACGCTTTTTCCGCAGCCCGATTCGCCCACCAGCCCCAATGTTTCACCGGGGGCGATGGACAGATCCACCGCTTCAACGGCACGGCCGACTCCTTCGGGGGTAAAGAAATGGACCGACAACCCCCGGATGTCCAGCAGTGCATCACTCAAGGGTGGTCTCCGGGGTAGAGGTAGTGCAGGGCCGTAAGGGCATAGATGCGGGCCGTGTCCACCAGCTGGTCCAGATCAACCCATTCGTCCACCTGGTGGGGCACCTGGCGATCCCCGGCGCCCATAGTGACGATGGGTATGTCCTTCAGCGCCCAGAGAAAGGTGCCGTCGGTGGCGCCTGGCACGCCGGCGAAATCAGGCTCCCTGCCGCTGACCTGCCGGCTGGCCCAAACGGCGGACGCGACCACCGGATCACCCCGGTCGGTATGGGTGCAGGGCCGGTCGGAAAGAAAACGTACCGTCACGCCCAGATCCCAGGGCCGCTGGATGCCCAGCCGCCTGTCGGTTTGCCGGTAGCGCTGGTTGACTTCCCTGGCGGCCTGCTGCACCAGTGCCGACAGGGAATTCCGGATGGCATCGTGGTCTTGACCGGGAATGGTGCGCACATCCACCATGATTTCCGCCTCGCCAGGCACCACGTTGAGCTGGGGCGGCCCCTGGGCGGGCGCCTGGACCACCGTCGGGGTGAAGCTGGGCCATCCCAGCAGGGGATCCTTCCCGTAGGTATGCACCGCTTCGGCTTCCAGGCCGGCCAATCCATCGATGATCCGGGCCACGGCCGGGGCTGGGTTGAGTCCGGACAGGGGCATGGCCCCATGACTCATGCGTCCACGGACGGCAAATCGGGCCCGCACCGCGCCTTTCTGGGCGATGCAGACCAGTCCGTCCTGGGGTTCGCAGACCACCGCCGCTGTCACCGCATCGGCATGGCCGCCGGCGATGAAATGCCGCACACCGGTCATCATGCCCTCTTCGTCGCACAATACACCACCCACGATTGACCCGGCCAGGGGGATGCCCGAGGCTTTCAGGGCCGCTATGGCCACCAACATGGCCGCCAGGTTTCCCTTGGTGTCATTGGTGCCACGGCCGTACATGCGGCCCTTTTCGATCTGGGCGCCAAAAGGATCGTATTTCCACCGGGCGGGGTTGCCGGGTGTGACCACATCCGTGTGCCCTTCGAACATCAGCGTTCGGGAACCGGGGCCGGCCGTCCATCGGACGATCACATTGGGACGGTCCGGGGCCACGGTTTCCACAGTCACATCGAAGCCCCTGTCCCGGGCCCAACGGGCAGCCAGTTCCGCCGCTTCGGCTTCACTGGTACCTCCCTGCGGGTCCCACACCGAATTGCATCTCACCAACCGGGCGGTGAGGTTGATCACCCCTTCAGGGTCGATCTGATTGAGCACATTTTCAATGACTGATTCGGGTATCATGGTTTGCGCTAACCCGGATAAACCGGAAATAAAAAATTTGCTATCATCTGAGCCGCGGATCCAGAATATCGCGCAATCCGTCTCCCAGCAAGTTGAAGCCAAGAACCGTCCAGGCAATGGCCATGCCCGGGAACAAGGCCATCCACGGGGTAAGCGCCATGAAGGTCTGGGCCTCGTTAAGCATCCGACCCCAGGAGGGGTGCGGGGGTTGGGCACCCAGCCCCAGGTAGCTCAGACTGGCTTCGGCCAGAATGGCGACGGCGAACTGGATGGTAGCCTGGATGATCAGCGGTGAGAGAATGTTGGGCAGCACGTGGCGCCGGATGATGGTTAATTCTGCCTGCCCGGCCGCCCGTGCTGCGGCAATGTAGTCCAGTCCTTTCACCGTCAGGGCCGATGCCCGGGTGAGCCGGGCAAATACCGGAATATAGAAAATGCCGATGGCCAGCATGGCGTTGACCGCCGACGGCCCCAGGACCGCGGTGATCAGAATGGCCGACAGCACCGCCGGGAAGCCGAAGAGCAGGTCTGAAAAGCGCATGATGACTTCATCGGTCAGTCGGCCGCCCCACACGCTGATCAACCCCAGGACGACTCCCGCCCCCATGCCGATGGCCACAGTGATCAACCCGACGATGATGGAATTCACCGCGCCGACCATCACGCGGGAGAGCAGGTCCCGGCCATACTGGTCTGTGCCTAAAGGGTGGACCGTGGAGGGAGCTTCCATGCGGTGGCGCGCGTCCATAGTGTTGGGGCTGTAGGGCGTCCAGAAGAGGCTGACCAGGGCCATGGCCACCACCACGGTGGACAGGACAACCCCCAACGAAAAATTCAGGTTTTTAAAATAGCGCCTCATGGTCATTGACCGTCCAGCCGAATCCGCGGGTCAACGGCTGCGTAGGAGAGATCCACGAGAAAGTTGACGACCACAATGGCCGCCGCCATGAAGAGCACCACCTCACGCACCACGGGCAGGTCCCGCTGGCCGATGGCCTGGAACACCAGCCGCCCCAATCCGGGCAGGGAGAATACATTTTCGATGATGATGGCCCCAGCCAGCAACTGCCCCATCTGCAGGCCGAAAATGGTCAGCACCGGTATCAGCGCGTTTTTCAGGGCATGGCCGTAAACCACGGTGCGTTCCTTCAGCCCCTTGGCCCGGGCCGTGCGTACATAGTCTTCCCGCAGCACCTCCAGCATCGACGATCGGGTCAGCCGGGTGAGAATGGCTGTGCGGATCAGCCCCAGTGCCAGGGCCGGCAGGAACAGGGCCTTCAGGGAGCCCCAGACGTCTTCATCCCAGCCGGGAAACCCGCCGGCACTGAAAATTCCCCAGTGAACGGAAAAAAGCAGCATAAGCAGGATGCCCAGCCAGAATTCGGGCACTGCCAGCCCCAACTGGGTGCCAGCCATCACGGCGGCATCTGCGGGGCGGTTCTGATGGCGGGCGGCAAAAACACCCAGGGGCAGGGCCAGGACCACGGCAATGGCCATGGCCATGAGCGCCAGGGGGCCAGTGACCGCCAGGCGGGATCCGATAAGCTCGAACACCGCCATGTCATAGGTAATGGAGTGGCCGCCGGTGCCTTGCAGCAGGCTGCCTATCCAGCTGCCATACTGGGCCCAGAACGGCTGATCCAGTCCCAGCCGCACCCGAAGGGCCGCCAGGGTTTCCGGCGAGGCATTGATCCCCAGGATGATCTGGGCCGGGTCGCCCGGCAGCACAAAGAGCACCGAAAAGACGGTGAGGGAGACCAGAAAAAGTACGGCCGCCAGGCTGACCATTTTTTTTATCAGGTAGTTGGTCATGGGTGCCTGAGCGTCATGATTATTGCTTCCACCACACCGCGGTGCAGTCCAGGGCGATGGTCGGGTAGTTCTCCCACCATCCCATGACATTGGCCTTCATCACCGGCAGGCTGGGAGCGGAAAAGAGAAATCCGTTGACCGCGTCATCGGCGATGATCTCCTGGCAGCGGCCGAACCATTTTGCCTTGGCGGCTTCGTCGGGGGCCTTGAGGGCCTTGGCGTAGGCATCCCGGAACGCCTGGGAGTCATACTGGAAGTAATAATCCGGTTTGGCGTAGATGCCGATGTCCCATGCCTCCACGTGGCCGATCATGGTCAGCTGGTATTCTTTCTTCTTGAAGATCCGATCGATCCACTGCCCCCATTCGATGATTTCGATGGTCAGGTCGATGCCCACCTTGGTGAGCATGTCGGCGATCACTTCGCCGGCCCGCCTGGAGTAGGAATAGATGGCCGGCAGCTTGATGGTGGCCTTAAATCCATTGGGGTAACCGGCTTCTTTCAACAGGGCCCTGGCCTTGTCCGGATTGTAGGGAAAGCGACCGGTGAGGTCCTCGTAGTAAGGTGTGGAGGGTGACCAATGGGAGCCGATGGGGGTGCCGTAGCCGAACATGACCAGGTCTATAACTGCCTGGCGATCGATGGCGTGGGCCATGGCCTGGCGCACCAACCGGTTGTCGAAGGGGGCGGCCTGGTTGTTGGTGGACATGATCACCTCGCCGGTGGTGGTGCCGGCATAGACCTTGAAACGCCGGTCTTTTTCGAGCATCATGGCCGACTCGGGTGCGGCGACGGAGCCGATCACGTCGATGTCGCCCGCCTTGAGCGCGGCGATCTGGGCGGCCGGATCACTGATGAAACGGAAGACCACCCGGTCCAGGTAAGGCAAAAAGGGATTCCAGTAGCCGTCGAAGCGGGCCATTTCCACCCGGTCCCCCCTGACCCATTTGACGAATTTGAAAGGGCCGGTACCAATGGGATTGGATTTGGCATCCGCATCGCCCTTCATGGGGCGCATCACCGCATCTCCTTCGGCCATGTGGGCGATGAACAGGGCGTCCACGGATTTTAGCCGGATGGTCAGGGTGTGGCTGTCCGGCGTTTCGATGGTTTCGATGCCGTTGAAATACTCGGGGTGGGGATTGCCGTTCTCAGGCAGGGCAGCCCGCTCCAGATTCCATTTGGCCACCGCCGCATCGAAGGCCTCCCCGTTGTGAAAGCGTACCCCTTTTCTCAGGTTGAAGGTGTAGACCAGGCCGTCGGCCGAGATGTTCCATCCATTGGCCAGGCCGGGCAGAAAGCCGCCTCCGCTGTCCACCTTGACCAGACCTTCGTAGATGTTGGCGTACACCACGCGGTCGATGGCCGCTGCGGTATGGGTCGTGGGATCCAATCCGGGCGGTTCAGCCGGTTGGCAGACCGTCAACGTGCCGCCCTTGACCGGCGCCTGTGAAAAAGCGGAACTTACAAGAACCAAGGAGAGGATCAGGAAAAGGGAACGCAAGGCATTTTTCATCTTTTCTCCGTTCAGTGATAAATGGGTGGAGAACTGCTTTTTCAATTACACGTGCTCAAGATCCCGGTAGGCAGTCAGGCCATAACCGCTTTGTGCATCGAGAATCCCCCGGATAATCGCCCGCGCCAGGCAGTCGGCAGCGGCATGACCCAATTCGTTGATGGTCTGGGCGACCGGCGCCGTAAAAAAACCGGACTTTCCCGGCAGGGGCTGCTTGCCTGTGGCCAGGCAATAGACGATATCTCCGTCAAACATGGTATGGGCCGGTCGGATGGCCCGGGCCATGCCGTCATGGGCCATCATGGCAATCTTTTTGGCCTGGGATTTGGTGAGGACCGCGTCGGTGGCCACAACGGCCAGGGTGGTGTTCTCACCCGGCCTACCGGTGGTCGTCGCGGGTAGCACCACCCGAGGGCGAATACGCCCGGCAAACTCTTTTCCGGTTTCAAGACGGGCCTCCCAGAACGTGCCCGTGGCAGGATCAACGGTCGATCCCAGGGAGTTGACGGCCACCAGAACGGCCACGATAATGCCCGTGTCCAGAACGAGGCTGGCGCTGCCCACTCCCCCCTTGATGCCGCCGGACATGGCGCCCGTACCGGCACCGACACAACCGGTTTTCACGGGTCCCGGGCCGGCGGACCGGCAGGCCCGTTCGCCCCAACTGCTGTCTACCGGCGGTCTGAATTCAGAGCCGCGTCCCAGGTCGAAGAGCACGGCCGCTGGAACGATGGGGGCCACGTGGATGTCATCTATCTGGAAGCCGATCGCCCTGGATTCCAGATGCCGCACGACACCATCCGCCGCGGCCAATCCGTAAACCGACCCTCCCGAGAGACAGACCGCCTGGATTTTCTCCACCAGATTTTCAGGCGCCAGCAGGTCGGTTTCGCGGGTGCCTGGCGCCGCCCCCCGAACATCGACGCCGCCCACCGCCCCGTCGGCACAAATCACCACGGTCGTTCCGGAGGCAGCTGCCGTATCGGTATAATGCCCCACCCAAATGCCGGGAACATCGGTCAACCCATTGGTTTTTCCTGCTCGGTGCATGTTGTTTGAAGATCGATCGGCGTGGTGTGAGAAATCGTTTCTGACCGGGCGGCACGATTGCCGCCCGTACCCCGGGGTATACCATTTCCAGGGTGATATGGCTACTGCGGATCGAGGAATCCGGATTCGAACAGATCGTCGGCCTGGGTGTCGATGACACGGGAAAGGGCCAGGTAGCGGTCCATGAGGGTGTGGGCATAGGATGTGAGCGTGGAGCCGCCGCCGGCATGGCCGCCCTGGCTTTTCAACAGCAGGGGCTTGCCCAAGGCTTCTTCGGTCACCTTGATCTTGCCCCAGGCCGCCCGATAGCTCATTTTAAGATCCTTGGCTGCCGCGTTGAGGGACCCGCATTTTTCAATGGCACTTAAAATTCGCATGCGGCCCAGGCCGAAAATGATCCGTCCTTGGCGATCCTCCAGCCAAACTTTTGATTTGACACTGACTTTTCTGGTTTTGGCGGCCATCTCACCTCCTCTATATGTCGAAGACGATTCCCTGGGCCAGGGGCAGGCTGCGGCCATAGTTGATGGTATTGGTCTGACGGCGCATATACCCCTTCCAGGCATCGGATCCGGACTCACGGCCGCCGCCGGTCTCTTTCTCACCGCCGAAGGCGCCGCCGATTTCTGCGCCGGAAGTACCGATGTTGACATTGGCAATGCCGCAGTCTGAACCGGTGGCGGAGAGGAACGCCTCGGCCTCGCGTAAATCGTTGGTGAAGATGGCCGACGAAAGACCCTGGGGAACATCGTTCTGGATGGCGATGGCGCTATCGAGATTGCCGCGATAACGGATCAGGTAGAGTATGGGTGCAAAGGTCTCATGCTGAACGATGGCACAGTCGTTTTCCACCTCGCACAGCGTGGGCTGAACATAGCAGCCCGATGCATACGCGGGACCTTCGAGCACCTGGCCGCCAAAAATGATCTTTCCTCCCTGGGCTGATACCTGCGCCAGTGCATGGCGGTAGTCCGCCACGGCTTCGGTGTCGATGAGCGGTCCCATATGGTTGACCGAATTGAGGGGCGTGCCGATGCGCAGGCTTTTGTAGGCGTTGGTCAGGGACGTGACGACCTGGTCGTAAATGGATTCGTGGATGATGACCCGTCGGGTGGAGGTGCATCGCTGGCCGGCGGTGCCGACTGCGCCGAAGACGATGGCCGTGACTGCAATGGCCAAGTCGGCCGCAGGGGTAACGATGATGGCGTTGTTGCCTCCCAGTTCCAGAATTGCCCGTCCGAAGCGGTTGGCGACGACCTGGGCGGCATGACGGCCGACCCGGGTCGAGCCGGTGACCGACACCAGCGGCACCCGCCTGTCTTCAAGGAGCAGCTGGCCCACGGTGCGTCCGCTGCCCACCACCAGCGAGAAGAGCCCTTCGGGGATCACATCGGCAAAGTCCCGCAGCACGTCGGCCAGAACATGCTGCACGGCAATGGCCGACAGCGGCGCCTTGGATGACGGCTTCCAGAGGCTGGAATCGCCGCATACTGCCGCCAGCATGGCATTCCAGGACCACACGGCCACCGGGAAGTTGAACGCGCTGACGATGCCCACTACGCCAAGGGGGTGGTATTGATCGTACATGCGGTGTTCCGGACGCTCCGAGTGCATGGTATACCCATAGAGCTGCCGGGACTGGCCCACGGCAAAATCGCAAATGTCGATCATTTCCTGGACTTCGCCCAGCCCCTCCTGGAGGGACTTACCCATCTCGTAAGAGACCAGGTTGCCCAGTGGCTCCTTGTAAGCCCTGAGCTGACGGCCGATCCGGCGGACGACTTCTCCCCGCTTGGGTACCGGTACCTGTCGCCACCTTAAGAAGGCCTGGTGGGCAATGTGGGCCACCCGATCATATTCGGCCTCCGTGGCGGTGAAGACGCTGGCAATAACCTCGCCGTCCACCGGGGAGATTCCCTCGATCGTCGGTCCTTCACTACCGCCCAGCCAGTCCAGGCCGGTAGACACGCCGCGGTTCTCTTTTTCAATTCCCAGCGTCTTTAAGAAATCCATATTTTTTTCTTCTCCAGAACGTTTAATTCTTCCAATCCAATCCGAAGTTTAAAAGGCTAAGGTGCCATTTGAAGACAGGCTACTCGGCATCCATGAACGGGTAACGATAATCCGTGGCCGGCAGGAAGTTCTCTTTGATGGTTCGCGGACTGACCCAGCGATAGAGGTTGAGAATACTGCCCGCCTTGTCGTTGGTGCCTGACATCCGACCACCGCCGAAGGGTTGGCGTCCCACCACAGCACCGGTGGGTTTGTCGTTGATGTAGAAGTTGCCGGCCGCATGGACCAGCCGACGCCGGGCCAATGCCACCGCCGTGCGATCCCGGGCCAAAATGGCGCCGGTGAGGGCGTAGGGCGAGGTCCGGTCGCACAGGTCCAGGGTCGCTTCGAAGTCATCGTCGGCATAGACATAAATCGTAAGCACAGGTCCGAAGATCTCTTCTTGCATGGTTTTAAAATGAGGGTCGGTAGTGAGAATCACCGTCGGATCGATGAAATAGCCGGAACTGCTGTCATAGTCGCCGCCGGCGATAATTTCTGCCGCCGCGTGATCCCTGGCATACTCAATATATCCGGTAATCGTGTCAAAGGCGGCTCGGTCGATAACGGCATTGACAAAAGTGGAGAAGTCCTCAGGCGAACCCACCTTGATGGTGCCCATGGCAGTTGTCAGATTCTCTTTCAGATTCGCCCAGAGTGATTTGGGGAGATAGGCCCGGGAGACGGCTGAGCATTTCTGTCCCTGGTATTCAAAGGCGCCCCGGATCAGGGCGGTGGCCACGGAAGCCAGATCGGCACTGGGATGAACGAAGATAAAATCTTTTCCACCGGTCTCGCCGACGATACGCGGGTAGGTGCGGTAGCGGCTCAGGTTGTCGGCGACGGTTTTCCACATGCCCTGAAAAACCGTTGTGGATCCGGTGAAGTGAATGCCTGCCAGATTCGGGCTGGCCAGTACGGGATTGCCCACCTGGGCACCGGACCCCGGGATGAAATTGATCACTCCCGGCGGCAGCCCGGCTTCCATAAATGTCTCCATGAGCATCCAGGCGGAATATACGGCCGAGGATGCCGGTTTCCACAACACGGTGTTGCCCAGCATGGCCGGTGCCGACGGCAGATTTCCGCCGATGGCAGTGAAGTTGAAGGGGGTGACGGCAAAAACGAAGCCCTCTAAAGGGCGGTATTCCAGGTGATTCCATTCGGCCGGGCCGGACCGGGGCTGCTGCCGGTAAATCTGGGTGGCGTAGAAGGCATTGAAACGGAGAAAGTCGATGATTTCACATGCAGAATCGATTTCCGCCTGATAAATGTTCTTGCCTTGGCCAAGCATGGTGGCGGCGTTGAGAGTCATGCGCCGGGGGCTGGCGATGAGATCGGCTGTCCGGGAGAAAATGGCCAGTCGGTCGTCCCAGTCCATGGCCGCCCATTCCCCGGCGGCGGATGCGGTTGCCTCGATGGCCATTGACACTTCTTTCTTGCCGGCCTGGTGAAAAATGGCCAGCTGGTGTCCATGGTCGTGGGGAATGATGCATCGACCAAGGTTGCCGGTTTTCACGGATTCTCCACCGATGATCAGCGGAATTTCCATCTCCGTGTTCCTGAGCCGCTGCAATTCGTCTTTAATGCGGCCTCGCTCATCGCTGCCGGGCCGGTATTCAAGTACCGGTTCATTGGCAGGTGGGTCTATGGAGAAAATCGCATTGGGCATGCTCAACCTCCCTTTTAATCAAAACATCCAAAAATGGTTATTAGGGGTAAGGTAACTCAAAAGACCGCACATGCAAGGAAGGGACAGTGCGGCCCAAATAAAAAAGCAGGGAAAGCCGCTTTTCAGCAAACTTCCCTGCTTTTCTTCCTTGATCCCAATAACTCCCTACCCGGTCGGGGCCCTTACCGGATACAGGTGACTGTCTCCCTTTGTCAACACACCCCATGCTGAATCATCAGCATCTCGGAACCGACCGACGGTGTGCTGTTCTAATCTTTATGAGCAATGGGTGTGCCGACCACACAACTATTAGTTATTATACGGTATGTTGAATTTTTAATAAACCCGTGTGGCCTCAATCTGTTTCACTTTTTGCACCCGAAATTTTAAAATTGCACAGCGACAGGGTGCCTGTGGTCGGCTGATTCTGCCCGGGCATGAAAAATGAAAAGATCAAGGCGGAAAACAGAGAAAAGATAATGGGTTTATTAATGCTAACAGATCGTGATTTACGAATCAGGAAAAAATGCCGATAGCGGATTCATGAAACAACTGAACACAGGATCGCTTCCGCAGTCTTACAGGATGACCTGGAGTTGGTCTCGGCCATCCCCCAGATGGCGGAACGGGAAGGCCCTTTGTTGGTATTTCGGGATTTTGTCGCTGATCCGGACCTTGAGTTAGAGCAGCACATCCGACTTCAGCTGGGCCAGCGGACGGAGATGTTGGATCTAATCAGGAAAAAAATCGGGTTTGAGAAAAAGGTGAGACTGTCAGTGGAAGACATTCAGGTCCGCCTGATGTTCGTCCCGCAGTTGCAAGAAGACCATGTGGACGCTTATTATCGCTATTGCCGGGATATTACCGACTATCTCTTCGAAATGAACGAAATGGACAATTGCTATGCGGCTATCGCCAGCCCGAATGAGAGCTATCCGCCGTTGTCGCAGACCGGAATATCAGCCTTCTTGGTTCATCGCCTGGCAAAAGACTACCGGGCGGTCTGCCGATTCACCGCAGAATCTGTCTGCGGTGCAGCGTCTGGCGGAAGAGTGGACGGCCGTGGAAGAGTCGGTGGTGGGCGGATTGGTGAATCGACTACTGGAGCGCTATTGCATCCTGCACCAAATGGAGATACCGGCTTGCATCCCCGATTCGGGTCAGCCATTGCCGTTCCTTCATCAATACCGATACCGGGACCGGGGTATTCGACTGGTATAGAGCCTTGGATTCCAGGAGGCCTTGGCACTGTATATGGAAAGTCCGTCCAATTTCAGGGATCAGCTGTTCGGTGGACAGGATGCATGATTCGCGTGGAACCTGCAGGAAAGGTCGGGTAATTCTTCGATTGACGGCTATAACCATTTTGATGGGATATCGCCCCCGCTGTCCGGATTGACCATGAAACGATAGCATCCTTCACACAAAGTCTGCTTGTCATCCACCACCAATTCCCTTCCACTGCGGATGACATCACCGCACTGGCTGCAGCGGACCGAAAAAATCGCCTCTTCGCCGTTGTTCAACCGTCTTTTTTCGACCATACCTTCCATGTCAATTCTCCTTTCACATCTGGTTTGATGAACGCTGATATAGTACCGGTGAACGGGATCGTATGTACGGCACCGGTTGAATGAATTGCTGATGGCCAAGAACTGCACCGTAGGATGACAACAAGCAGGAGGCTGTGTCTTTATGGTGCTGGCCAGTTAAATAGGAAGCAAAATTGAGGCCGAATGCTAAAGAGGCCCCATATTGTAAAAATATTCTATTTTTAAAGTAAGTTAAGCTTTTCATCCATGCAAAGGGATATTAGGAAGATGTTACATGGTTGAATTATTTCCGATAAACTTATTACAATTTTGTATTTAATAGAGCATTGTCTTTGCGGTTCTGCTGGGCGGGTATGCATTAAAGG
>Ga0272441_10007591_pt1 | contig 17572 bp, 9 predicted proteins | sample SSMProp6N_FD_193582 | JGI IMG/M metagenome (GOLD analysis project Ga0272441, IMG submission 193582) | Marine sediment archaeal communities from Little Sippewissett salt marsh, Falmouth, MA, United States - SSM-Prop-6N | ecosystem: Environmental > Aquatic > Marine > Wetlands > Sediment ...
GGTGGCTCCTTTCCGTCTCTAATGACCTATCAACCAACCGAATCCTACCGGATTCAGCGGAAGGGAGCCGCCACCTGACCTTCAACTAGCCCGGGGACATCCTCCTTCGGCGGCCAGGTGGGGCGCAGGTGGGGGCGGCGGATGACGTAGGCGTCGCGAAGGATGCGGAGCTGGAAGGCCTGGAGGTCCGTGCCGGCGGCGGGGTCTACGCGGGGCAGCTCGGGCAGGCAGGTGGCGAGCACGTCGCCCAGGCCTTCGTCAATCAGCAGGAACAGCAGGTCGTCGTCGCCCACTTGCGGGTTCCAGAGCATCCAGTCCAGGCCGCGGAGCGAGCCGGCCACCGTCAGTGCGGTGATCGCGCGCCGCTGGGAGAACTGGCCGGTCTCGAGCAGTCCGGCGACACGAGTCCGGCTGGCGGCGTCACCGAGGATCGCCAGGGCGCAGTGGTAGGCCCCGCGGACGTAGAAGCTGTCCTCGCCGCCGAGGTCGCCGCCTTCGAGCCGCGCGCGGATGCGCTGCCGGGCGCGGGCCTTCTGCTCGTCGCTCCGCGCCGCCAGCGCCAGGAGCATGGCCCCGGTGCTGCGGCGGTCGTCGTTGTACTCGCGCTCGGTCCGGGGCGCGTCGAGCGGCGGGACGAAGCGCAGGCCCAGCTCGAAGGCCCGCCCCTCGCCTCGCCGACCGAGCTCCCACGAGAGGAAATCGCCGGGCAGGGAGACGCTCGCGCCGGCCCACCGGGCGACGAACTCCTCGGCCAGGGGGGATTCGAGCCGCCAGAGCGCCGCGGCCGCGGCGGTCGAAGGCAGGGGCGTGGTGAGCAGGCGGGGTTTCGTCCCGGCCGGCCAAGTGGTCGGTTCGTAGTCCTGCACGGCCGCCATGCGAAGGGTGCGGATGCAGTCGGCCTCGGACGGGGCGTTGGGGTCGTTCTGGAGCAAGGCGGCCTGTTGCCCGAGGGTCCGGGCGGCGGCGGCGAGGAGCACGCGGTAAGCGGGATCGGGCCGCCAGAGCGTTCGGCAGATCGCGTCAACTTCCGCGCGGACGGGCAGGTCCAGGGCGCAGGCGGCCAGCAGGGCGGCGTGCACCTGCCCGATCAGCACGCCGCTTTCGGCCCGGCAGGCGGCGGCGAGGACGTTTCGCACGTCGGGCCCGGCGGCGGCCAGTCGCAGCCGGGCCGCCCCGCTCAGCGCGGCGGGGGTCGGCAGGCGTCCCGCGCGGCGGCCTTCGCCGAGGGCGTCCAGGACCGCTGCCTTCCCGGCCGGACCGCCGAGCTCGCAGGCCACGTAAAGCAGGCGCGCCCGAGTCTGCGCGTTGTCCCCGGCGGCGGCCAGCGCGCCGGGCAGCGCCGCGGCGGCGGCGTTCGGGTCCGTCCGCGCCAGGGCAAACGCCGCGGCGGAGATCACGTCCACCGTTTGGCCGGCGTGGAGCAGCTTGGCGAGTTGCCCGGCCAGGGTGGTGCGGCGGGCGAGGCCCGCATCGAGGGCGGCGGCCGCGGCGACGTTGGGGTCTTCATCCGCCAGCAGCCTCGCCAGCGCGTCGTCGCCGCCCAGCCGGGCGGCCAGCACCGCGGCCCCCTCGCGAACCGCCGGCGCGGCGTCCTGGACCGCGGCGGCGAGGCCGCGACGGACCGACGCGCCGTCGCGCCCGGTCAGCGCGAGCTCGGCCAGGAACAGCGCGCGGGTCTCCGGGGAGGGGTTGGTCTCCAGCTCGATGGCCCGCAGGCGGTCCCTGTGCGGGGCGCCGCGGTCCGTCGCGGCCCATTGCCCGGACAGCTTCAGCACGGTGACGATCGCCAGGAACGTGCGATCGTCGGCGTCGGCGAGGGCGGCGTCGAGCCGCCGGACCGTCCGCGGGGACTGCGCGGCGAGTTGGATCCCGCGCCGAATCGCCGCGGTCCGCACGGCGTAGTCCGCGCTGCCGAGGTCTCGTAGGAGGAGGTAGTCCCGCACGTGGGGCACGGCCAGGACGGCCGCCGCGCCGCCCAACACGAGCGCCAGCGACGCCGTAAGCAGACGGCGCTGCCAGCGGTTCCTCCGGAGATACGACCACAGGGCGAGCATACCGTTATAGGATACGCTCGCGTGGGCGGTCGCGCCAAGGTTGGAAACGCCCCCGCCCGGCGGCCTATAATCTCGGTCCAGTCGCCCCGAAGGAGATCAAGGATGACCGCGACGCGCATGGAACGCGATTCTCTCGGCGAGGTCCCCGTGCCCGCCGACGCCCTCTACGGCCCCCAGACCGCCCGGGCGGTGGCCAACTTCCCCGTCTCGGTCCGGCCCATGCCGCCGGAGTTCCTCGCCGCGCTGGGGATGATCAAGGCCGCCGCGGCGGCGGTGCATCACCAGGCGGGCCGGCTCGATCCGGCGATCGCCGCGCCGATCATCCAGGCGGCGGGGGAGGTCGCGGCCAACCGGCTGGACGAGCATTTCCCCGTGGACGTCTTCCAGACCGGCAGCGGCACGAGCACGAACATGAACGCCAACGAGGTGATCGCCCGCCGCGCGACGGCGATTTCTCGCAGCCGGGGGGGCGAGGCCGACCGGACCGCCGTGCCGCCGATCCATCCCAACGATCACGTCAACATGGGCCAGTCGTCCAACGACGTCATTCCGACGGCCCTGCACGTATCGGCGGCGTTGGCCGTCACGAGGGAGCTGCTGCCGGCGCTGGAGCGCCTGCGCGAGGCGCTCGACGCGAAGGCCGAGGCGCTCGACGCCGTCGTCAAGATCGGCCGGACGCACCTGATGGACGCCGTGCCGATCCGCCTCGGGCAGGAGTTCAGCGGGTTCGCGGCGCAGATCGCCTCCGCGCAGGACCTGCTCGGGCGCGCGGTGGACCGTCTCTGCGACTTGCCGCTGGGCGGCACGGCCGTGGGAACGGGCCTGAACGCCCCGGCAGGTTTCGCGGCCGGGGTGTGCGTCCTGCTCGCCGAGAGCACCGGTCTTCCGTTTCGGGAGACGGAGAACCACTTCGCCGCGTCGGGCGCGCGGGACGCGGCGTTGGCGGCGTCGGCGGCGCTGCGTTCGACAGCCGTCGCGATGGGGCGAATCGCCTCGGACATCCGCCTGTTGGGGTCGGGCCCCCGGTGCGGGATCGGCGAGCTGCTCCTGCCGGCGGTCCAGCCGGGCAGTTCGATCATGCCGGGCAAGGTCAATCCCGTGATGTGCGAGTCGGTCATCCAGGTGGCGTGCCAGGTGATCGGCAACGACGCGGCGGTGGCCGCGGGCGCCACCGGCGGGGTGGGCAGCATCCTGGAGCTGAACCTGGCCATGCCGCTGATCGCGGTGAACGTGCTGGACTCCGTCCGCCTGCTTGCCCGCGTGGCGCGGGTCTTCGCGGACAAGTGCGTCTCGGGAATCACCGCCAACGAGGCCCGCTGCCGGGAGTTGGTGGAGCGGTCGCTGGCGATGGTGACGGCCCTGGCGCCGCGGATCGGCTATGACGCCGCCGCCGAGATCGCCAAGCAGGCGTACGCGGAGGGCCGGACCGTCCGCGAGGTCTGCCTGGCCCGCGGCGTGCTGGCGGCCGACGAGCTGGACGCTCTGCTCGACGCCCGCGGCCAGACCGGCTCGTAGGCCGCCTCCCGCCGCCGGTCACACCTGGTGGAGAACGTCGCCCACCTGCAGCGGGGCGTTCGTCAGCCGCCCGAGGCCGCAGCACTGGATCGTGCCCGTCGCCTCGGCGTTCCTGCGGGCGAAGCGCAGGACGTCGATCGCCCACGCCGCCAGCGTGCTGTTCGTGAAGTACTCGTTCTCGACGCCCTTGAGCGTCAGGCTGCGGATGTGGAACTGGCCGTCGACGAAGTCCTCCGGCGCCCCGGTCGCCGCGGCGCAGCCGACCAGGACCTCGGCGTTCTCCATGGCCCCGACGACAAGCCGGCCGGCGCTGGCGCCGAGCTGACAGGTGTTGTCCCGCAGCGTGCCGGCGATGTGGGCGGCGTTCAGGCCGTTGCGCCGCGGGTCGACGTTCTGCCCGCGCACGAGCAGGTCCGCGCCGAAGTCGCCCACCACGACGTCCTGCGGATCGCGGGCCCGTTTGCCGGTGACCTGCAAGTTCCGCAGCGTGTTGACGTCGAGCAAGCCGTCCAGCCAGCACAGCGCCTTGCACGTTCCGAGGCTGTCCTCGACCGTCACGTTGGCCGAGCCGATCGCCCCGGCGATCAGGCTCCGCAGCTCCGTAAGGGCGGCCGTCCAGTTGTCCACGGCGCCGCGGATGGCGATGGACGTGCCCCGCCCGTTGAGCGCCCAGGTCGAGCCCTGCACGTCGCCGGCGACGTGCGTGCCGCCCAACACGGGCTTGTTGCCCGGCAGGTCGACGCCGCTGAGGGTCAGGTCGGCGGCGAAGTCGCCGTCGCGGCCGGTCCGGCGGTGGCCCGTGGCCCGCAACGAGCCGAGCCAGCAGGCGTCGATCCCGCCGGCGTCGCCGTCGCCGTTCCCGTCGATCCACTCGACGAGCCTCGCCGAGCCGACCCCGCCGGCCAGGCACGTCACGAGCGCGTCGACGGCCGAACCCGCCGTCAGCGAGCCGACGCCCGTGCCGCGCCGCTCGTGGGCGCCGGTCGCCGTCAGGGCGGCCGTGAGATTGCCCCGCGTGGCAACGCGGTTGAAGTACGCCGCCGAGATCGCCCCGCCCAGCCCGCCGTTGCCGCCGTCGAGGACGTTGACCTCTCCGGCCGCATCCAGGGACCACGTGTCCGCCGTTCCGCCGCCGGCGCGGAGCACGTTGACGCCTCGCACGCCCGGCACGGTCCACGCCCCGCCGAGGATCGCCCCCGCGACGGTGGCGTTGTTGAGCACCCACTGTCTGTCAGCGACGCCCTCGCCGCTGAGGTTCACGTCGGCGGCGAAGTCCCCGGCGCTGAGGTCGTCTCGCTTGCGGCTGCCCGCCGCGCGGAGCCGGTTGATATGCGGCGCGTTGATCCCGCCGGCGTCGCCGTCTCCGTCGCCGTCCAGCCACTCGGTGACCGTGAATTGCTTGACGGGAAGCCCGTGCGTGTCGAACCACGTGTCGGCCACGCGCCCGAGCGTGACGTTCAGCCTGTCGCGGGCCGGGTCGGCCAGCATGTCGGTGTTGACGTCGATGTGATGGTCCTCGGCAACGGTGTCCAGCTTCATCGTCCGCAGCGTGCCGGTCATCGTCAGGTCGCCTCGGAGATCGGTCGTCGGGGCGTTCAGGGCGTTCAAGGACCCGGTGATCGTCACGTCGCCGACGCTCGTGTGCCTCTGGCCCCGCCGGCCCGTCGCCGTGATGGTGAGGGTCGTCCGCGCGTCGCTGCCGCTGACGACGATGTGATCGGCGTCGCACCACGTCCAGCCGGGCAGGTAGACGCCGACCGTCCCCTCGCCGCGCAGCAGGACGGTGATCCAGTCGCCGTCCGCGTCGTAGTAGTTGATCTTCTCTCCCGCCTCGGCGGTCATCGGGATGTAGACCTGCACGAGGACGGGTTCGCTGGTGGCCTCGCCCGGGTTGGCGTAGCTGCCGGCCGGGTCGCCCGTGTCGGTCACCGTGAAGGTGAAGGTGTCCACGCCGTGGTGCCCGGGCTCGGGCGTGTAGGTGACGGTGTCGCCGACCAGCTCGACCTGCCCGTGGGCCGGGCCGTCGCCGATGGCGTAGACCAGCTCGCCGGCGGGCGTTTCCACGTCCTCGCCGGTCAGGACGATCGTCGCCGTGCCGTCCTCGGCGGCGATGACGTCCTGGGCGTGCCCGACGGGCACGTCATTGACGGGCAGGATGTGGATCGTCGCGACGGCGGGGTCGCTGTAGGCCGTGCCGTCGAAAATACGATAGGTGAACGTATCGTCGCCCTGCCCGTGCTGCGGCGGGGTGTAGGTAAAGGTCCCGTCCCCGTTGGGCACGAGGGTTCCGAGGGTCACGTCCTGGAGGATCTCAACGGGCAGGGCGGGCAGGTCCTCGTCGTAGTCGTTGCCGAACAGGTGGTCCGTCGGGTCCAGGAGCAGGACGGCGTCCTCGTCGAGGAGGATCTCGTCGTCCGCGGCGCGCGGGACGTCGTCGACGGGCTCGACGGTAACCGTCACGGTCGCCGGCTCGCTCATCACGCCGCCGGGGTTCAGGCCGCTGCCGGCCGGGTCGCCGTCGTCCGTGACGGTGAAGGTGAACGAATCGGCCCCGTAGAAGTCGGCCTCGGGGAGGTAGCGGAACGTGCCGCCCGCCACGGGGAGGACCTGCCCGTGTTCCGGCTGGGTGTCGATGGCGAAGACGAGGTCCCCCGCGGGGGTCTCCAGGTCGCTGCCGGTCAACACGACGTCGGTCTCGATGTCCTCGGTGAGCGTGACCGCGCCGGGGTCGGCAACGGGCGCGTCGTTGACGGGCATGACGTTGATCGTGACGGTGACCTCGTTGCTGCTGAACTGCCCGTCGAAGGCCGTGTACGTGAACTCGTCCGGGCCGTTGAAGTCGGCCTCGGGCTGGTAGGTGAGCGACCCGTCGTCGTGGAGCGTGAGCGTGCCGTGGTCCACGTCGTCGACGAGGACGGCGGTCAGCGGGTCGAGGTCGTCGTCCGTGTCGTTGCCCAGCACGCCATTGTAGACGTTGACCGCCAGGTCGTTGTCCTCACTGACGCCGTAGACGTTCGGCGCGGCGACGGGCGGAACGAGGTTCTGCTTTTCCGGCCCGTCGAGGACGAGCTCGTAATTGGCGTTCGTCGAGCCCAGCCACCCGGCCACGCAGACCCGGTAGCCCTCCCCGGCGGTAACGGCCACGGAGACCTGTTCGTTGTCCGTGTGAGAGCGCGATTCGCCCAGCAGGCTCTGCGCCGCGTCGTAGACGGCCAGGTCCAGGTCGCCTTCGACTTCCAGGAAGAGCAGGTCGACGGTGAGCGTGCCGTCATCGACGGCGGTGAAGCTGTACCAGTCCTCGTTGCCCCCGAGGTGAACGGACAGGCCGGACTCGCTCCAGTTCCCCAGCGTGCCCAGGAAGGTGGCCTCGGGGAAACTGTCATTGCGTTCGAGGGCGTCCTCCTGCGGGCCGGGCGCGGACATCTCCAGTTCGTAGTTGGGGTTGGTCGCCCGGTTGTACCCGTAGACGTGCAGGTAGTACGTGTGCCCGACGGACAGGTTCGTGGCGACGCGCTCCACGTCCGACGTCGACTCCGAGACGATCGGGTCGGGCCGGGTCGGGTCGATCAACTCCATGTCCAGATCGCCCAGGGAATGGTCGAACCGGATGGTCGCCTCGAACGGGCCGTTCTCGATCGGCCGGATGCGGAAGTAGTCGTGGTCCGACCCGTTGTGGATTGACAAGTGGCGCTCGTGGAAGTGGACGAACGGGTCTACGTGGGTGGCCTGGGCGGTCGAGTTGTTGGTCTCGTGGATATCGCCGGCCGCCCCGGGCCCGTTGACCGCCAGCTCGTAGTCGCGGTTGGTCGCCCCGTTGACGCCGACGACGCGCAGGTAATAGACCTGCCCGGCGCTGACGAGCTCGGAGACCGATTCGTTGTCTTCCGCCGACCGGCTGGACGCGACCAGGTCCAGCGACTGGTTGTAGAGGTAGAGGTCCAGGTCGCCCAGGGCGTGGGCGAACGACAGGTCCACGTGGAGCAGGCCCGAGGCGCGGGCGGTCAAGGAGTAGAAGTCCTCGTTGCCGGGCTCGTGAAGCGACAGATTGGTCACCGTCGTGTCGTCGAGGACGCCCAGGTACGCCGCCGTCACGACGCTGTCGTTGGGCTCCATCGCATCGCCGGAGGCCGAGTCGGGCAGGAGGTAAATCTCCCCGTCGTAGGTGTCGGACAGGAGCGGATGCTGCGGCTCGGGGGCCTCCAGGATGACCAGCGGGCGGGCGTGATCGTACATCTCCCGCACGCTGTCGGCCCCCTCGTCGAGGGCGTCGGCGAGGAAGTAGGTGAAGTAGCTGCCGATCGTGTAATCGCCCCAGCCGGACTCGTCGGCCCGGCAGGCGGCGAGCAGCTCGCCCGACGAGACGACGGCGGCCGGGTCCATCCCCCCGTCCAGCATCCCGCCGCTGAAGCAACTGTCGAAGATCGCCACGAACTGCCCCGGCCAGTCGGGGCCGATGATCTCGGCGAGCTCGTCGTCGGTCATGTCCTCGTCATAGAAGCACAGGACCTCGTCGAACCCGTCGGCCTCGTCGAACGGCCCCTCGTCGGCGATCTGGTCGCCGTGCCCGGTGAAGTAGAACAGCGTGAGGTCGTCGTCGTCGGCCAGGCCTTTGAGATACGAGAACTGGGACTCCACGTTCGACACCGTGGGCACGCCGGCCCCCATGCCCGTCAGGACGATCACCTCCTCCCAGCCGCCGCGGTTGACCAGGGCGGTCTGCATCGTGGTGATGTCCCAGTAGGCGTAGTCCCACGCGACGGGGCCGTCGGTGACCCCCACCATCAGGGCCCGTCTCGTGACCGTGCCGTCCGCCGCCGGCGGCACGGCCGGGACGGCGGGCGCACCGTCCAGCAGGAGCCGCGCCTCCAAGGCCTCGAAGAAAACGGGCGGGGTCAGACCGGAGGCGTCCACACTGTGCGGCGTGCGCATATCATCTTCCTTTCATATCCCCAAACTCCCTACACACGAGGACGCTAGAATAGGGCGTATCTTCTCTAGTGTATCTGCATTCCGTTCCGAGTCAAAGACAAATTCCGATTCTGACTGACCTATATCCCGCTCGGACCGCGCGATACAGCACGCGGGGGTCGCGCGGATTCATCCGCACGACCCATCGCAAGAAACGCAGAGGACGCAGAAGGCATTACACAAAAAACCTCACGGCAGGGATCTGCGCTTCCGGTCGCGAATGGCATCTTCCTGCGCAGGAGCGCCTCCGACGCGGGAATCTCAGGTGAGATTCCGTCTGTCGAACTCCGACCGCTGTGGCCTTTGCCCCTCGGCCTTTGGGCGCAAAGGGCAGCCGCCATGCCCTGCCTTCCCGGCGGAGGCAGGCAGGGGGCGGGCGGCGCTGCGGTTGCTCCGCGTTCTGCGGGTTAGTCGCCGGGGCGTGCGAAAGGTTCTCCACTTTCTCCGAGTAAACCGCGATCGGCGTCGGCGCGCGGGCCCGGCGTTCCGGGCTCGGAGACCCCCTCGTTCGGCGCCGATCAGACGCTCTTGTCGAAGACGGCCTGGGCGGCGTTGGCGATGTCCTGCGGTGCCAAGCCGATCAGCCGGAGTGTCTCCTCGGGCGTCTTGGCGCTCTTGGGGATGGACGGCACGGTCAGGGCGGTGACCATCACGCCGAGGTCGCTTCGGGCGGCGGCCGCGGTGATCTCGTCGGCCATCCCGCCGAGGTAGTTGTCCTCGACGACCAGGATCTGCCCGCGGCAATCGTCGCCGATGCGGAGGATCTCGTCGGTGTCCAGCGGCATGGAGTACGCGTCGATCAGGCTGGCGGAGAGACCGATGCTCTCGCCTTCGAGGATTTCCACGGCCTGCTTGCACACGTGGACCATGTACCCGCTGGAGACGATCGCCAGGTCCTCGCCGTCGATGAGGTGCTTGTACCCGCCGACCTGGAAGGTCTCGTCCTCGGCGTAGATGAAGGGCACGTCGGGCCGGTGGGTTCGCATGTAGCAGAAGCCGTCCAGGTTCGCCATCAGCTCGGTCAGCTTGAAGGCGCTGATCGCGTCGGACGGGTGGAAGACGCGGCAGGCGGGTTGGCCGTCCACGCGCTTGGAATGCGCGAACGCCCGCATGAACGCCAGGTCGGGCAGGCCCATCTGGCTGGGCCCGTCGGCGGCCAGAGAGACCCCCGCGTGCGAGCCGCAGAGCTTGACGTTCGCGTTGGTGATGGCGGCCATCTCAATCTGGTCGTACCCGCGGACGAGGAACTTGGCGAAGCTGGAGACGAAGGGCACCTTACCCGCCGCGGCGAGGCCCACGGCGGCGGAGATCATGTTCTGCTCGGCGATGCGGGCCTCGAAGTACCGCTCGGGGTGCTTCTCGGCGAAGAAGGTCGCGAAGGTCGAGTTCTTCACGTCGCCGTCCAGCGCGACGATCCGGTCCTCCGTGCCGCCCAGCGCCGCCAACGCCGCTCCGTACGCCCGCCGCGTCGCGAGCTTGCGGGCCTCCAGCGCGCCGTCCAGCCCGACGGCCTTCAGCGCGTCGGCGAACGGGCCCGCCGAGATCGGCGCGGTCGAGTGCGGGGGCTCCATCGGCGACGGCGCCTGCAGCGCCACCGCCGGCGCGTCGTCCATCTCCGCGACGCCCAGCTCGGCGGCCTTGGCGTCCAGGTCGGCCATGGCCTGCTCGATCTGCTCGGCCTTCAGCGGCTTGCCGTGATAGGTGTGCTTCTGCAGCTCGGCGACGCCCCAGCCCTTGACCGTCCGCGCGACGATGGCGAGGGGCTTCTCGCCCGGCTCGGCGGTCAGGGCCTCGAAGACCTCGTCCCAGTTGTGGCCGTCGATGACCTTGACGTCCATGTTGAACGCATCGAGCTTCTTGACCATCGCGTCGGGCGACTGCTGCGGCGAGACGTAATCGCTCTGGCCTTGCCCGTTGCAGTTGAACAGGATCCGGACGTTGGTGAGGTGATGGTCGGCGAGGAAATCGACCGCCTCCCAGATCTGCCCCTCGCGGCTCTCGCCGTCGCCGCAGATGCAGAAGACTTTCCGGCCGGTCCCGTCCAGCTTGGCCGCCAGGCCCAGTCCCGCGGCAATGCTCAGCCCCTGCCCCAGCGAGCCGGTCGCCGCGTCGAAGAACGGGAAGCCGATCGCCGGGTTCGGATGCCCGTCCAGGACGCTGTCGGCGTCGCGGAGCGTCAGGGCGTCCTCGAACCGCAGCAGGCTGGGCTCGGACGAGTCGCCCACCACCCCGCCGAGGTCGCAGTAGGCGGCGTAGACAACCGGCACCGCGTGGCCTTCGGACAGGACCAGGCGGTCGGCGGCGCAGTTCCACGGGTCCCGCGGGTCGTACCGCATCACGCGGTACATCAGGGCCGTGGTGATGTGCAGCAGGCTCAGGGCGCTGGAGGGGTGGCCGCTGCCGGCCTCGGTGCACATCTGCACGATCTGCTTGCCCAGCTTGATGACCTTGCGGTCCAGGTCTTTATGCTCCGCCATGACTTCTCTCCGGGGTCTTCAGTCTCGCCGTCCCAGAACGGGGAATCTTCGCATGCCGCCGGCACCCATACCGACGCAAACGCAGTACCCTACCGAAACCGCCCACCCGCCGCAAGCCAATTGGTCCCCCGAAAAGCACGCCCGGCGTACATTTGACATCCTCTCCCTCCGCGCGCGATACAGGGGCCCGCGAGCCCACTCGCACGAAACCACGGGCGTACGGAGCGAACCAAGGCCTTCAGGGAGAGTGCACTGTGAAGACCGTCCTGGCGGTGGCGGCGCATCCGGATGACATCGAGTTCCTCATGGCGGGCACGCTCATCCTCCTGAAGGACGCCGGGTGGGAGGCCCACTACCTGACCGTCGCCAACGGCTCGTGCGGGACCAGCACGATGGACGCCGCCGAGATCGCACGGGTCCGCGGGGCCGAGGCGAGGCGGGCGGCGGCGTGTATCGGGGCGGTCTTCCACGAGCCCCTCGTGGCGGACATCGAGGTCCTGTACGAGCTGCCGCTGCTGCGGCGCGTGGCGGCGGTGGTGAGGCAGGCCCGCCCGGACGTGGTGCTGACCCACGCCCCCGCCGACTACATGGAGGACCACCAGAACGCCGCCCGCCTGGCGGCGACGGCGGCGTTCGTGCGCGGAATGCCCAACTTCGCGACGGACCCGCCGGTCGAGCCGATCGGCGGGGAGGTCTGCGTCTACCACGCCCAGCCGCACGGCAACCGCGACCCGCTGGGCCGGCCCGTCCGCCCGGGGCTGTTCGTCGACATCGCCGCCGCCCGGGCCCGCAAGCGCGAGATGCTCGCCTGCCACGAGAGCCAGAAATCCTGGCTGGACGAGACGCAGGGCCTCGACTCGTACCTGAACGCCATGGGGGACCTCGCCCGGGAGGTCGGGCGGATGTCCGGGCGGTTCGAGCACGCCGAGGGCTGGCGCCGCCGCAACCCCCTCGGCCTCTGTGCGCCCGACGCCGACCCCCTCGCCGACGCGCTGGGCGATCGGGCCTTCCCCGCCCCCGTCGCGTAACGGGCCGTGCCGTTGCGTCCGCGCGAGGCCGCTGCGCGCACGCGCCCCGTCACTTCCGCACGAGCCGCAGCAGCCAGTCCTTTCCGTCGGGTGCGGCCAGGCCCCGGCCGGTCCTCGTCTCCCCGCCGGACCGGCGCGCCGTCGTGTCCCTTGCGTCGATCCACTCCACCGCGTACGTGCCCGGCGGGACTTTCACGTCCACCGTCCCGCCCTCGTCGAGGTACACGAGGTACCGCCGCCCGGGCTGGGCCAGGCACGTGCCGCGGGTGACCACGTCCTGCCGAGGCGCCATCGTGCCGAAGCCCGTCTTCTCAAAGAAGTCCCACACCTTCTTGATCGCGTCGTGGCGGGATGGGACGCGGTCGGCGGGGTCCATGCTGCCGCTGTACCCGGAGGAGGAGTTGCCCGCCATGTCCGCGTAGTTGATCGTCGCGCCCGACAGCAGCAGGACGTACGCCTTCTTGCGGATCTGCTCGTCGCCCAGTCGGCCGTGATACTTGTTCCCCGGCCAGAAGACCTCCTGGGCGTAGAGCGGCTTGCCGGGCGTGCGGTTCGCGGCCAGAAACGCGCGGAGCTTCGCCAGGTCGTCCCCCTTGCCGCCCTGGAGCGTCACGAAGTTCGACCACCGCTCTCTGCGGAACGGGTCGTTGCCCGAGGCGTTGTGCACGGACAGCAGGTGCTCGAAGGGGTCCAACCGGGCGATCAGGGCGCCGAGGCGGTTGACGTCGTCGGGGCCCATGGCATGGCGAAACTGCCTGGCCTTGATCAGCGGCTCGGGACCGGCAACGTTGAACAGGACGTTCCAGTACGGCCCGATCCGCGCGACGACGGTGCGGACGTACAACTCCTGGTCCGCCCGGGCGGTGGGGAAGTCCGAGCCCTGCCCGAACAGCCCCGCGAACGGGTACACGAGGATTCGCCGCCGGGCAAGATCGTCGAGGATCGCCTCCATCCGCCGCCACTCGGCCGGGTCGAGCGGCCAGAGGTCGGGCGTGTCCCAGCCGCGCCCCCGGCCGGACTGATCGCGGTTGAGGTAGTGGCTGGCGACGGAGAGCATGTTGTAGCCCTGCCTCCCCGCCCAATCGAGAAAGGCCTTCCGCCGCGCCGCCGGCCAGTTCCCCGCGAAGAACCGGTCCCCCACGTGGAAGCTCCGCACGAGGACGGCGCCGCCGCCGCGAAAGCCGAACCACGTCGGGTTCGCCTCGTACGTGTCAACCAGGCCGGGAATCCCCCCGCGGACGCAGCGGAAGCGCCCTGCCGCGCCCTTCGAGCCGTCCGAGAACGTCACCGCGTACCGCCATATGCCGGGGCGATCGGGCACGAAACGCACCTTCCACGTCGTCCCGCCGTCGTGGAAGCCCGGGCAGGTCACGGTCCGGCCGGCAGGCCCGGTGAACGCGGCCGCCAGGGACACGTCGCGGAACGGGTCGGCGTAGGCGGTGCGGTTGGTCACCGAGGTCTCGAAGCGGCCCCACTGCGGAACGGCGGGCGGCGCGGCGTGGGACAAAGCCGGCAGCAGGGCGAGGCACGGCAGGAGAAACCGGCGGCGGTTGGCTGTCATCGAGAGGTCCTCATCGCGGGTCGTGTCCTTCCATGTTCCTCGCCGGCGGCGTCGCGTGCCAGGTTTCTCCATCCGACCGCGCCGGTGCGTTTTCCCTTTCTTCCGCTCCGGCGTGGGGGTACACTCCCGTCCCAGTCAACGCGGATACATACCAACGCCTTGGGAACACTGCCGCAGAAGAAAGGACGAAGAATGCACGCCGAAAGTCACCTGACCCGCACGCGTTCCGCCTCGACCCTCCTGGGAGTTGCCCTCGTTGCCCTCGCCTGCCTGGCCGGCTGCGAGCAGTACCGCCCGCAACTGGCCATCACCCTGCCCGATTCCTGCAACACGCCCGACGGCATGACGCTCTGCGACAAGACGAACGTCATGTACCTCTCCTGCCCGAACTTCTGCGAGAACATCACCTACCCCGCCAAGATCGTCAAGATCATGCCGAACAACGAGTGGGAGATCTTCTGCACGCTGCCGGCCCATCCCGACACGAACCGCTGCGGGTCGATGGGGCTCGACATCGGGCCCGACGGGAACCTCTACGTCGCCGACAATCAGTATTTCTACAACACCCAGCGCAAGAGCCGCCTGCTCCGCGTGAAGATCAAGGACGGAAAGTACGACGGGACCGAGGTCGCCGCCGCGGGCTTCAGCCTCGCCAACGCCGTCATCTGGCGGGACAACGCGGTGTACGTCAGCGACACGTTCTCGGAGGAAGAGGGCAAGAGCTACATCTACAGGATTACCATGGAGGAGATGAAGCAGGGCACGGTGCAGATCATGCCCGGCGACGCCGACCCACACGTGCTGGCGATTCAGAAGACGATCAAGCGCGGGCGGGGCGACACGGCCGGGGCCGACGGGCTGACGTTCGACGGCGACGGCAACCTCTACTGCGGAAACTTCGGCGACGGGCGGGTCTTCAAGTACACGTTCGACAAGGACGGCAAGGCCACGCAGAAGCTGCTGATCGACAACGAGGAGCTGCTGCCCTCGGCGGACGGGATGTTCTGGCGGGAGGCCGACAACACGATCTACATCACCGACTCGGCCAGCAACGCCGTCCGGGCCTTCACGCCGGAAGGGAAGATCTGGACGATCTGGGAAAACGAGGACACTACCGGCGCCGACGGCCTGCTGGACCAGCCGTGCGAGGCGATCGTTCGCGGCAACGAGCTGTTCGTCGTGTGCTTCGACATGACCTTCCCCGGCCTGAAGAACAGCGCGTACGACAAGGACCACACGATCTCGGTGATTCAGCTCAAGTAGCCGCCTGGAGGCGGCTTCGTTAGCTGGTGGATTGGTTGACTGGTTGACTGGGAAGAAACGGCAAGAAGAGCAGGCCCGTTTTCCGCCCAGTTCACCGGTTAACCAGTCAACCGGTCAACCCGAAGAACGAGGCTGTTGTCATGGATCTGGGACTCAAGGACAAGACCGCCCTCGTCACCGGCGCGTCGAGCGGGCTGGGGAAGGCGATATGCCTGGGCCTGGCGGCCGAGGGCGCGAAGGTCGCGGTCAACTACTTCCGCAACGAGAGCAAGGGCGTCGATCTTGTCGCCGACGCGGACCGCGTCGTGCGGCAGATTGCCGACGATTTCGGCGCGGAGGCCTTCGCTGTCCCCGGCGACCTGACGAGCGAGGACGACATCCACGAGATGCTCCGGCGGATCGACGAGCGCTTCGGGCCCGTGGACGTGCTGGTCAACAACGCCGCGGCGCTCGGCTCGGGACCGATCACCGGCTATACGAAGCAGGAGTGGGACTACATCTTCCAGGTGAACGTGACCGGGGCGTTCGTGCTGACGCGCGAGGTGGTCCGGCGGATGCTGGACGACGCCCGGGCTGGGAAGATCGTCAACATCGTCTCGCAGGCGGCGTTTCTGGGCTCGACGAGCGGGCACCTGCCGTACGACTGCAGCAAGGGCGCGATGGTGTCGTTCACGCGTGCGGTGGCGCGGGAGGTCGCGCCGAAGGGCATCAACGTCAACGCCGTCGCGCCGGGCATGATCCGCACGGAGATGGTCGCCCAGCGCCTCGCCGCCGACGAGGAGAAGTACCTCTCCCGCATCCCGCTGCACCGGATCGCGATGCCGGCGGACATCGCCGACGCCGTCGTCTTCCTGGCCTCCGAGCGCGCGAGCTACATGACCGGCACGACCCTCGACCTGACCGGCGGCATGATGATGCGGTAACCCGAAGGCCGGGAAGCCGGAGAAACCGCAGAGGTCGCAAAGAGCGCTGAGCAAGACAAAAAAGACCAAGACGAACGAACGGCCAGGAGCCGATTGGATTGGCACTTGTGATATGGCCGATTGGGTGCGCCCTTATCCTGCCGTGCCTCCACCAGCTTCTAGTCGTTGCTGCTTCTGTTTCTCTGCGGTCTCTGCGTCCTCTGCGGTTGCTCTTGCATCCGGGGCAGCCCCCTGGGCGGTCCGGTATGGCGCAGGCGCGGTTGAAGAACGCTAGACGCCGTCCGCGGCGGCCGCGGGCGGATCGGAAATCGAGAACGCGCATTTGACGGAGCCCTCACATGACTGACGCACCAGCGACCCTCGGCGGCGGGATGTCCATGAACACCCGGATCCGCCTCAGCGCGATGATGTTCCTGCAGTACATGATGGTGGCCGTGTGGTTCGTGCCGCTGTCGGCCTACCTGGCCAAGCTCCAGATGACTGGAACGCAGATGGCGCTGATCGTCAGCAGCATGGCGATCGGCTGTCTGGGCAGCCCGTTGATCGGCATGTTCGCGGACCGGCACTTCTCCTCCGAGCGGGTGCTCGCGATCCTGAACCTGGCGACTGCGGTGCTGCTGTTCCTCTCCGCCCGGGTCACCGCGCCCACGCCTGTGTTTGTCTTCCTTCTCCTGGCCATGCTGACCTACATGCCGACGTGGGGGTTGACCAGCGCGATCGCGATGTCTCACAGCCCGTCCGAGAAGTTCCCCCAGATCCGCGTGTTCGGGTCCATCGGGTGGGTGGCGGCGGCCCTGTTCAGCCTGGTCGCGGCCTGGCTGTTCGTCGACAGCAGCGGCGAGAAGCTCAAGATCGACGGCACGAACATCCCGCATTACTGCGGGGCGGCGGTAGCGTTGCTGGCCGCCCTCAATGCCTTGATCCTCCCGCATACCCCGCCGCCCGCCAAGGGCCAGAAGGCGTCCATCGTGGATGCGCTGGGCCTGCGCTCTCTGGGGCTGATGAAGGACCGGTACTTCGCCGTGCTGATCATCGGGACGCTGCTGGGGACGATCCCCTTCGCGGCCCACTGGTCGTACGGCTCGGCGTTCCTCCAGGACCAGGGCTTCAAGTACCTCACCGCCACGATGAACATGGGGCAGTTCGTGGAGATGTTCCTGATGCTGCTGGTGCCCGTGTCGATCGCGGTTTTCGGGCTGCGGTGGACGATCCTGATCGGCCTGGCCGCGCAGGTGGTGCGGTACGGCGCCTATCTGATGGGTGACGTGGCCGACTTCTCGCCGTTGTACTTCCCGGCCATCTGGGTCCACGGGATCATCTTCGGCTTCTTCTACGTCGGCGGGCAGATCTACATCGACCGCAAGGCGCCCAAGGAGATGAAGGCCCAGGCCCAGGGGCTGATCTTCCTTGTCTCCTTCGGCATCGGCCTGCTTGTGGGCAACTTCGTCAACGGCGCCGTCCTCCAGATAGGCGCCCAGGAAGGCACGAAGAACTACTACGCGATGTGGCTGCTCTGCACAATTCTCTCGGCGGTCGTGTTCCTGATCTTCCTCGTGCTGTTCCGCGATCCGATGGCCGACAAGGCGCCGAAGCTCGCCGGGGCCGAAGCCCCCGAGGCCGAGGCCACCGAAGACGAGCCCGCCGAAGAAGGCGAAGCCGAAGAGGAGAAGCAGGAGTAGACACCTGCTCTCGCACGATTCGTCGATCCAGCCCGGCCTCGCCGTTCTTTCGCGGCGCGGCCGGGCTTTGCTAGCCGGAGAGACTGACCGCAGAGGAGCAGAAG
>Ga0272441_10007592_pt1 | contig 17569 bp, 15 predicted proteins | sample SSMProp6N_FD_193582 | JGI IMG/M metagenome (GOLD analysis project Ga0272441, IMG submission 193582) | Marine sediment archaeal communities from Little Sippewissett salt marsh, Falmouth, MA, United States - SSM-Prop-6N | ecosystem: Environmental > Aquatic > Marine > Wetlands > Sediment ...
CCCGGTAGCCCGGGGTCTTTAGACCCCGGAATTCTGTAGGGGCGGACCTGTGTGTCCGCCCTGTGGAATGATTTATCTATTCCATAAGGTCTCCGCCCGGTCTGTTATTCGGTAGGGGCGTATTGAATACCCCCCCCGCCCGGTAGCCCGGGGTCTTGAGATCACCTCCCCCGCCCGGTAGCCCGGGGTCTTGAGATCACCTCCCCCGCCCGGTAGCCCGGGGTCTTGAGATCACCCCCCCGCCCGGTAGCCCGGGGTCTTTAGACCCCGGAATTCTGTAGGGGCGGACCTGTGTGTCCGCCCTGTGGAATGATTTATCTATTCCATGGGGTCTCCGCCCGGTCTGTTATTCGGTAGGGGCGTATTGAATACCCCCCCCGCCCGGTAGCCCGGGGTCTTTCCGAAGGCGCGCCGAAGCTTCAGCGAAGGAGGCAGACCCCGGAATCCCGTAGGGGCACGGCACTGCCGTGCCCGAATCCTCCTTTTCGTATAAAATCCCTCCCGGATTCTGGATTTTTCTTGATAAATCAATAAATTCTCTATAATATCACACCATTGTTTTTCAAACGCCTGTAATATACTGTTTTTATGACTTAGTGAGTTATAACCTATGAAACAAAAAGCCAAAATCTACATTGCGGGGCACAGCGGCCTTGTTGGTACTGCTCTTTGCGCAGAAATCCGTTCTCAGGGATATGAAAACCTGGTTTTTAAGCATTATACTGAATTGGATCTCAGGGAACAGTCTGCAGTAAATGAGCTTTTTCAGACAGAAAAGCCCGAATACGTTATTCTTCTTGCAGCAAAAGTTGGTGGAATACTTGCCAACGACACGTATTCAGCAGAATTCATATATGACAACCTAATGATTGAATCAAATGTAATCAATGCAGCCCACAATACAGGAGTAAAGAAGCTGCTCTTCATGGGAAGCTCCTGCATATATCCCAAACTCGTTCCTCAGCCCATGAAAGAGGAATACCTGCTTACAGGTCCGCTTGAACCGACAAACGACGCATACGCTGTTGCAAAAATAGCGGGAATAAAGCTCTGCCAGGCTTACAGGAAACAGTACGGCGATAATTTTATAGCAGTAATGCCGACGAACCTGTATGGTCCGCATGACAACTTCGACCTTGAAAATTCCCATGTGCTGCCAGCCCTTATCAGGAAATTCCATGAAGCCAAAATCAACAACCAGGAAAACGTAACCTTATGGGGGACAGGATCACCCAAACGGGAATTCCTCTACACAGAAGACCTTGCAGACGCGCTGATATTTCTTATGCAGAATTATGATGATGCAGAAATAGTTAATATAGGGGTTGGACAGGATATTTCAATCAAAGAACTTGCTGGATTGATAAAAGAAATAACTGGATATGAAGGCACAATAGAATGGGATACATCCAAACCCGACGGAACTCCCCGGAAGCTCCTCGATGTTTCAAAAATCAACAGCTTAGGCTGGAAAGCGAAAACATCACTAAAACAAGGAATCACTGAAACATATCAATGGTTTGTTTCGAATTATGATGTAATTCGAAAGTGATAGGGGTTATGGATTATGAGATATGTGATTAAAAAAACAAATACAAGAAAGGAATAGTTATGCACTGGAAAGACCTCGACGTATGGAAAGATTCACATAAACTAGTAAAAGAAATCTATAAAGTAACTGCCGTATTTCCAAAAGAAGAAATATACGGACTTACAAGTCAGGTAAAAAGAGCTTCAATATCTGTTCCAGCAAACATAGTCGAGGGGTTTTCAAGAAATACAACTAAAGAATATATCCATTTTCTATATAATTCAAGAGGATCTCTTGAGGAAATGAGATATCATATATTATTAGCTCAGGAATTACAGTTTATGTCAGTAGAAGAACACGAAAGTTTGGAAGGGAAAGCTGAAAAGGTTAGTAAAATGCTGAATGGGCTTATTGCAAGCCTGGAAAGGAAAATAAAATGACATTTTTCTTTTTAATTTTTATACTTTTTTGTCTTTTTTTTACCTATCACATAATCCCTAATCCATACCCCTTATTCCGGTTTTGGAGGATCTCCCAATGAAGCGTGCTCTTATAAGCGGAATAACCGGCCAAGATGGAAGTTATTTAACTGAATTATTACTCGACAAAGGTTACGAAGTCCACGGAATAATCCGCCGTGCCTCGAACTTCAACACTGGCCGGATCGACCACCTCTACCGCGATCCGCACAAAAAAGATGTGAAAATGCTTCTCCATTACGGAGATCTGACCGATTCATCCAACCTGAACCGGATCCTGGAAAAAGTAAAGCCGGATGAGATCTACAACCTTGCAGCTCAATCACATGTAAAAGTCTCTTTTGAAGTGCCCGAATATACAGCAGAAGTGGATGCAATCGGTACGTTACGGCTTCTTGATGCGATCAAGGATACAGGTATAGATACCAGATTTTACCAGGCATCAACAAGTGAGATGTTTGGCTCTTCTCCTCCACCACAGAATGAGGATACACCGTTCTGCCCCCGCTCTCCATATGGAGCAGCCAAGCTCTATGCCCACTGGATAACTGTAAACTACAGGGAAGCGTACAACATCTTTGCCTGTTCAGGCATATTATTCAACCATGAATCCCCCAGAAGGGGAGGGACATTTGTCACCCGGAAGATTACCCGGGCTGCTGTGCGTATCAAAAAGGGATTGCAGGATACACTCTATTTAGGAAATCTTGGTGCAAAGCGGGATTGGGGTTATGCTCCTGATTTTGTTATAGCTATGTGGCTCATGCTCCAGCAGGACAAACCTGAAGATTATGTGATTGCAACAGGTGAGAGCCACACGGTCCGCGAATTTGCGGAAAAAGCCTTTGCATGCGTGGATATAGATATTGATTGGCAAAACCAGGATAAACAGGAAAAAGGGATTGACACATCCTCCGGAAAAACTATTATTGAAATTGACCCTGCATATTACAGGCCTACAGAGGTAGAGGATCTGCGTGGAGATCCGGGAAAGGCAGAAGCAAACCTTTCATGGGAGCCTACCGTAACTTTTGAGGGATTAATCCAGCTTATGGTTGAAGCGGATCTAGATAGTGTTTCATAAAAAAATAGTATGTTTATTGGAACGTGCGGTATTGGGCATTGTATATTTTTCGCGTGCCCCGCAGCTGCCTGCATGGTAGGGGTTTAGCGTGAAACTTTTCAACTATGAATGTAATGTGCAGATATAAAAACCTTTCTCAACTGAAGAAAAATGTCTTATCAGGTATTATTCTGGCAATATTCGGCACCATACTTATGTTGGCAGGATATCCTGTATATCTCCACTTTGTCGGTGTTGAACTGTTCGGCCTGTGGGCAACTGTCTCAATAGTACTGACATTAAGCCAGTTCAGTGATTTAGGGATAAATGATGCCATTATCAAATATACGGCAGAAGAATACGGCAGGGAAAATAAAGAAGGCATAACCGAATATATTGTTGCTTCAGCCTATGTACTTGTTATTCCTTCTTTGGTTATAATTGCACTTCTCTTCTTGTTCAATTCCCGAATAGTCGCATACCTTGAACTGAAAGAAGAAGTCCAGTCAAAAGCTCTTCGCCTGATTCCTTCAATGGGAATACTGACAGTATTGATATTTGCAGTAAATATTGTTAAAGGCGCATTAATGGGGATCGGAAGAGTAGACATTTCAAACTATATATTCCTGTGCGGAAGATTCCTTCAGATTACGGCAGCAGTTATACTGATGACAATAGGATTCGGTGTTTGGGCCCTGTTCTATGGCTCATTAGTGTCATATATATTCCTGTTTGTTGTTTACTCATGTATATTGGTTATCAAATATAAGATAAAGCTGTTCGGAATATTCTCTTCCTGCAGAGAAAAAATGAAAAATCTTATTACATTCGGCGGCACGCTATTTTCTGCACGTATTCTTTCAATGGTGATTGTTCCGGTTAATAAAGTATTTATAACAAAGTATATCGGGCTTTCAGGGGTGACATACTATGACATAGCCTTACGGGGGGCAATGCAGTTAAGGAGCCTGTTTGAGATCGGACTGAAGGCAATTATGCCGAAGGTCAGTGAAATCAGGGAAAGATTTGAAAATGCACAGCAAAGGATCAGTCAGATCCATGCAAAAGGCATCAAACTGATCCTTGCAGGAGGACTTCCCTTATTTTTGCTTGTGTTTATATTATGTCCGTTTTTACTGAAACTATGGTTGGGGAATAATTTCAATGCTGAGATCGTCATTGCTTTAAGGTATTTGTTATTCGCATGGTTCATTGATCTTATAGGAATACCCTCTTTTTATATTCTTATGGGAGCAGGAAGAGTAAAGATAAATTTCTTTTCAAAAGCAATCCGGTTCGTTATTCATATTCCTCTGCTCGTAATAATAGCGAATGTTGTTAAAGAATACAGCCTGTCTCATATCGTATTGATTGAAACAATAGCTCTTGCAGTTCCGGTTATATATTTACTGTATAATTATACGCTGTGTGTGAAAAAAAGAGAAATAGAATAGCTGAATTATGTATGCGTAATCAATAATCAGTATATGTAAAAGTATGCAGGAAAGATATTGAATGATGTGCGCGGTATATGCCTATCCGAAATTAAGTGAATGGGATTTTGCTTTTTTTAGACTGATAGGGCCTGGTCTCGGAAATCTCCTGTTCCCCTGGGCCCGGGCGGTTGCTTCTGCGGAAAGGAACAGCATGACAATGATTTTTCCTGCTTGGCCTCAGATCAAGGTAGGTACCGTTTTGAGAAGGGAAAAAGACAAGAGATTCTATACCGGTCTTTTCAAAGCCACTGACGAATATATTTCAGGATGCAGGAAACTTTCATTGCTGATTCGACGCAAAAAGATCAAGGAAGATGATTATACACATGATGTGTCTTATTATAATTCCGCCGACAAGGATATAGTTGTGGTTTTCAAGGGATTGGGAAAAAGGGGGGCACGATTCGCCCCTTTTATAAAGGACCATGACCTGATATTCAAAAAACTACTGGAAATAACCCGTTCCGTACATACAAAAGCACTGGATTTTGATTTTTCCGGGTCTGTTTCAGTGCATGTACGATTAGGTGATTTTACAACCCCTGAAAACGAAGAAAAGCTGAAAGAGGATTTCCATAATTACAGGATCCCCATCAGCTGGTATTGCAGCCAGATCGAAAAAATAAGGGATAGAATTTCAAAAGATATAAAAGTCTATATTTTTTCTGACGGCAGGGATGATGAACTTGCTCAGATATTTAAACTCGGGAATACGGAAAGGATCAGTTTCGGCTCAAGTATAGCGGATATGATCGCATTAAGCTGTTCCAACATATTGATTGCATCAGGATCTGCATTTTCTCAGTGGGCCTCTTTTCTCGGGCGTATGCCTGTGCTCTGGCATCCGGGCAGGCTCAGAGAAAAACTGTATTATGATAAACCGAACCTGGAAATAGAGATAGACCGCGATTCTGACCTGCCCTTTGATATTTTAAATGTATAATGAATTGGAACAAACATGACCGATAAGAGATCAGATATAATAAGACAGGAAATCCTTGAAAAAGCCAGGGAATATTATTCTGCTTCCGAGGAAGAAACTGTATCTTTCCGGCCCGGTATAGATATGATCCCATTTGCAGGCCGGGTGTATGATGAGAATGAACTGGCATCTCTCATAGATTCAGCACTTGATTTCTGGCTCACAGCAGGGAAATACGCGAAGCAGTTTGAAAGAGAATATGCAGAATACTTCGGCTTGAAACACTGCATGCTTGTTAACTCAGGTTCATCAGCAAATCTGCTTGCGCTGACCGTTTTCACCTCTCCAAAGCTTGGTGATAAAGCGCTGAATCCCGGTGATGAGGTTATAACCGCAGCCGCATGTTTTCCCACAACAGTTAATCCTATAATCCAGAACAATCTAGTGCCGGTGTTTGTTGATACAGATATTGGCACATACAACGTAAACCCGGATAATGTCAGGGAAGCAGTGACGCCAAAAACTAAAGCAATTATGCTTGCTCATACTCTTGGCAATCCTTTTGATCTTGATGAAGTTACGGCAGTAGCCGGTGAACATGATCTATATCTCATTGAAGACTGTTGTGATGCGGTTGGATCAACGTACAAAGGCAAAATGGTCGGTACATTCGGGCATACAGCGAGTGTCAGCTTTTATCCTGCCCACCATATGACAATGGGGGAGGGGGGAGCTGTGCTTGCCGATTCTGATGAATTGGCGCGGATCGTATGTTCCTTACGGGATTGGGGCAGGGATTGTTTTTGCGAGCCGGGGAAGGACAATACATGCGGCCATAGGTTTACACAGCAGTTCGGGGATCTTCCCCTGGGGTATGATCATAAATATGTATATTCGCATATCGGTTATAATCTCAAGGTGCTCGATCTGCAGGCTGCAATTGGTGTTGAGCAGCTGAAAAAGCTCCCTGCTTTTATTGAGAAACGCAAAAATAATTTTAAGCTTTTACAAGAGGGTTTGGAACAATTCAATGATGATTTGGTTCTTCCCCAGGCAGCTTCCGGTTCTGATCCTTCATGGTTTGCTTTTCCGATCTCAGTCAAACAGGATTCAGATATACAAAGAGGGGATCTTGTTGCATTTCTTGAGTCCCGGAAGATCCAGACCAGGATGCTGTTTGCGGGCAATATTATTCGTCATCCTGCTTATCGTAATGTAAAGTATAGAATTGCAGGTACACTGGAGAACACGGATTTTATAATGAATAATACATTTTTCATAGGTGTTTATCCGGGAATCACCGAAGAAATGATTGAATATATTGTAAAAGCATTCAAAGAATATTTTGAAAAACACACATAAATGACTATAATGTTAACTTTAATCCTAAAATTCCTGAAAGGAATTTTACATGAAATTAATAATTCTAGCCGGAGGATTTGGCACAAGACTGGGAAATAGGACTAACCTTATTCCCAAACCTATGGTTACTATCGGCGGGAAACCTATCCTTTGGCATATCATGAAGATCTATTCCCATTACGGGATACATGATTTTGTTATATGCCTGGGCTATCTGGGGGATGTAATTAAGGAATATTTTCTCCATTATGAAGCGTACAATAATGATTTCTCTATTAGTTTGGCCGATTCCGACCTGACATACCATAACAAGCATGATGAAGACACGTGGAACGTAACCCTGGTGGATACAGGACTGAATACCCTGAAGGGAGGACGCGTGAAAAGGATCGAACAATATCTGGATGATGATATACATCTCTTGACATATGGTGACGGTGTGGCTGATATAAACATTAATGAATTGATCGATTTTCACAAAGCCCATGGTAAAACGGTCACTATTTCCGGAGTACATCCTCCGTCCAGGTTTGGAGAGATAATAGAAGAAGATAATACAGTTAAGTCTTTTACAGAAAAGCCGCAAACGTCTCAGGGGCTTATTAATGGAGGATTTATGGTTTTCAACAGAGAACTGCTTGATCATCTTGCCCCTGATGAAGATTGTGATCTTGAGATCGGCGCACTTGAGGGGTTAGCTGAAAAAGGTGATGTAATGGTATTCAAACATGAAGGCAATTGGGAATGTATGGATACTGAAAGGGATGTCAACCACTTGAATAATCTGTATAACACAAATAATGCATTCTGGAAAGTGTGGTAGTTGTCGGCCGTAGGCCGAACAGCGGCAGTAGAGCCTGCTTCGCAGGCAGCTGTAAGCAGGATGGCTGTATAGTAGGAAAATAAAGAAAGGATCAGACAATGGCAAAGAGTTGGCGTGAATTGAAAGTTTGGCAGAAAGCACATGAGCTGGTTTTAAGGGTTTATAAGGAAACTGCTGTTTTCCCAAAAGAAGAAATTTACGGATTAACAAGCCAGGTGAAACGTGCTGCCATTTCTGTTCCAACTAATATAGTTGAAGGGCATTCAAGAAATACAGACAAAGAATTTGCGAATTTCCTGCATATTTCCCGCGGTTCATTAGAAGAATTACGTTACCTGCTTCTCCTATCTCAGGAATTGGGATTTTTAAAAGCGGAGATTCACGAAAGTCTTGAAAACGATTGTACCTCAATCAGTCGGGTGCTGAATTCCCTTATTGTTAAAGTAAAACAATAAATGAATTATTTTTTTTCTTTACGCTCTTTACAACAGGCCGCAGGCCTATACTGCTTACTACGGAAGCGAAGCTGCCATATCACCAGGCGAAGCTGCGTTCCTCTTACTGCAGTCCAAAGGGCTATACCGCTTTCTGCGGACGCGATGCGTCCATACAGCTTGCCGCTTGAACAAAGGATTCTCCAATGAAAGACCAGTTTAACGGCATCTATCGCGGTAAACGCGTGTTAGTTACCGGCCATACCGGCTTCAAAGGATCATGGCTTTCCTTATGGCTTAATGAGCTTGGAGCTGAGGTTACAGGATATGCTCTTGATCCATATACAGACAAAGATAATGTTGTTGTGACAGGCCTTTGCGAAAAGCTGAATGATATTCGGGGTGATATCCGGGATTATGATACATTATCTTCGGTATTCGAAGAGTATCAGCCGGAAGTTGTTTTCCACCTTGCTGCACAGCCCCTTGTTCGTCTATCTTATGAAAAGCCCAGAGAAACCTATGAAACTAATGTAATGGGCACTGTAAATATACTCGAATGCATCCGCAGAACCGATTCTGTTAAAGCCGCGCTGGTAATCACATCAGATAAGTGCTATGAGAATATTGAAAAAGATTATGCATACAAAGAAACAGATCCTATAGGAGGATATGACCCCTACAGTTCAAGCAAGGGATGCACTGAATTGGTTGTGTCAGCATATTTGCGTTCATATTTCAATCCGAATGAAAATCCGAGACTGGGCTTGGCATCAGCAAGAGCTGGAAACGTAATAGGAGGAGGGGATTGGGCAAAGGACCGGATAGTTACAGATTGTATCAATGCTTTAATGAATGAGGAACCTATCAAGGTGCGAAATCCAAACGCAGTACGCCCCTGGCAGCATGTTCTGGAGCCGCTGAGCGGATACCTTCTTTTAGGGTCAAAACTGATCGAACAGCCGTCCGAATATGCAGGGGCTTGGAATTTCGGGCCTGAGCCTGATGAAATATATAAAGTAAAAGATATTGTAGAGCAAATAATCTCTTTGTGGGGTTCAGGAGAATGGGAAGATATTTCAAACAAGGAAGAGCTCCATGAAGCACATCTCCTTATGCTTGATATACACAAAGCAAAGAAAAAACTTGGCTGGACTCCCAAATTGAATATTAATCAAACATTAAAGCTTTCTGTAGATTGGTATAAAGAAGGTGATATCAATTACCAATTTGATGTAAATCAGATAGAACAGTATTTGAGAGAATAAATTGGAATCTGACAACACATTACTTGCTTATTTCAATAATAGAAAAATATTAATAACAGGCAGTAATGGTTTTGTCGCAAGAAACCTGATTGAAGAGCTCAAGACGTCTGACTGTATAATTCACGGTATTGATATTTCAGAAAATGCAAACAGGAATATTGAATTCCATACATGCGATCTTACTGATCCGAAGGCTTTTACGGCTGTTTTAAGTGAAATTGAGCCTCATTTTATTTTTCATACAGCTGCAATAGTAACAGCAGAGCGGGACAGTTCCCTTCTTTCAGATATGCTGAAGCTCCACTGTGAAACCATCAATAATATCTTTAATGCTCTGAAAGAAAGTCAGGAATTGAAGCTTGTAGTTAATTTTGGAACCACTGAAGAATATGGTGACTACAACGGAAAGCCTTTTGCAGAAGATATGCTTGAACGATCACTTTCTCCATATGCGGTTACAAAGACAGCGGGGATACATCTTGCCTGTATGCTGGGAAAGAACGATGCATTTCCTGTGATTTCTGTTCGTCCGGGTGTGTTATTCGGCAGATACCAGCCTGAAACTAAGTTTATTCCGTATATAATTAAGCAGCTGAAGAATAATGATCCGCTTGAACTGTCCCCCTGCAGACAAACAAGGGACTTTATATCTGTCAGGTCTATGATACAGATACTTCTTGAACTTACTGCTTCTGAAAAATATACGATAGGAGAAGTATATAATATTGCTTCGGGCAGATCCTGGCAGTTGAAAGAAGTTGTGGAAATGACGAAGAAGGCTTTGAACAGCAGTTCGGATATTGAATATGGAGCTTTGCCCTACAGACGAAATGAGATAATGGAGTTTAATGTATCAACAGAAAAGATCAATGCGCTTATTGATCTTTCGTCTATACCGCCTTTTGAAAAGGATTATGCTGAATTTCTGAAAGGCTTTTAAATCGGAATTATAGAAGCTGATCCTTTATTGTTCCGGGGATGAATATATGAAGATCTTAATTACTGGTGGCTGCGGTTTCCTCGGTTCGAATCTTGCCTGTCATGCTCTGGAGTCCGGCAATACGCTGATAATCATAGACAATTTATATAGAGAAGGTTCAGAAAAAAACCTTGAATGGCTGAAGGACAAGGGGAGCTTTGATTATCTGAAAATTGATGTCCGGGATGCAGAAGCTGTTGAAGAGTCTATTAAGAGCTGTGAACCCGAAGTTGTTTTTCACCTGGCCGGGCAGGTGGCTATGACTTCATCAATTGAAGATCCAAGGCTTGATTTTGAAGTAAATGCTCTAGGCACTCTGAATGTCCTTGAAGCAGTAAGAAAGTACGCACCTGAAAGCCCGGTAATCTATTCCTCTACCAATAAAGTATACGGTGATCTTGAATGGACTCCGTACGAAGAAACAGAGACCAGGTATAAAGCAGTAGACTATCCTGACGGATTCCCCGAGGATATCCCCCTGGACTTTCATTCTCCCTACGGATGCTCAAAGGGGGCTGGTGATCAGTATATGCTCGATTATCACAGGATATTCGGTATTAAGACTGTTGTATTCAGACATTCATCCATATTCGGGGTCAGGCAGTTCGCGACCTTTGACCAGGGATGGATCGGATGGTTCTGCCGGAAAGCTGTTGAGATCAGAGAAGGCACAGCAGATGGTCCTTTTTCTATATCGGGCACCGGCAAACAGGTAAGAGACGTACTCTTTGCAGAAGACCTTATCCGCTGCTACTTTGAAGCAGTAAATAAAATAGATGGTATAAGCGGAAATGCTTTTAATATCGGAGGCGGGCCGGGGAACAGCCTTTCTTTGCTGGAGCTGTTTTCATATCTTGAACATATGATGGATATTGATATGGAATACACAAACAGGCCATGGCGAATAAGCGACCAGAAGGTTTTTATTGCCGACAGCACAAAGGCGGAGAAACTGCTTGGATGGAAGCCCGAGATACAAAAACAGGACGGTATCAAACAAATGATAGAATGGATAGTATCCATCTGCGGATCCCATGAATAACGATCCTGAAGTAAGTATTATTATTCCGGTCTATAACAGTGAAGAAGTAATTGAGGAAACACTCGAATCAGCTTTACATCAGACATACGATGATTATGAAGTTATTGTAACTGATAACAAAAGCACGGACAATACAGTAAGTATTGTTGAAAAATACGCTGAAAACAACAGCAAATTAAGAGTGTTCCGCAATGAAAAAAATCTTGGTCCTGTAAAAAACTGGAAGAGGTGTCTTGAGGAAAGCCGGGGAGAGTATATTAAGATCCTGTGGTCGGATGATCTTATGTCGGATACTTTTCTTGAGAAAACAGTAGATATTCTGAAAAACGATCAAGAAGTCGCTTTTGTCTATTCAAAGGTGAATATATTCGGAAATAATATAAATAAACTGTTTTATGAATTGGGTAGGACAGGGAAATATCCTGCTGAGCGTTTTCTGGAAGGAGCCTTTCTCCGTAAATACAGAATACCATCTTCTCCGGGATGTGCTCTGTTCCGAAAAAAAGATGTTACGGTTCATGAGGATATTGATAATGGTTTTGGCCTTGACCTTTCAGAAACAGGGGCGGGGATCGATGTTCTGATATTTCTGGAAGCCCTGCACAAGTATGGATATTTCTACTTTATTAATGAAGCTCTGTCTTTTTTCCGTGAACACAGTGGTTCAATAACATATCAGAATACACTGTATAGGCAGTATAATATTGCACGGGCATTGTATATAAAGGAATATGATCTTACTGAATATGCGGGAAGGATGAATTGTATTTTTATTATGATGGAATATTATTTCACCCGGAAAATAATTGGAAAGAAAACATTAAGCAAATATTACAATTCGGACGAGAAGAGACATGTAAAGGTCAATTATTTCTTTTTCCTTATATTTCCCCTTGTAACATTGATCAGAATTCTTTTTAGATCGCGTCCGGCGGCGTATAAGGCGGGTGAAGCAAACAGTACATGTGCGTCTGAAGAGGGGAAAAATGATGCCGAAGTAAAGGTAATGTTCCTGGTCAATATCATTTCCCCCTACAGGATGGCATTATATAATTATATGAATGATATGCCCGGCATCTCCATGAAAGTCGTCGCATTGGCCGATATAGAAGATAACAGGAATTGGAAAGTTGAAAAAACAAAATACAGATTCAGCTATTCGATCCTTAGAGGCATACGAAAATACATATGGAGCCGTGAGACTGCATTGTATGTAAACTGGGGACTTAGGAGCGAGATTAGGGCATTCAGGCCTGATATTGTAATAACTCGGGGATACAGTACAATACCTGAGTGGCTTGCGCTTATATACAGCAAGCTGTTCAAGTTCAAACTGATTCTCTGGAATGGAACAACCCTACAGAGCTCACATTCGATCAAAGGCGTGAAGGGGATGCTGAAAAAGAAATTCATAAAACGCTCTGACGGGTATGTGACATATGGAACGAAGTCTGCCGAATATCTTGAATATTTCGGAGCTGATACTTCCAGAATAGCTGTAGGGTGCAATACAGTGGACACTGAACTGTTCAGGCAAAAGACAAAGAGTATTCTAAAAGACAAAAAGTGTATAGAGAAAAGAAAAAAATATCCTGATGTTATGCTTCTGTTTGTTGGTGAACTGATAGAGAGAAAAGGCCTTAAGAACCTGCTGGATGCAGTTAACAGATTGAATAATAAGGATCTCGGGCTTTTTGTGGTGGGTACAGGTTCCCTTATGGACGATCTGATGCAGTATCAGAAAGATAACAGCATAGATAATATCTACTGGGAGGGGTATAAACAGCAAAAGGAACTGGTTGAATATTTTGCCTTATCTGATTGTCTGGTAATGCCTTCTTTGGAGGAAGTGTGGGGTCTGGTTGTTAACGAAGCCCTTTCAAGCGGTTTATTCGTGCTTTCTTCCGACAAAGCGGGTGCAACATATGATATCGTGGATCAGGACAACGGCAGGCCGATCGACCCGGAAAATATAGAAGATATTACAGGGAATATCGAGTATGTTGTTGAAAACATTGAAGAAATAAGAAACAGAAGGGAGAAAATATCAAAGACATTTTCAGAAAATTGCGGCTTAAAACGGTATGCGGATGCTATTCTTGAATCAATTCGGATAACTTAAGAACAAACAGGCTGAAACAAGCAGTATGCAGATCATAATTGTCTCCCAGTATTTCTATCCTGATCGTGCTTCTACAGGACAGGTGCTCATGGAGGTTGCTGAAGATCTGGTTTCAGCAGGAATTGGAGTGAAGGTTATTACCGGTCTTCCCAATTACTCTACTGAATCAGGGGAAAAGGTGCCGCTTGAAGAGGAATACAAAGGGATCGGCATCAGAAGGCTCAACTACATCCGAAGGTCAAAGGATAGGAAAACAGGGAGGATCATATCGTATATTTCGTTTGTAAGGAATGTATGGAAAGCAATAAAAAAAGAGGAGGAATATGATGCAGTTCTGTTCGTTTCAAATCCTCCGATAGTGCCTCTTATCGGGGTCAGACTGAAGAAAAGAAAAAAGAAGTTCAAATTCCTGTATCTTGTTCATGACATCTATCCTGACATTGCAGTCGAGCTTGGGGTCGTGGGGAAATGGAATCCTATGACAATTGTTTCAAACCGTATCACAAACCGTGCCCTTGCCTGGGCTGACAGTGTGATAGCCCTGGGTGATGATATGAAAAAAAAACTGCTTGAGAAAAAAACCGCTTCTGATGAAAGGATAAACGTTATCCCAAACTGGGCGGATCCGGAAAAGCTTTATCCCTCCGAAGTAAAAGAAAATGTATTCAGGGATGTGCCCGAAGACCATATCAAACTCCTCTACACGGGGAATATCGGCCTTTATTACAACTTGGAATACCTGATACAGGCAGCCCGGGAACTCCAGGATGAGAACTGCTCGTTCATCTTTGTAGGAGAAGGAGGGATGAAACAGCGTCTTCTTGAACTTGCTGGTAAATCCGGGTCTTCTCACTCGCAGCTCGACACCCGCCGCTCGTTACTCGATAATGTTTATTTCTACCCCTACTTTCCCATCGAGGATTATAACCGGGTCCTTAACAGTGGAGATATCCTTATCGTTACATTGAAAGAGGGAATAGAAGGTATTTCTGTTCCGAGCAAACTTTATTCATACATGGCGGTCGGCAAGCCTGTATTGGGAATGATATCCGATAGAAGCGATGTCGGTCTTGAAATTGAAAGGTCGGGCCTTGGCTTGCGCGCTGACCCCGGGGATCTCGGTGACTTTGTTGAAAAAGCCAAAATATTGATCCATAATGAAGCCAAGAGGAAAGAATACGGCACAAATTGTCTGAGAGTATTTAAAGAAAAATATGCAAGAAAAATAGTAACCCGGAAATTTATCGATTTGCTGCAATAATATATGTAGATAGATACTTCTACGAGATAATTATGAAACGTTTTTTCAACCTTTTAAGACTATTCGGGTTTGACCCGGGCAAGACCCTGAGAACTCTGAAAGGGATTCCTTCATATATCAGGGGCATGCGGCTACTCAAACGTCAAAGAAAAGCGTCTGATATTTCTTTCCGGTTAGGAAAACTTTACCCCTGTTTTGAAGATAAATATGCTGAAAGCGGGAAAGGTTCCGGTGATTATTTTCATCAGGATCTGTTAGTCGCAAGGAAAATATACAACAATAAACCTGAACTTCATGTTGATATCGGTTCAAGGATTGACGGTTTTGTTGCGCATGTGGCATCATTCCGTAAAATAGAAGTATTTGATATTAGGGAAATGAAGAGCAGTATACCCAATATTACTTTTACACAAGCAGACTTAATGCGGGAAATTGATGAACGTTTAATAGGATTCTGTGATTCTTTGTCATGTCTCCATGCGCTTGAACACTTCGGGCTTGGAAGGTACGGAGATCCTGTGGACTTTGAAGGATACCTGAAGGGATTCGATAATCTTTATAAAATACTTAAAAAGAACGGGAAATGTTACTTTTCTGTGCCGATAGGGCCTCAGAGGATCGAATTTAATTCTCAACGGATATTCTCAGTGGAATATCTGCTTAAGCTCTTTGAAGGGAAATTCAGGATAGACACATTTTCCTATATTGATGACAGCGGTGATCTGCATGAAGATGTACCGATTACTGACGCAGAAGTAAAGGACAATTACGGCTGTACCACTGGATGCGGTGTCTTTGAACTGACAAAACTATAACATTTCCTCCTTGCTGCGCTGTCCTCTTCCTCGCGCTTCCAGTTTACTGGACCTCGAGTATTGCCTCGGCAGACCACTCGTATACCTGGTGGCACTGCTTGGGTCGAGAAAGAGGGTTGCTGTGCAAAAGGATTAATGTGAAACCCTTAAGATATAATTAACTTTGTATGAGATTTTTGCTTGCAATTTTTTGGGGAGTGGGTATTATTTTCCAAGGATAAGTAGATTAAAAGAATGAATATTAAGTTTTTGCACACTCGCAACTCTTTTTAAATAAAAAAATGTATAATATTAGCTCCTATAGAAGCTCTAAGTCCCTTATACTCACTGATCTTATCATCTTCGCCATTTCCCCCTTCCTTGCATGCATAACTCGTTATGTGAATTTGGATTTTGGGTTTAAGCTGGTCATGGTCCATCTTATTCCCTTTATTACTGCAAATATAATCCAGTTTTTCGTGTTTTTTATTGGTGGCATGTATTATCGTCGGCGTGATTACAGGAATACTCGCGCCTTTCTTGAAATGGGGCTGCAGATTGCTGTCGGCTTTATGCTGTCCACATTCCTGTTTTACATATTTTCCAATGTGGGATCAGTTGAAAAAGCCCTATATGTAGGTAGAGGTATTTTAGGCTTGAATACTGTGTGGATACTGGTATTAGGCTTTATTGCTCGGAGCATATACTCCAAACAGACGGCAGGCAGTGTCATATACCGGGCAGCAATACTGGGCCGGAGCAGGCAGGAACAGTTTATAAAAGAATACCTCACCGAGAATACAGGGACTGGAATAGAGATAATAGGCGATATCTCTGTCCCTGGGGCCGGCGAAACCCCCTCGCCACTTGCAACTCTTGATAACATCGAGGAAATTATTAAGGATCAGAGGATCAATCTTATTATTGTAGCTCTTGAAAAAATGACGCCGGAGATAACGCGCAAACTGCTCACCCTCGGCATGATGCATATCGACATCATTGATATGCCCTCGTTCTACGAGGAGCTGACCGGGTGCGTTCCTTTCGACTACATTAACCACGAATGGCTTCTCATGTCCCTCATAGAAAAGCCCAAGTTCTACATGCGCAGCGTGAAGCCCGTTCTTGACAGATGTATAGCGGCTGCGGGCCTCATCCTCTCCTTACCCATTGCAATACCTGTCGCGCTGCTCGTCAAACTAACGTCCCGGGGATCCGTATTCTATACTCAGACGCGGCTCGGCCTTCACGGTGAGCCGTATAACATATATAAATTCCGGACCATGCGTGCTGACGCTGAAATAAACGGTGTGCAGCAGACAGGGGAGAGGGATTCCCGCATAATTCTGCTCGGAAAGCTCATCCGGAAATTCCGTATAGACGAGATACCACAGTTCTGGAACGTGCTCAGGGGGGAGATGTCAGTTGTGGGCCCGAGGCCTGAACGTCCCGAATTCATAGAACAGTATGAAAAGGAGATCCCGTTCTACAGGGAGCGGCTATTCGTGCGTCCCGGTATTACGGGCTGGGCGCAGATCCACTCTGGATATGCCGCATCAAGCGGTGAAACCCGTGAAAAGCTCCTCTATGACCTCTACTACATAAAAAACATCTCGTTTACGACCGATCTGGTCATCCTCCTAAGGACCGTGCGCATAGTCCTGTTCCACCAAGGTGCAAAATAACAAACTCCATATTCCCCCTAAAAGGTTCAGAACAATATTTTAAAAATAATATTGACACAAGGGATTTTTGAATATAATTTGCGGTTAATGATATATATTGTTAACAAGAAGGGATTTTCGAAGACTGATAGACTGAAAGTTAAAAAGTTTAGAAAAATATACATATTTTTTGGAGCAAAACCATGCCACAACTTCCCCGCATAAAGGCACCGGGCCATGCAGCGGCGTACCATGTTATTACCAGAGTGAATTCGAGAGATTTTCGCCTCAACTCATTCATGAAAAAGCGATTCTGTAAGATCCTCAGG
>Ga0272441_10007594_pt1 | contig 17569 bp, 14 predicted proteins | sample SSMProp6N_FD_193582 | JGI IMG/M metagenome (GOLD analysis project Ga0272441, IMG submission 193582) | Marine sediment archaeal communities from Little Sippewissett salt marsh, Falmouth, MA, United States - SSM-Prop-6N | ecosystem: Environmental > Aquatic > Marine > Wetlands > Sediment ...
TGTAAACTGCACCGGATAATGCTCACTGGGGATGTAACAGCGATAAGTATTGAAAAGTGCCCTTCCGAAGTCCTCAGTCAGATCAGGGAACACCCCGTTCCTTTGGTAATCCTCCCTGAAATTGAGCAACATATTCAGAATCTCAGAAACTTTTTTGTGATGTCGTGGTGCTATTGGGTATTCACTTGCGCCAGTCTTCACACTTCCGTTCCTACCCGATTCGAGAACCGATATGATTTCAGTAACAAGCTCATTGACATAAATCAGACCAATTTCATTGTCCTGGATAATCTCCGGTGATTCCCCTCTGGCCACTTTATGGCAAAAGGTCGCTACCACAGAATTGTAATTGGGTTTCCCAAATGGCCCAAAAACGTTGGGAATGGTAATAGAAGTAATATGCCCTTTATTTTTTTTAGCCCAGGCCATAAGGCGTATTTTTCCCTCCTTTTTCGATTTGCCGTAAAGATTGTCCCGCTCTTCCTGAGTAGAGGAGGAGAAAACAATATGAGGCGTGGAGCCAGTACGTTCAAGGGATTCGATAAGTCGTCCGACAAGGGAGACATTGGTGTCATAAATGACCTGTGGGTTTTCATGCCGATTCATCGCTGCCAGGTGCACGATGCCGTCACAGGAGCTGACAAATGCATCCAGAGCCTTTCCGGAATCGAAGTAGGACCTTTTGAAAGGGACCAACACAACATCCTCCCTAAGGTTGAGGGTATTGTATAAATGCGATCCTACAAATCCGGCTTGTCCGGTAATACCAATTTTCATCATTTCTTGTTGGGTTCATTAAAAGCCCGGTCTGCTAAATCAAAGCGGTAATCATCTGCTTTAGAAGCTTCGAGAGACAGATCGGAGAATACCAGTAGTTCTGAATTTTCCTCATTCGCACGGAAACCATTGACATAACCCGCTGGTATCTTTAGAACATTCTGCAATTCGGAATCTAAGGTATATATTTCAGGAGAAACCTCCGGGGCCTCGACTTTAAATTCGGAAAAGGGGAGGAGATTTACGACAAACGAACCCTTTAAACAATAAAACCATTTCTGCTCCAATTTATGTCCCTGCCATGCGCGAATGGTCCGGGTATCTGCGGGTTTAATCCGATACATACGAACGACTTCAGAGAGATCAAGGGTATTAAAGAAATCCAGGTCCCCTCGACTATCTGTAAATCGTGTGCCTTGAATCAGTTCTGCAGGCATTTACAGGTTCTCCTTAATGAAGTCCAAACCCAATAATGTTTGCTTGAGTTCTTCTCTGGAGAGTTGTTGGGTATTATGAGAGTGATAGTCTTCTACTTTGCTCATGTCTACTTCTCCCTCAGAAAAATACCGACTGTAATTCAGATCTCTGTTATCCGCAGGAATGCGATAGAAGTCTCCCATATCCATTGCCTTTTGCATTTCTTCCCTTGTGCAAAGGGTCTCATACAATTTTTCTCCATGGCGGGTGCCGATTACCTTAATCTCATTATCCGCTTTTGCAAGGTCCAGGATAGCTTCGGCAAGGTCCCCAATGGTACTCGCCGGAGCCTTGTTGACGAAAAGATCGCCCTGGTTCCCGTGTTCATATGCAAAAAGGACAAGGTCCACAGCATCTTCAAGCGACATCAAAAAACGGGTCATATTCGGATCGGTTACAGTCAGGGGGAGACCTTCTTTAATCTGATTCACAAATAAAGGGATAACGGATCCCCGGGATGCCATGACATTTCCATATCGGGTCAGGCAAACAGTGGTACCCCCTTCAGGAATGTTTCGAGAAGCCGCAACAGCCACCTTTTCCATCAATGCCTTGCTAATTCCCATTGCATTGATAGGGTAGGCCGCCTTGTCGGTGCTCAGACAAATAATTTTTTCAACCTTGTTGGCAACAGCTGCATCGATTGTATTCTGCGTACCAAAAACGTTGGTTTTGGCAGCTTCTATTGGAAAAAATTCACAAGAGGGCACTTGCTTTAAGGCTGCCGCATGGAATACATAATTTACACCGCGCATGGCGCGTTCTACACTATCGTAATTACGAACATCTCCGATATAAAACTTCACTTTGGGATTCTTCAGCTGGTTGCGCATATCATCCTGCTTTTTTTCATCCCGACTGAAGATTCGTATTTCCTTAATGTCGGTTTCAAGAAAGCGGTTCAGAACCGCGTTACCAAAAGATCCTGTACCTCCTGTGATTAAAAGTGTTTTGCCTTTGAACATTTTTTACAAAGTATTTGTTCCTGCGAAATCCAGGATGGTTTTGTTACTCGGTTTGGGAAGTTGGGAAAATTCTTTGTGGGCTACCAGGTATACAACAATGTCAGCGGCATCAAAAGCGGCTTTGTAGTCCGTCAGTTTGAACACTTTGTGCTCTTCTATATTCGGCTCGACGATATAAAAGTCTTCATTGTTGGAATTTTGAAGCACTTTCTGAACAATGTACTTGGCCGGAGACTCCCGTAAATCGTCGATATTCGGTTTGAATGCCAATCCCATCAAAGCGATCTTGGGCTTACGGCCATTTTCCAACTCAAATTTCATGGAGGTATTTTTTATCTTTTCAGCACACCAGAAGGATTTGTAGTTATTGACCTCCCTGGCCGTACCAATAATCTTGGATTCCATAGGGTAATCCGAGACAATGAAATATGGATCTACGGCAATGCAATGACCACCAACCCCACTTCCTGGTCTGAGTATATTAACTCTGGGATGTTTGTTAGCAAGATTAATGAGCTCCCAGACATCTATGTCAGCCTTATCACAGATGAGTGATAGTTCATTGGCAAATGCAATCTGAACGTCTCTGGATGAATTTTCAACTAGTTTACACATTTCAGCCGTACGTGCATTGGTCGGGTGCAATTCCCCTTTAACATACCTGGAATAGAATGCTATAGCGCGCTCTGTAGAAGCCTCATCGATTCCACCGATAACCCTGTCATTGTTCACTAGTTCAAACATTACATTCCCCGGAAGAACTCGTTCCGGGCAATAGGCAATATGCAGCTTACCTTTGAGTTCAGGGCGTTCCGTATAAATGAGTTCTGCCATTTTCTCTGTAGTGCCGATTGGGGATGTGGACTCAATGATGTACAGGTCCCCCTCCTTCAAAAGAGATATGAGCGAACGTGTGGCTGCCTCTACGAAAGATATATCGGGCTCATTTTTATCCTTAAACGGGGTAGGGACCACAATGAGGTAGGCGTCCGCCTTAGAAGCCGTGGTGGCCGCCCTGAGGAAGCCTTCCTGAACTGCTCCTGCTACCGCCATGTCCAGTTCAGGCTCCACAATATGGATTTTCCCCTGGTTTACGGTCTCCACAACTTGGGGATTTATATCCACACCCAGTACCCGCGTGTTGCCTTTTGCGATCAAGGCAGCTGTCGGTAGGCCGATATAGCCCAAACCAATCATTACCACTTCTGGATTCTTCATCTTTTTAAAGATTTAATATATTTAACAATTCTCCCACTTGCCTTGCCATCTCCATAAGGGTTTGAGAGGGTACTCATTATACTGTATTTTTTGGGGTCATCCAGCAGTGCCAAGGCCTCGTGCAGGATCTTTTTGGGGTTTGTTCCCACAAGGATAACCGTTCCGGCGTCAACCGCCTCCGGACGTTCTGTAGTATCTCGCATCACTAGAACAGGTTTTCCAAGGCTGGGCGCTTCCTCTTGCACACCACCACTATCAGTAATTACCAAATAGGATTGGTTCATTAGCCAAACGAATGCCGGGTAAGCCAAAGGGTCTATCAGGTGTACATTTGAAACACTATTTAAAATTCGATTTACAGGTTCCTGAACCTTCGGATTCAGGTGAACGGGATACACAATTTGAACATCAGGCCGTTTTAAAGCCAATTCTTTTAGGGCATCGCATATATCAATAAATCCCTGTCCGTGATTTTCTCTCCGGTGTCCGGTGACCAGGATTAGTTTTTTTGCAGGGTTCAGAATTGCCTGAAGGGATTTAATTTCAGGATCTTCAGTGGAGCTGACCCGCTCAACACTTTCGTGTAAAGCATCGATTACGGTATTGCCAGTAATTAAAATATTCTCTTGCTTGATGCCCTCCTTAATAAGATTCTCAAAAGAAGTTTGGGTTGGAGCAAAATGATAATCGGCTATATGGCCCGTTACCGTCCTATTCATTTCTTCTGGGAACGGTGCCATTTTATTATAAGTCCTGAGACCTGCCTCTACATGGCAGACCTTCGCACCCGAATAAAAAGCTGCTATACTTGCTCCCATTGTAGTTGTGGTATCCCCATGAACAAAAACATAGTCGGGCTGATATCCTTCGAGCACGTCTTTAAGCCCTGTAATGATATCCGCAGTCAATCCATAGAGGTTCTGGTTAGGCTTCATAAGATCAAGGTCAAATTCTGGGCTGATATCGAAAAAGGCGAGTACCTGGTCCAGCATCTCTCTATGCTGCGCAGTAACGCATACCTTAGTCTCAAATCGGTTATCCTTTTCGAATGCTTTTACCAGGGGGGCCATTTTTATAGCTTCTGGCCGTGTACCGAAAATGATTAGGTTTTTTATCATTTATTTTTGGCTTTATTGCTTAATTGATTTTAAGTCATCCAGAGTAAGATCTGGCTTTCGGAAAACCTCTATGTTTTCCGTTATCTCTTCATCTGAAAAATCCCACCATTTTATTTCAAGAAGTTTCTCGATGATCTCGTCACTAAAACGATATTTTATCACTTTCGCAGGTACTCCACCAACAATTGCATAAGGGGGTACATCCTTAGTGACAAGTGCTCTTGCCGCAATAATTGCTCCATCCCCAACATTTACTCCTCCCATTACTAGTGCATCCATACCAATCCAGACATCATTACCAATGTTTATAGGTAAATTTTCGGTAAAATCTATTGATTTCTGCCAGCGATTCGAAATGGTGTTTTTATTATAAAAGACTTGATTTGTGCTTAAATAATTAATTGGATGTCTACCTAAACCCAATTTCACATTTGAAGATATTGAACAGAAGTTACCAACTTCTGTAAAAATCAGTGAACATCCTTTGCTTACCCTTGTATATTTTCCGACTTTAGACTTTAGAAGCCTGACAAATGGGCCAATTCTCGTGGTGTGAGTAAAATCAGAATCTTCATCCCAAAAACAAGTCCAGCTAACATCCCGACATTTGATTTTTCGCATTGAAAATATCGAACTAAAATATCTTAGAAACCGATTCATATAAAAATGAATTAAATAAGATGAAGGCTTATTTCTTAAAGGAATTTCGAATGTGTTGATATCATGATTACCTGTCAAATAAAAATTTAGGCTATTAAACAAACGTCGGTCAATGATTCAAATTATATTCTTTATTCAGAAATAGTCGTGTAGTTTACTGCATCTATGAATCCCTGGGCCATAATCTCGGGTGTTCGTTCCTTATGGTAAAAGGCTTTTGCATTTATCCCCATTTCGACGTATCGCTCCGGATGATCTGTTATGTCAATAAGTATTTCAACTAAATCTTCATCCTTTTCGTAAAGTATACCATTTAAGTTATGAATTATATTTAATCTCTCTCCTCCCGTTATAGCGTCTTTGTGAGTAATAAAAGGAACGCCATAACCAAAGCTTTTTAATACGGTTAATCCAGCCTGTCCGGGAGAGATACACGCAAAAGAAGTTTGAAACAATTCCGAAAGAAGATTTTCGTCGAATATACTACCATGTAGGATTATGTTATCTTGGTTGGATGTTTTTTCAATCCATTCTACAACAGAATCGTATTCACTCCCATTTCCCACGATATGCAGTTGGGGAATTTTATTAGTTTGTAATCTTGCCTTTTCATAAGATTCCAACAATTCAAATATTTTTTTGCTTTTGTAAAGACTACCAACAAAAAGAAACTTATCCCTTTTGGGGTTAGATTGAGACACCTTATGAACTTCAACAGTGTTTTGCATAACAAAAAGCTTCTCGGCCGAGATACCCTTATTTATATATTTATTTCTCGCATAGTCACTATAAAAAATCATAGCATCCGCTTTCCTTGCCAGCATGTATCTAACCTGATTTATAGGCGTAGGGGCGTCAAAAGGATTATTGTAAGAAGCACGCACCCCAATACCCCAATAGATCAATTTAAATTTCCGGCGAGGTATTAAGGCGAGTTTCAGAAATGAGAGATTCATAATGTAAAAGGTGCAAACAACTACATCATACTGGTTAACCAATTTAATGAAGGGCTTTTCAAAATAAGTGAAGACTCTCATTTTACGTAAACCAATAATTACCTCCTTGATACTCGAATCCAAATCCTTTGATGGATTTCCCGAATGAGCAACTGTTAGTTCTATAGAATCCTTTTCGACGATTTTCCTGAAAATCGGAATTCTGTAGGACTTTAATTCATGGGTTACAAGAAGAACTTTAGTTTTCACAATCCTTAAATATTTAAAAAATTATCATTTTTAAACCGCGATTTATTTTTCTTTAAAACCTCTGCCAAATAGCGAGCCAACAGATTATTAGGTCTAACGATTTTTCATTAATACTAATCGAAGGACGGTTTATTTTAAGAAAAGGTATTTGATAGATGACCACCCAGTTAATTTGAGAGGTTATTGATTAGTTGGCGCCATTGATTAATTATATTTGAAAGCATAAAGGGTTCCAGTAGACTTAGGTTATTTTGGGAAAATTCAATCGCTAAATCTGGATTGTCAATTAACAACTGAATTTTATCTGCCATCTCAGAGTATTCAAAAGGAGGAATTAAAAACCCGTTTTTACCGTTAATAATAATTTCATTTGGACCAGTAGGTATATCAAAACTGATCAATGGCAATTTTTGGGTCATACCCTCTAACAATACCATTGGAAATCCTTCGTATGCTGAAGTCATCACCATCAATGAATATTTACTGTATAAGTCATATAAGCCTTTGACATTGCCCATTAGTTTTAATCTGTCTCCTAGGTTGTTTTCAGTAATTTTTTGAGTTATTACATCTCTTAATTCCCCGTCACCGTATATGTGCCATTCCAAATCAGGATTTTTGTTTAGGACTATTTTGGCCACTTCAATTAAGTTGCTTTCAAATCTTTTTTGCTCATTTAACCTGCCTACGCTAATGATTTTTTTCGTTTTTGGACTATATTTCGGTTCTTTAACAAGAAGCCTTTCGTCAATGGGGTTGTAGAGCTGGTAAACTGATTTGGCAAGTGTTCTGTTTTGATAATTATCAATATCCGCTTTAGTAAGACTAATAATACATTTTGAGAAAAACCCACCAAACTGCTCATTCAGCCATTTAAATCTGTTTTTTTCACCGAAAAAACTGGAATGAGACCAATAGACCATCTTTGTTTTTTTGCCTGTTACGCCTAATCCACCTAAAAGGCAAAAACGATGGCCACAAACAATTAGAATATCTATTTTATTCTTAGCAATATATTTCCTTAGGTTGGTAGTTGCTTCGATAAGACCTTGCTGCATACCTTTTCTCTCGGATAAGAGTTGGGCATACGAAACGTTTTCTATCCATAAATATCCTTTTTCAGGTTGTTGGGGCTGAAAACTGATTATGTGAATATTCGATAATTTCTTTAAGCTCAACTCCTCAGCAATAATTGAGGTAACCCTTTCAATTCCTCCCTTCCCGGAAATACTTCCTAAAAGAAAGGCAATATTTGGTTTTTTAGAGATCATCTGTTTTGAATTAGAACTAAATCTTCCGAATTACTCAATTCATCTCGTAAGTTGTACAGGTAACCTACAAAAACAAAAAAATACATCATCGCATAAGATGCCTCATAAAAGACATAGACGTTGTTTAATAGGAGGAACATGGTAAAGAATAACCAGGCTAACTTGAGGTTTGGTTTTGACTTATGGATTAATAAAAGCTTGGTGGTCTTGAAGACTGGAAGAAAAAAAAGAAGAATTATCAAACCACCGATAAGAATTCCTTGCTCCGCAAGGGCCTCCGTAAAACTATTATGCGAAAATAAATGATATGGATTATAATTCACAAAATTGCCGGTTCCAACTCCTGTAAGTGGGTATTCAAAGAATACATTGATAGCTTCCTTCATAAGATAGGTCCTACCATCTTCTTGAAGATTAGAACCTATTCTATTTTGAATACTAGATTGAAGGTATACTCTTGAAAATTGAAACAGCACAAAAAAACCAGCGATAATCAAAAGTAATTTAGCAGTTAGACGCTTAATTGGGTTCTGAAACCTAACTTGATTTATCCAGATCCAGAAAACAATATTGGCAATAAGTACAAAAATCAGTCCTGATCTGGACTGGGTTACAAATGACATGATTATTGAGATTAACGGTACAAGAAGTAATCCAATAACAGTTAAAACGTTTTTATATTTTAGGTGTAGTCGAAAAATCGAAAAATTGGCAAAAAAGGCAAAATAAGAGTAGTAATTAGCATTATAAGTAAATATACTCCTAGAACCACTTGGCCGATAAAAGCCACTTAATCCGAAAGTTCCAGTCAAGTACTCTGAGTAGAATAAAATAAATACTGCGAATATATAAGACAGATGGAAATAGTCTTCGTATAACGAGTTCTTACTAAATGATAGAGCAATGTAGCCGCCCATAAAAGCGGCAATAATCTTAGGGTAAACGATTTCAAATCTTTGAAAATCAAAGTTTGGATAAAAAACGCCAATAAGACATAACAAAACAAATAACAAAAAAACTGAAATCTCTGAATTCTTAATATTAAAGGTTTTACGATCATGCCATAAACCTAGAATGAATAGAAAGGGAAATAAAAATGTGAATCCAATTTTTTGAGTCCCCGTATATTGTCCAGTATAATAAGTTAATACCGTGGCAACTATCAGAAGTCCTAAGAAAACTTGTAACGGCTTATATAATTTATTTTCCAACATGACTTAGTTTATAATAATCATATTGATTTAATCATCCCATATTTTACTATTTTCATGTAAGCGGAGTAAAATATTCCGAAAATTCTGGAAGGAAGGTTATTGATAAGTTCTATTCTTAAGTCTTTTGGTTTAGAAATATAATTTTCTTTAATCTCTGATTTAACTAAACCTTTGACGCGTTGCCATTTTGTTGAACCTCTATTTAACGAAAGCAAGGCATATCTGCCGATGAGCCATTGTAAATACCACTTTCGAATTGCGTCCTGAGACATCTTGGTTTTCGAGACATTGACTAAATTAGAATGGGCTTTTATTACTACTTCAATTCCATCGATTTTATTCTCGCTAAATTTACTTCTTGTAACACTAGCATTTAAGTCATTGTAGATGTATAAAGTTTCTTGAACATGCCCGATTTGATTTGTTTTCCCCAAAATTTCTGACATATACAAAGCATCTTGATGAATCTTGCCATGAATAAATTCTGTACTCTTGGCCAAATGCGAAATAAAGAGTTTATTCCAGACATTGAACACCCCGTGTGGATGAAATTTCATGCTCCGAATATATTCATCCGCTGATAGAAGAGCCCCATCAAATTGCGTTCTTGTCTTTGTAATTGCACCAGAGGCACTATTAAAATCACAAAAAACCAATTCTAAATTAAATTCGGTGATAAGACTTAACAACTTTTCATACATCGTTGGGAGAACATAGTCGTCGGAATCAACAAACCCGATAAACTCTCCAGATGCTAATTTTAAGCCTTCGTTCCTGGCACTACTTGAACCTTCATTTTTTTTATGTACCACCAAAACCCTTTGGTCAATACGAGCAAATTCGTCGCATATTTTGGGGCTTCCATCTGTAGATCCATCATTGATAAGGATGATCTCTAGGTTCCCGTATGATTGGACAAGTAAACTTTCAACACAATTGGAAAGATATTTTTCCGAGTTATGAACGGGAATGATAATACTAATCTTCGAGTTCATGTTCATGACAGTATTCTTAATAATCGCTTAAAAAAATCTCGAACTCCTTTATTGAAAAGAAATAGAAAAGCAGGTAGAGTAGCAAGTATAATTAAGTTTAGTTTGCCAACATAAAAGATGAAATCTACGAAAGTGTTTGAAGCTAAAACTAAATACTCGTTGACAACGAGATTAATTACTATAAATGACAGAAATGATGACAGTACAAGCAATAAAAATTTGGGCCAATAGTGCAAAACGACATTCATCTGGAAACCTCTGCTAAACAAGAAAAATGGTTTCCAAATCAAGACAATTAGGAACATGCTTATACTTGTACCTAACATAATTCCAGCAATACCCATTTTAATCCCAAAAAATATTGACACAAAGAGATTGATGAACATTTGGGCTATTGGAGCCCAGGTGTCTTGATACAGTCCATACGCAGTTATGTAATTATCTATGGGGATTCGAATAAGATTCATTCCAAGATTAAAAATCATTAAATAAACAATTAGGTTGCTTAAGACATATTCATCTCCCAGCCACAGGGAAATAAATGGATCAACTACATAAATCAGATTAATTACAATATAGCCCCCTATTAAAAACCGAATTCCCATCATCTCCCAAAAGACTTTGTGTATTTGAGAAATGTTATTTTCAGCAATTAAATTGCCAACTCCAGAAGCCATCCCAGAAAACAAATTGTTTATCAATACTTTCAATTGATTAAACACCAAAAAATAATTTCCAAAAAAAGCGACACTTTTGAGATCAATTATTGCATAAATCAAAATCTGATCAGTCCCAGAAGTAACAAAAGATGATAATTTATGAACAAATACTTGTTTGATTTTACTTATCTCATTGGAGTATTCATTTAATATGTTACCTCTATATGGGATTTTATTTTGTAAATAAGGGAAGATTTTTTTGACTTTCTGGTCCAATAAATAGCTGTTCATGAAAGAGAAAACGAGTTCCATTGCTAACCAGAGAACCATACTTTGTAACCAAAATGCAATTATTGCCTGAATGATCTGGCGGACAATTATAAATACTTGAGAGTAAGCAGTAATTACATATCCTTTCTGATCGGCTGAAAGTACTACCTGTGAGTAATTAATGAAGTAACCGAGGACTGCCGCAAGTAGGTAGGCATAAAATCCTATGTAAATAATATAATTAGGAATTACTTCATTATCAAAAATTAATGGAAAAAACAATGATAGAATAATACCTGTAGTCAACAGGAAAATTGCTAATCTTCTATAAAGAAATCCTATTAACGATACCAGGCGTCTAATTTCGTGGGTATTATTGTCAAAGAGCGGTTTGAATAAAGTAAACCCAATAGCAGTACCTATGCCGAGTTCTGCCAAGTTTAGAAATCCCAGTATACTCTTTAAAGTCCCAGTAAGACCAATGAAATCATCGCCTAAGTATTGTAAAAAAATTCGACGAGTTATAAATGAAACTACAGTCGAGATGAAATAAAATAATACACCTACTTTGGCATTTGTGAGTGTTTTTTTAACACGCGACATAGTTTTTATAGTCTAGAATAATGCACAAAGTTGAGAATTATTCATTTTAAGAAATAAATAATCCGGTTAAGTCTACAAGTATATGTGGTAAATGGTAAAAGCCAGGCATAAAGCCCGGCTTATTTGCATAATACTTTTCAATGAGATTATATTTTAGGTTCTTTTAAAATATTTCTACGAGAAATGAAGGAAAACCTTGAAAGTAGTATTAACCCGTTGGATCGGGAAAATTACAATTTGTAAAGGTAGTATTTTCGTAGGTTTCATTTATTTCATAATTCCTCCAGCCTCTTTGGGAATTGGGATAAAATGTTTTATACCCTTCAGTAATATTTCGAATTGATACGTTTACAATATGTATGGTGCCTGGTCTATTAGTACAAAATAAATGTGGAGCACCATCAATAGTTCCACCAACTATATAGTTTGTACCCCCACTCGTGCCATTCGAGTTTAGTCTATGATAGCTAATGGCTGCTTGTCCTGTACCATTCTTCACATTGGTAAGTGTTAAATTTCTTATATAGTTGCCACTCCCAGAAGGTCCATCACCATTTCCAACACATTCAAATCCCTCGCCCAAGAACATTATTCCATTCCCATCTGAAATATTAATATTTTCGAAAATATTCCTATTCGCATCTCCAAAGATTTGTAAACCAGAATCATCTGCGTCTCCATTTCCTTTTAGTGTGATATTTGCTAATTGATTATCATCACTTCCATAATAAACTTGCAATCGCAAATTTTCTGCACTGAGTCCATTGACTTCGTTAAAGTCTGAGTCACATTTAATTGCTAACGCTCTTCCTTTATGTGAAGTGTTAACGGAGCCTTTATTCCGATAACTCCTAATATTATCAAGCTTGTTATAACTACTATTATATAATGTTATGTTGTAATCGGTAGCATTCCCCGTAGAAGCGCTCCAGACTTCAGAATCGGAGATTACTCCATAATTAGATCCAATAATATCAATACCGACATGTCCTGCATCGATTACTAAACACTGTTCAATCGTGTAGTTGTTTGATTGAATGAGTCTTAAACCGTAACCAACTCTATTGTCGCAATCAGACCTATCTCCTACATTCCAACAGTTACTGTTAGTGTTCCAATTACCTAGGCGGGCTGAAATTACATTTTTTAGGGTTACATTATTTGTTCCTCTTACAAGTATTCCATCATAGTAATCCTGAATCATTATATTCTCAATCGTAATATTTGCATGCTCAATTTTGATCCCTTTATGACTTTCGGGCGGATTGTTGTTTGAGGGGTTATTGTCAAGTAATGGCATCAGATTAGAAGGAAGCGTATTACCGTTGGACTCCCATTGACTTTTTGTGTAGGAAGCACCATTGTTCGAACTAATGTCTCCGGGCGTACTTCTATAACCAATGAACCTGATCGGATTTGCCGAAGTTCCAGCTCTTGTAGTTGCTAGTTTTACGGCACCATAGTTGCCGGCCTTAATGTAAACTATATCTCCTGCCTGTGCCTTATTAAATGCGTGCCCGATGGACCAGGCAGTTGCCTCTGAGAGCCCGTCGTTATTTGCGTTTCCGTTTACCGTGACGTAGTATCCCGGTTCGAACTCCCGAGCTGTACTACCGTCGGGGTCCAATTGGCTGGTTGAACATCCATTCCCGTCAACGGATTCTCCGGCTGGTGTTCCCGGGCATTGATCAAGGCTGTCGTCGACCCCATCACTATCCGTATCGTACTGGCTTGCAGCACAGCCAAAATTATTGACTGTTGCACCATCGGGAGTAAATGGGCAATCGTCCTGGTTATTCGGCACCCCGTCTTTATCATCATCAGAAACACCGCTTTGATCCTCACTGGTATCGGTGACATTTTGATTCGCTGAACATCCGTTTCCATCTACGGACTCTCCAGCAGGCGTGCCGGGACACTGATCCATGCTGTCGACAACCCCATCTTCATCTGTGTCGTACTGACTATCTGCACATCCTTGAGCATTGACTTTGGCACCAATGGCTGTAAAGGGACAGTCATCCAGATCATTTGCCACACCATCCCCGTCATCATCAGCCGTCTTACTCGCGTTGGGATTAGGGCCATTCCCCCCTCTTTCCATTTGAACTATCTCGATACGATCGTCGTCGTATAATACAGTGTCCAAAAGCAAATCAGAGTCTTTTTGACATGACGTAAATGTGGAAAGGGAAAGCAGTGTAAACAGCGCAGTAATTAGCACGGAATTAGTCTTAAATGAATTGTTCGGCATAGCAATAAGTAGATTAATCTGGGGTTGTAAACTTAACGTGAGAAAAATTATAATCGTTTAATTGATGCTATTTTTCGATGAAATGCACAAATTGTAATTAGGGCTATGTACGCAACACATTATGAAACGGTTTTTTATGATTGGGGCTTTTCGACCAAATGCATTTTTCTTTAACATTTCATTTTGAAAGCACTTTTGGATACAATTTCTGATACTTTGGAGGTTATTGATATCAGAAATTTCCTTAATGGTCCTTGACATGTATTCTAAGACGCGATTAAGGGGGCAAAAAGAAAAAGCCAGAGTAAAGACAAAGTAGTCTGGACAAAAACAGACATAGTTATAATGGGCTTACAACGGATGTTCGTATCTCCCTTGTAAACTAGTTAAACTTTTTTTTGCTAAAACCCCGTTAGAATCTATCTTGAAAAGTGAATTAGTCCTTTTGACCTGAAGGGAAATGTATTAAATTGAAAAAGCCCGGATAATGTGTCCGGGCCTTATTCAGTCGCTTAAGAAAACACCTTATAAAGGGGATGGTTCTGAGGGGATTTCCTATTTTTTGCCGATTTGGAAGTACTCAAACCCCATTTCTTTAAGACTGCGATCGTTGTATTGATTTCTCCCATCAAAGATAACGGGCTGGTTGAGGTTTTTCTTAAGCTCTTCAAAATCAGGAGACCTGAATTCTTTCCATTCAGTGAGAAGAATCATGGCGTCCGAACCTGGAAGGGTTTCATATTTTGAATTACAATAAATAATTCCCGGAACATCCTTCAAATAGAAATCCCGGGCTTCTTCGATAGCCTTTGGATCATAGGCCTTTATTTTTGCCCCGCGGTTTACAAGCGCTTTGATGATATAAATCGAAGGCGCTTCGCGCATATCGTCCGTCTGTGGTTTAAAAGATAAACCCCAAATTGCAAAGGTCCTGCCTTGCAGGTTTTCACCGAACCTGGAGACTATTTTATTGGCGATTACGAGTTTTTGATGATCATTTACGTTTTCGACAGCACTGATCAGTTCGGCTTTGTAATTATGTTCTGAAGCCGTTCTAATGAGCGCCTTAACATCCTTTGGGAAGCACGACCCTCCGTACCCACTGCCTGGATAAATAAAACTATATCCAATTCTTTGATCTGAACCTATTCCAATTCTTACCTTGTTGACATCAGCGCCTACCAACTCACAAATATTGGCAACCTCGTTCATGAATGATATTTTCGTGGCAAGCATGGCATTCGCAACATATTTAGTCATTTCTGCAGACCTTACATCCATAGTAATCAGCCGGTCCATACTGCTTCTGAAAAATGGGGCGTATAATGACCTCATTTTTTCAGTGGCACCTTCATTATTGGAGCCCAGGACAACGCGATCTGGTTTCATGAAATCATTAATAGCATCTCCTTCCTTAAGGAATTCGGGATTAGAGACAACTGAAAATTGAAAATCTTTGCCGCGGGTCAAAAGCATTTCTGATATAGCTGTACTAACCTTATCTGCGGTACCCACCGGAACAGTTGATTTATTGACGACGATGAGAGAATCCCTCATATGCTTTCCAATTTCTGAAGCGACATTAATTACATACTGAAGATCTGCAGAGCCATCTTCTCCCATAGGCGTTCCTACTGCAATAAAGGCAACGTCGCACTTTTCCAGGCTTTGTGCCAGATCCGTAGTAAAACTCAAGGTATTATTTTCGAGATTCCGATTGACCATCGGTTCAAGACCCGGTTCATAAATCGGAATTTTTCCCTTATTTAAATCGTCAATTTTCTTGGCATCTATATCTACACAAGTAACTGCGTTTCCCATCTCGGCAAAACACGTACCGCTAACAAGACCCACATAACCTGTTCCTATTACTGTTAAATTCATTTTGGAAGACTTTGAATTAGAATTGCAAAAATGATTCAATAAAAAATCACTTTAAAATATGTTATTTGAGCAGCATAATAATGGGTTATATAGCACTAAAAATTCAAGGTTGAGATCGCAGTGCCTTGATTTTAGGTTTGAATCCCATGCCTTGGGGATAATGGACACTTAATTACTTACGACAGATACACAGAAGCATCCCGATGAAAATAACAAAACCGAAAGGAAGAACTAGTCTCTTTGTTCGGATGAATAATACGGTCTATACCACTCTACGAAAGCTTGTATGCCCTCTGTAAGTGAAGTCTTTGGTTTATAACCAAAATCTTTGATCAGCTCATGCACGTCTGCCCATGTTTTCTCTACATCGCCGGCTTGCATAGGCATCATAATTTTCTCTGCTTTCTTTCCCAGGGTCTTCTCAATAATCTCAATAAATTCAATTAATTTGACGGATTGGTTATTGCCGATATTGTAGACCTTGTACAAATCCATTTTATCTTTTCTCTCGGAGACATCTTTCTCTATTACCCGAATCACGCCTTCCACGATATCGTCAATAAAGGTGAAATCCCTTTCGAGATTTCCCTGATTAAAGACTTTGATCGGTTTTCCTTCGATTATCGCTTTCGTGAATAGAAAATAGGCCATATCCGGTCGTCCCCAGGGTCCATAAACGGTAAAGAAACGAAGTCCGGTAGTGGGAAACCCATACAGGTGACTGTATGTATGAGCCATGAGTTCGTTGGATTTTTTGGTAGCGGCATAGAGGCTTACGGGATGGTCAACAAAGTCTGAAACCTCAAAAGGGACTTTTGTGTTAGAGCCGTAGACACTCGAACTACTCGCATAAACCAGGTGTTGAATACTGTGATTTCGGCAGTTCTCAAGAATGTTCAAAAATCCTACAATATTGCTTTCTACATAAGCCCAGGGGTTGTCGATGCTGTATCTAACACCGGCCTGGGCTGCCAAATGGCAAACTACATCGAAGGACTCATTTTCGAATAATTCATGAAGTGCCGGCCGATCCTCCAGGTGCGACCTGGTGAAACTAAAACCCGCTTGTGAATTACTAGCTTTTTGGTGGTTAAATGAACTGGCATCTTGCCGGGATATCCCTAATTCTCCGAGACGTGCGAATTTCAAATTAACATCGTAGTAATCATTAATATTATCAAGACCAACGACTGTATGCCCTTTCTGTAATAATGATCTGCAAATATGGAAGCCAATAAAACCAGCTGCTCCGGTAACCAGGATTTTCATTCGGATCAAATTTAACTATATCCAAATGGGATATAGACATATATATTTCATTCGAAAGTACTAAGTTATCTTAAAACATATAGTAAAGATGAGCTATTCTTTAATCTCCTAAATAAAAAAACCCCGAATCGAAATCCAGGGTTTTATCAAGTAAGAAGGAAGCCCTTTAAAAGGCATTCGAGCCGATGTTGGATTGTGCAATTATAGATCCGTCAGTAGGGCTTTCATAAATATTCAAATGCCCGTCAAAACTCATCAATTCAACAAATGTAATTGCAGTGCCATTATCCAATTGAGTGACTACGGTTTCACTAATCGCGCATTCACATTCCGTAAGGGTAATGGCTATAGATCCTCCATTATCTTTACTTCCGAAGTTCAGTGTGGCAGGGTGAATTCCCTGAGATGCATTTTCCAATTGAATGTAAATAGTTGTTGAGCCATCTTCATTAGGAATAAACGCAGCGGTACCTGTTACGCCGGAATTATCAAAGCTCTCCAAAATGTAGTCTACTCGCTCCACACTGAGCGGGATTTCCGAATCCGGATCCGGTGAATTAGGATTGTTGATGTCGACTGATTCACTTTTGCTACAACCTGTAAGCAAAAGGAATAAAAAAGATAAGGGGAGGACTAATTTTTTCATTTCTTAGATTAATAAAAATTTGGGTATATTTTAAATAACTCTTCAAACATATATTTATCTGGTTTTTTAAATGCTAAATACTCT
>Ga0272441_10007595_pt1 | contig 17568 bp, 13 predicted proteins | sample SSMProp6N_FD_193582 | JGI IMG/M metagenome (GOLD analysis project Ga0272441, IMG submission 193582) | Marine sediment archaeal communities from Little Sippewissett salt marsh, Falmouth, MA, United States - SSM-Prop-6N | ecosystem: Environmental > Aquatic > Marine > Wetlands > Sediment ...
TCAGATCCGAGAGTACATCCCCGAGATACTGGTCGTCCACGAAAACGGTGAGATCCATGACCGGTTCGAGAAGCACGGGATCGGATTTTTCCAGAGACGCTCGCAGAGCGCCCCGGGATGCCAATTTGAAGGCCAATTCAGAGGAATCCACCGGGTGTTCCTTCCCGTCAACCACCTTGGCCTCCAGATCGACTACGGGATAGCCGGCCAAAATGCCCGATTCCATGCCCTCCAGAACTCCCTTTTCCACTCCGGGGATATACCCCTTGGAAATCCTGCCGCCCACGATGCCGTTGACAAAGCTGAATTGTTCGCCCCGGGGTAGAGGCTTTATCTCCAGCGCCACCTTGGCATACTGCCCGTGGCCTCCGGTTTGCTTCTTATGCTGATACTCGGCGCCGGAGGATTTTCGGATCGTCTCACGATAGGCGACCTTGGGTACGCGGGTCTGCATGTCGATTTTGGCCTGGTTCTTGATCTTGCCCATGATGATGTCCAGGTGAAGCTCGCCCATCCCGGAGATGACCGTCTCTTTGGTCTCCGTGTCGTAGCGCAGCTGAAAGGTCATATCCTCTTCGGCCGCGCGCTGGAGGAATTGGTTGAGCTTGTCTTCGTCCTTTTTTGCACCGGCATTGATGGCCACCGCGTGGACCGGCTGCGGAAGCTGCAGCGGCAGAAACGTAAGATTCCGGTCCGCCGCGCCGAGGGTGTCATTCGTAACCGCACTGCCGATTTTGGTGAGAACGCCGATATCCCCGGCCTGAAGTTCTTCGGCCTCATCCAGTTTTTTCCCGATGCAGGTAAAGACCTTGGATATTTTCTCCTTTTTCTGCTCGCGGATGTTGATCAATTCGGAGTCGCCGCTCAGTTTTCCCGTAATTACCTTGATGTAGGAGAGTTTGCCGCTGAACTGGTCGACGCTCGTCTTGAACACGAAGCAGGAAGGTGAGCCTTCGCTGCTGATCGCTTCGAACGCTTCCTCTCCCTCTTTGCTTTGAAGCGGTTCCTGCCGTCCGAGAGGCGAGGGGCACAGGTCGGCGATTGCATCGAGGAAGGTATGTACTCCTCCGTTGAGCAGCGCGGCGCCGCAAAACACCGGGATCACCTTGTGCGCGGCCAGCGCTTTGGCCAGACCGGCTGTGATCTCCTCGTCGCTCAGGGTTTCGGTTTCGAAGTACTTCTCCATGAGGGTATCATCGCCCTCGGCTGCGGCTTCGATAAGAGTCTGGCGATACTCCGCGACCTCATCGGCCATCCCTTCGGGAATCTCCGAAGCGGCCGGTTTTTTGGCTCCCTCTTCAGCTGGGAAGGCTTTCTGTTCGATCAGATTCACGATCCCCTGGAACGAACCGCCTTCACCGATGGGAATGCTCACGGGCACGAAGTTCGCCTGGAAGTTCTCTCTCAGGTCGTTCAGCGACTTGGAAAAGTCGGCGTGTTCCCTGTCCATCTTGTTGATGAACACGAGCGTCGGTATGTTTCTCCGGTTTAGTCGCCGCCAGGTCTGCACCGTTCCGATTTGAACACCCGCATCCGCGGCCACCAGTACCAGCGCCGATTCGCAGATGCGAAGCGCGGCGATCACATCCCCGACAAAATCGCCGGATCCCGGAGTGTCGAGAAGATTGATCTTTTTGCCTTTCCACGGCACGTTGGCTATAGCGGTGTGTATGGAAATCGTCCTGTTGATTTCCTCTTCCGAGAAGTCGCATACGGTCTTTCCGCTTTCCACGGTTTCGGGTTTGGGAATCTGTCCGCCTAGAAAGAGAATCTGTTCGGTCAGGGTGGTTTTCCAAGTGCTACCGTGTCCTGTGATGGCAATATTTCGAATTTGATCGCTGCTCGTGCTCATATCTCGCGCTCCTTGTACGATTATGTGCGGGAATGCCCCAATATACAGAACAGAAGGGGAATTTGTCAACGCCGGGGTGCACTCTCAGGCAAGATAGATGATCTGCATGACGGCCGAGCTCATCGCAACGCCTATACAGGAGTATTGATGCGGGCGGTTTGCCCGTTATAACAGTCGATTGGATGCTATACAACACCTCAGATCGCAATCGGGAGGAGGTCTCTTGGACGTTGAAATTTTGCCGCTGCTTTCGTTTGTACTGATTACGAGCTTCACACCGGGGCCGAACAATATGTCCAGCGCTTCGATGGGTGTGAACCACGGGTACAGGCGGACTCTCCTCTTCCTGCCCGGTATCGCCTCCGGTTTTGTCCTGGTGATGTTGATTTGTGCCTATTTGGCCGGGACTCTGCTGGCGGTGATGCCGCGGGCGCAGCGCTACCTGCGCTGGGCCGGAGCCGCCTACATCTTGTGGCTTGCGATACGTATCCTGTGGGCCAACTGGTCGGGACCCCGGTCGGAGGCTCCGGCGTTGTCCTTTGCCGGGGGTTTTTTTCTGCAGCTGGTAAATCCGAAAGTCGCGGTGTACGGACTCACGCTCTATTCGACCTTCCTCGCTCCGATTTCAAGCCGCCTGGGGCTTCTTGCCTTGTCCGCCTTTGTTTTCGCGGCGGCCGCCTTCGCCGCCACTTCGACCTGGGCGCTGTTCGGGGCGGCTATCCGAAACGGATTGCGCCGCGAGCCGGTGCGCAAAGCCGTGAATATCTGTCTGTGCCTGCTTCTGGTCTACGCGGCGATCGATCTTTCGGGAATTCCGGCTTTGATAGGTGCCGGCTGAAGCGAAACACCTGCTGCTGCGAAGCGAGCTTCTACTCGGAAAAACCCGACCGCGGGGCAAAGTGGCTGAACTCCATGGAAAAAGTGGCACGGCCCTGGGTTGCGCTGCGCAGGGAGGTCGAGTAGCCGAACATCGTTGCCAGCGGAACGTGGGCGTGAATACTCTCCACTTTGCTCTTGCTGTCGATGCGTACGATTTCCGCCTGGCGGGTGTTCAGGTTTCCCAGCACTTCGCCCAGATACTCCTTGGGCGTCAGGATGTTCACCCGCATGATCGGTTCCAGCAGCGCCGGTTCCGCACCGCGGCAGGCCTCGTCGAAGCCCATGGCGGCGGCGGCTTCGAATGCCAGGGGAGTCGATGTGCTCTGATTGTACTGCCCGGCGACCAGGGTAACCCCGATATCGATGACCGGATACCCGTATACGATCCCGGACGAAAATGCGGCGTTGATCCCTCTGGAAACGGCGTCGATCAGCTCCTGGGGCAGCGTATCGGGACCGATCTCGCTTTCAAACCGGTTGCCCTCTCCCCGCCGCAACCGCCGCACCCTCAGAGTGATATCGGCGCTGTTCTCCTTGCCGGCTATGAGCTTATGGTACTTCTCGTGGTGGAGCGCTTCCTTGTTGATGGATTCCCGGTAGGAAACCTGCGGGTTGCCGATTTTGGCCTGGACCTTGAAGTCTGAGAGAACGCGGGTCATAAGCACGTCGAGGTGCAATTCGCCCATTCCGGAGATGATCAGCTGACCTGTGTCCTCATCGTCGCGTACGGTGAAGGTGGGGTCCTCCTTCTCCAGCTGGTGCAGTGCCGCTTCCAGCTTGCTGCGTTCCGAAAGTGTTTTGGGCTCCACCGCCACCGAGATCACCGGTACGGGGAAACTCATGGGTTCGAGGATAACGGGAAACTGCTCACTGCCGATGGTGTCCCCGGTTTGGGCCATTTTCAGCCCGACGGCCACGGCCACGTCCCCGGCGTGTATCTCATGCAGCTGCTCGGAGCGATTGGCGTGCATGCGCAGCAGTCGATGGATGCGCTCTCTCTTCCGCTTGTCGATGTTGTACACCGCCGTGCCGCTGCGCAAATGTCCGGAGTACATCCTGATATAGCTCAAAGGCCCCGCTTCCCTGTCCGATTGAATCTTGTACACCAGGGCCAGAGGGGCGGCATCGGTTCGACACGGAACTTCGATCTGTTTCTCGCTCTTGGCATGTACACCCACCAGGGGCGGCACTTCATCAGGTGCCGGCAAAAAATCCACGATTCCGTCGAGCAGCGGCTGTACGCCCACGTTTCTCAGAGAGGCTCCGCAAAACACCGGTATAAACGATCGTTCCAGGGTGCCTTTGCGAACAGCCGAGCGGATCAGGGATTCGGAAATTTCTTTGTCTTCGAGGAACAGTTCTGTCAGGGTGTTGGCCGTCTCCTCGTCCCCGATCGAGGACAGCTGGTCCAGCATCTTTTCGCGGTACTCCCGGGCCTGCGCCAGGCGGGAGTCGTCGATCTCATCCACGATCATGGTCGTTCCGTAGTCATTTTGATCCCAGCGCAGCTCGCGCATGCCGATCAGATCGACGATCCCCTGAAGCTCCGACTCCGCGCCGATCGGAAGCTCCAGGACAAGGGGCGTGGCGCCGAGTTTTTGCTCCATCTCTTTGAGCACACCGAAAAAATCCGCGCCGATACGATCGAGTTTGTTGATGTAGGCGATGCGTGGAATGTGATAACGGTCGGCCTGGTGCCAAACCGTCTCGGACTGCGGCTCAACCCCGCCCACGGCGCAGAAGATAACCACGGCTCCGTCCAGAACCCGTATGGAGCGTTCCACCTCCGCGGTGAAATCCACATGTCCCGGGGTGTCGATGATGTTGATCTGCTTGTCTCGCCAATAACAGGTGGTAACCGCGGCGGTGATGGTGATGCCCCTGTCCTGCTCCTGGGCCATCCAATCCATGGTCGCTTCTCCGTCGTCCACCTCTCCGATGCGATGGCTCTTTCCGCTGTAGAAAATGATCCGTTCGGTGGTCGTTGTTTTTCCGGCGTCGATATGGGCGATGATTCCGATATTGCGCAGTTTTTCAAATTCCGACATTTTACTCCCCGGGAGGTCTTGGAGACCCGTAGATCAAAATTTATAATCGATTCGACGAGTTATGAAAAGGGCAGTCTTGATATTCCAAACGCTTTCAAGCGTCACGCTTTCAAGCGTCACGCTTTTAAGCGTCACGCTTTTAAGCGTCACGCTCGTGCTCATTCCCGCGCTCCCTGCGCGCGCCCAGAGCGGACACGCACAGGCCGTGGAGCTGTGGGTGAATCAGCTGCGGGGACAACGGGGATTGCCCGCGCTGCAGCTTGATCCGTTTCTACGCCGTGCCGCGGCCGATTACGGGCGCGAGCTCGCCGGCGCGGGTGTGCTTTCGCATGTGGATCAACGGGGCGGCAGGGCCCTGGATCGGCTCCACGCGCACGGTGACACCGCGTCCCTGGTCGGAGAGATCCTGGGTAGCGGCGCGGATCTGCAGTTGTTGATCCCGGCATGGGAGAACAGTCTCAGCCATCGCGATGTGCTGGCAAATCCACTCTGGACCCACTGCGGGGCGGCGGCCGTGCCGCACGCCGACACGATGATCTGGGTTATTCTGTTCGCCAGTCGCCGCATCGATCCGCTGGACATATCCGCTTCGAAGGACGGGTACCGGGTGTGTGGACGCCTTCGCTCCTTAGAGGCGGAGGAGCCCGTTCTTCTCTCCGGAACCCGAAATATCGTTCCCCAGCGGTGGGATCCACCAACTCGTGAGTTTTGTTTTATCATTCCGGCCGAGCGGGGAGCGATCTATCACCGTCTGGGCTACAGGTCCGAAGGCGGTGCCCTCGTCGTCACCGATACATTTTTTCCGGACCGGTACGCTACATCCGATCGAGCAGAGGAACTCCGATAAGGCGCATGCCGTTGGAAAGCGTCTGGCGGATCGCACGGGCCAGCATAATGCGGCTCACCACCAAGTCGTGATCGTCGTTGTGAAGCACCGGGTTGTCGTGATAGTAGTGACTGAAGGTCTGAGCCATCTCGAACACCGCACCGGCTACGAGTGACGGATTGAGCTCCCGGGCGGCCTGGATCACGATTTCGGGGTAGGAAGCCAGCTGCCTGACAAGCAGCCATTCATCGCTTTGCTCGAGAATCTCCGCTTTGAAGGAGCCGTCTGCGAATTCAGCCGCCCGCTGCTCATACTTGCGCAGCATACTGGAGATGCGGGCGCCGCTGTACTGAAGATACGGGCCGGTGTTTCCCGAGAAGGATAATGATTGCTTGGGATCGAAAATCATATCCTTCAAAGGGGAAGGCTGGAGCAGGTAGTAGTTCAGGGCGCCGCGTGCCACCTTCTCGGCCGTGGCTTCGAGGTTGCCGACTTCCGATTCCCGCTGCTTTTCACGGATCTCCTCCTTGGCCATGCGCTGCAGATCCGCGATCAGATCGTCGGCGTCCACCACCGTGCCCTCACGGGATTTCATCTTCCCCTCGGGCAGGTTGACCATACCGTAGGCCAGGTGATAGAGATCGCCCGCCCAATCGTATCCCAGCCGTTTGAGTACCGTGAAGAGGACCTGGAAGTGATAGCGCTGCTCGTTGCCGACCACGTAGATCATCCTGCGAAAAGGCCAATCCTCCGAACGCTGGACTGCGGTTCCCAGATCCTGAGTCAGATACAGAGAGGTGCCGTCGCTGCGCAGCAGCACCTTCTTGTCCAAGTTGTCGGCACTCAGATCCACCCAGATCGACCCGTCCTCCTCGCGGTAAAATACTCCTTTTTCCAGACCCATCTCCACGATCCGCCTGCCGAGCAGGTATGTCTGGCTCTCCAGGTAGGTCTTGTCGAACTCAACGCCCGTCTTTTCGTAGGTCTGCTCGATTCCCCCAATCGCCCAGCTGTTCATGCGCTTCCACAACTCACGGACCTCCTCATCTCCCTGCTCCCAGGATCTGAGCATGCTTCGAGCCTGTTCTTCGGCTTCGGGATTTTCCTTGGCCCATTCGGCGAAGCGTACGTAGAAATCCCCCACCAGGTGATCTCCCTTTCGGCCCTCCTGGGCGGGTGTACGGCCGTCTCCAAAGCGCTGGTAGGCGAGCATGGATTTGCAGATGTGCACGCCGCGATCGTTGATCAGGTTGACCTTGAGCACTTCGGCACCGAGAGATTTGAGAATCCGAAAGATGCTCATCCCCAGTGCATCGTTGCGTAAATGACCGAGGTGCAGCGGTTTGTTGGTGTTGGGGCAGGAGAACTCGAGGACAATTCGTTGCCCGGCCAGCGTCTGCGCCGATCCGTACAAGTCACCGCGCTTCAGAATATCATTGATCACCTCTGTGCTCAGCGAGGGACGATCCAGATAAGCGTTCAGATACGGTCCCGCAACCCGAGCGTAGCCCACTCCGTGCATCTCCGTCGGATTTTCGTTGATCCGCCGGGAGATTTCTTCAGCGATCCGGTTCGGAGACTGTTTGAGCAAGCGGGCGAAGGGAAACATGGGGAAAGCCAGGTCGCCCAATTCGGGCCTGGGAGGATTCTCGATAATCACCGTATCGGGATCGATTCGCGTCCCGGCTTCGGCTTCAATCGCCCGATGTACGATCTGTTTCCACTTTTCCTTGTATCTGATCATTCCTGTTCACTCCATCTACAACTCCACACCGCTGCGCGCCGGAATGCCGCTCCAATCGTCGATTATTCAATCAGAGCTGTACGACATAGTCAATCCGCGGGAAACGGCCGGTCGGCTTGGATCGATCCATTGCGATATTTGCTTGACAAAAATCTATTCCCCATCATCATGAAAGAGGTACACACCATGAAACACGTCGATATTACGGTTTTGGTCGAGAACACGGTGAACGCGGCGGGCCTGCGCGCCGAGCACGGATTATCCCTGCACATCGATGCCGGCGGATACCGCATCCTCTTCGATACGGGTGCGTCGGCCCTTTTTCTGGGCAATGCCAAAAAGCTCGGATTGCACCTGAACGAGCTGGACGCTTTGGTGCTCAGTCATAACCACTACGATCACACCGGAGGCATCGAGTTTCTCATCGATCTGTACGCCAAGATTCCTCCAATCTTCACTCACCCGAAATCCCTCGGGCACTGCTACGCCAAACCGAAAAATGAAGAACGCTCCGCGAGGCAGTCCTTTCGCTCGATTGGTTTTCCCTACCCGCTGGGCTTAAAGGGACTGCAGACACGCGGCCTGAGGCTCGAGATGAATCGGGAAATGGTGCAAATCCGGCGGGACATCTGGCTCAGCGGCGAGATCGCCCGCAACTGTCCCTTCGAACAAGTCGGCGAGAGCTTCTTCCTGGATCCCGAGCTGAGCCGGCCGGATAATCTTCCCGACGATCAGGCGCTTATTCTGAAAACCGAGGCGGGGCTGATCGTGACTACGGGTTGCTGTCACAGCGGGTTGGTGAACACCCTGGAAGCGGTGATAAACTCGTTTCCCGATGTACCGATCCGTGCCGTGGTAGGAGGATTTCATCTGCTTCACGCCGATTCCGACCGCATCGATGCGAGCGTTCGATTCCTCGAGCAGCTAGATCCACAGCTGGTGATCGCCGGGCATTGTACCGGTTTCGATGCATTATGTCGGCTGCGGAGTGTATTTGGCGAACGTTTTCAACGCCTCTCGGTTGGAAAGCGCTTTAGCCTGCCGGATCGATAGCTCCGCTACGCCCTCAGACCCAGAGTCTCCGCTTGTTTCGCGTTTTCGATTATATCCTGGAGACTGATGCCGTCGAGGTGTTTCGCGATAAGTTCGTGAAATTCATTCCAAACCGGCGCCAGCACGCACTCTTCTTCACGCGGGCAGGGGCTGCCCGTTCCATTCGTGCACGGTGTGGGCTGGATCGATTCTCCGACAGCATCGAGAATCGCCTTGATCGTCACCTCCGATGGTTTCCAGTTCAAAACAAATCCCCCCTTGGGGCCGCGGACCGAACGGATTACTCCCGCTTTTTTCAGCTTGAAGAAGATCTGTTCCAGGAACTCCGGGGAGAGTTGTTCCTCTTTTGATATTTGACTGATCGAAATAGGGCGGCTTCCATTCTGTGTTGCCAGGTTGAGTACGGCCCGCACACCGTATCTTCCTTTGGTTGTCAATCGCATATGCGTAACCTCTATGTGGTTTTTCTATTGTGGTATGGGAGACGGAAAACCGGTTCCACTTATTACCGCGGCAAACAAATACCGACTTAAACTGTCATATATCATATCATCAATCTCCGGGAAATGCAATTACATTTTCCAATAAGATGAGGGAAATCTTGGATCAGATCGTCGCTTTCTCCGCAAGACAATCCGGTCCAGCACTGCGGCCGTGATCCCGACGGCGAAGCTTGCCGCCACCAACGGATCGTTGTTCAGCAGCTTCCCGGCCAGTGCACATGCTCCCCCGAGCACGGCCGCCGCTATGGCCGAGGTTTTTCCCATCGCTCTACCCAGCGCTCCGGCCAGGATCGGTACGAACAAGGCTCCGGCGAACACCGAGTACCCGAGCAGCAGCGAGGGGATGATGCCGCCGGAGAATACTCCCACCGCCACCCCGGCTGCACCGCAGCCCAGAACCGAGAGTCGTGGAACGATGAGGCGTGCCGGGTCCTTTCTGCCGAGGATATTGACGGTCAGGATCGCGGACATGGTAAGAAGGGTCGTGTCGGCCGAAGATAGAAACGCCGACAACAGGGCGAGCATCACCAGCGCGCCGGCCCAGGGCGGCAGAGCGCTTCGCGCCAGAATCGGCAGGGCCGTTTCGGGAGGCGCATGCGGAAACAGTACGCGGGCCGTCATGCCGGCGGTGGTGACCAGGAGCGCCAGTGGGATGATGGCGGATATGGTGATGATTATGGCGCGGCGTGCGCTTCGTGCGTTTCGTGCGCTGAATACGCGGGAGAGCATGTCCGGGCCGATCAGGTAGGTGGAAGCGACGACGAGCAGCATCAGCAGCAGCTGTCCGGTGGGAAAAAGCTCGGACACGGGAAAGGAAAAGTACGCGGGCGGCAGCACGGCCCGAAGCGCGCGAAAACCTCCGCTTTGCTGCAGAGCGAATCCCGTACACAGGGCGATGCCTCCGGCGATGATGGCGGCCTGGAGGAGGTCGGTTCGGATTACCGAGATCTGTCCGCCGCAAAGCGTGTAGGCGACAAACACGGCTCCGGCGGCCAACATCCAGCTACGGGATTGTCCGCCGAGGAACGTGGCCAGGATTGTGCCCGCGGCCGCGGCCTGGGCGCCCACGATACCCAGCCAGGCGATCATGATGAACATTCCGGAAATCTTTCCCATGATCGGGCCGTACCATCGGCTGATCAGCTCGGGCAGGGTGTAATAGGAGCCGGTCTTCAGGCCCTTTACCAGAAACACGAGGGCGGTTAAACCCACCGCACCGGCCAGCAGCCACCAGCCGCCGGTCAAACCACGCCGGAAGGCCAATCCTGCCATGCCGAGCGTGCTGGACCCGCCCACGATGGTGGCGACCAGGGAGCCGCCGGTGGAAAGCGCGGAGACCCCGCCACCTGCGATCCAGAAATCCGCGGCGGAACGCACCCGCGCTACTCCGAGCGCGGTGATGCAGGCGAGGGCGAGAAGATACAGGCACAGAAGCGGAACGAGCGGATTCATCGGATAAGAGAAGAGTATACGTACTTTCCGCTGCGGGCAAGAGTCCTCTCCTCCGCGGTTCTCCTTGACCCTGCATAGGCTCCTCCTTATAATCCCCGTATCATGAAAGTACGGGTTCGCTACGCTCCCTCCCCAACGGGGTTTCAGCACATCGGTGGTGTGCGCACCGCCCTGTTCAACTATCTGTACGCCCGCTCGCAAGGGGGAGGCTTCCTCCTGCGGATCGAGGATACGGATCGGGAGCGCTATCAGCCGGAGGCCATGCAGGACATCTACGACACCTTCAATTGGCTCGGGTTTCACTGGGATGAGGGGCCGGACCTCGGCGGACCGGCGGCGCCCTACGTGCAGTCCGAGCGGGTGCGGCTGTATCAGCAGCACGCCCGTATCCTGGTGGAAAACGGAAGCGCCTATCCGTGCTACTGCAGCCGGGAACGGCTCGAGGAGCTCAAGGTCGAGCAGCAGCGGCGCGGTGAACCCAGCGGCTATGACCGGCGCTGCCGGGAGTTGAGCGCAAGCCAGCGGGCGGAGGCCGAGAAATCGGGAATCACCCCGGTGATCCGTTTCAAGGTGCCGCTTGAGGGAAGCACCGTAGCCGAGGACCAGCTGCTCGGCTCCATAGAAACCGCCAACTCGGAGATCAATCCGGATCCGGTGCTGCTGAAATCAGACGGTTTTCCCACCTATCACCTCGCCAACGTGGTCGACGATCATCTGATGCAGATCACGCACATCATGCGCGCCCAGGAGTGGCTGCCTTCGATGCCGCTGCATGTGCTTCTATACCGTGCCTTCGGATGGCAGCCGCCCGGCTACTGCCATCTGCCCATGGTAACGGGAGAGGATGGGCAGAAGCTTTCCAAGCGCCACGGAGCCACGCGGGTAGTCGAGTTCCGAGACAGGGGTTATCTGCCCGAGGCGGTGCTGAACTATATCGCGCTGTTGGGCTGGAGCTACGACGATTCGAGGGAGTTCTTCACTCTCTCGGAGCTGGAGCGGCTGTTCTCCCTCGATCGCTTGAACAAGGCCCCGGCGGTGTTCGACTACAAGAAGCTGGATTGGTTCAACGGCATGTATATCCGCCGCCTCGAGCGCGGACGTCTGGCCGAGCTGTTGAGGCCGTATCTGCAACGCCGCGGCTGGATCGGTGAAAATCCGACGCCGGAGGAGCTGCAGCGGATCGAGGACCTGGTCCCCCTGGTGCAGGAACGTTTGACCGTGCTCTCCGATGTGGGCTCGCTGGTGGGCTTTCTGTTCGAGGAGGTTCCTCTTCCGCCCGTCGAGGAACTGATTCCCAAGCGCCTGGATCGCGACCGGACCGGCGAGGTGCTGCGCACCGTTTGCTCCCTGCTGGAGCAATTCGACGAGCACTCGGACCAGGACAACGAGCAGCGTTTTCGACGGGCGGCGGAGGATCTGGGGGTGAAGCTGGGTGATCTGCTCATGCCCGTGCGCGTGGCCCTGACCGGAAGCAGAGTGTCTCCGCCCCTGTTCGAATCGATCCGCGTGCTGGGTGTCGACAAGACGCTTCAGCGGATGAAAAATGCGCTTCGTGAGCTCGAAGGAAACTGACAGAGAAGAATTACTTCGTTCAAGATATACGGTTAAGGAAAATTAATGGAATCAAGCGTATCGATGGACACTTTGGTGTCCCTGTGCAAGCGCAGGGGATTTATCTACCAATCGAGTGAGATCTACGGCGGACTTTCCTCGGCCTGGGACTATGGCCCCATGGGCGTCGAGTTGAAAAACCGGGTTCAAAAATACTGGTGGAGGGAGATGACCCAGTTTCACGACAACATCGTGGGGTTGGACGCATCGATTCTGATGCATCCTCGTGTGTGGGAGGCTTCGGGCCACGTCGAGAACTTCACCGACCCGCTGGTGGACTGCCGGAAGTGCAAACAGCGTTTTCGCGCCGATCAGATCCCCGAGGAGAATATACGCTCCCACACCTGCCCGGAGTGCGGCGGGGAGCTCACCGATCCCAGGCAGTTCAACCTCATGTTCAAGACACATCTCGGGCCGCTGGAAAACGACGGTTCCGCCGTGTACCTGCGTCCGGAAACAGCCCAGGGGATCTATGTGAATTTCAAGAACGTGGTGCAGACGGCGCGCATGCGCGTGCCGTTCGGCATCGCCCAGGTGGGCAAAGCCTTTCGCAACGAAATTACCACCAAAAATTTCATCTTCCGGACCTGCGAGTTCGAGCAGATGGAGATGCAGTTTTTCGTCCATCCCTCGGAGGATGAGCAGTACTTCGAACAGTGGAAACAGGAGCGCTACGATTTCTACCGCAAGATGGGCATCCGGGACTCGCGCCTGCGCTTGCATCAGCACGGTCCGGATGAGCTGGCCCACTATGCCAAGATCGCCTTCGATATCGAATACGAATTTCCCTTCGGCTGGAAGGAATTGGAGGGAATCCACAATCGCACCGACTACGACCTCAGCCGCCATATGGAATACTCCAAGAAGGACCTGAGCTACCTGGATGATCTGCGCGGAGGGGAACGCTACATCCCCTACGTGATCGAAACCTCGGCGGGATTGACCCGTACCGTATTGACGGTGCTGGCCGACGCCTACGACGAGGAAGAGGTGGAGGGCGAAAAACGGGTGGTGATGCGCCTGCATCCGGAGCTCGCTCCGATCACCGTGGGCGTATTCCCCCTGGTGAAAAAGGACGGGCTGGCCGAGCTGGCCCGAGAGGTGCAGCAGGATCTGCGCCGGGATTTCGCCGCGTTCTACGACCAGGGAGGCGCCATCGGGCGCCGCTACCGCCGTCAGGATGAGATTGGTACGCCCTTCGGAGTGACGATCGACTACCAGAGCAAGGAGGATCACACCGTGACGCTGCGCTATCGGGATACGATGGAGCAGGTGCGTGTGCCGATCGCCGAGCTGCCCGACCGCATCCGCCGGGCGATCGCGGAGTACAGGAGGGTAGAGTGATGTCCGGTGCGTTCGAAACCCTGAAACAGCGGGGCTTTGTCAGCCAGTGTTCCGACGAAACGAGTCTGGCCAGGCTCCTCGACAGCGAGCAGGTGACTTTTTACATCGGCTTCGATCCCACCGCGGACAGCCTTCACGTGGGTCATATGGTCCAGCTTTTCGCCATGGCCCACCTTCAGAAATCCGGCCACCGGCCGATTGCCCTGATCGGAGGCGGCACTTCCCGCATCGGCGATCCTTCCGGTAAAACCGAGATGCGCAAGATCCTGCCCGTGGAGACGATCAAGGCCAACGCCGAGCGTTTCCGCGTGGAGATATCCCGTTTTCTGGATTTCTCGGACGGCAAGGGGCTGCTGCTCAACAACGCCGACTGGCTGACCGAGCTGAACTATATCGAATTCTTGAGGGATATCGGCAGGCACTTTTCCGTGAACCGCATGCTCAGTTTTGAGACGTACAAGATGCGCCTGGACACGGGGCTGTCCTTTATCGAGTTCAACTATCAAATCCTTCAGGCCTACGATTACCTGGTACTGTACCAGCGCCAGGGATGCCGTCTGCAGATGGGCGGAGACGATCAATGGGGCAATATCGTCGCGGGCATGGATCTGGTGCGGCGCGTGGAATCGGCGGAGTGTTATGCCCTGACCACTCCCCTGGTTACACGGGCGGACGGCCAGAAGATGGGTAAGACGGAAAAGGGCGCGCTGTTTCTCGATCCCGGGCGGGTGAGCCCCTACGAGTTCTACCAGTACTGGCTGAACGTACCGGATGCGGATACGGAAAAACTGCTGGCCCTGTTCACCTTCCTGCCTATCGAGGAGGTCCGAGAGCTGGGGCGTCTTAAGGACCGGGAAGCCAATCGGGCCAAACAACGGCTGGCCCTGGAGCTGACCACGATCGTGCACGGGGCCGAAGCGGCTCAAGCGGCTCAGGATGCATCCCGTGCGCTGTTCTCAAGGGAGGGCGGCGCGGACAGGGAGAGCGTTCCCTCGGCTCCGTTGAAGCGAGGGGAGTTGGAGAGCGGAGTGAGCGTCATCGATCTGCTGGTGCGCGCCGGCTTGAGCGCCTCCAAAGGAGAAGCCCGCAGGCTGATCAACCAGGGCGGCGCTTACGTGGAGGGGGAAACCGTACAATCCATCGACCAGATACTCGACAAAGCCTTTGCCGACAAAGAGGAGATTTTATTGCGGGCCGGTAAGAAACGCTACTTTCGTTTTCTGATCGAGTAGGGGGAATTGTGGGATTCGTCTACGTAGCGGTGACTCTGGGACTGGGCGCCCTGTTGTACTGGGGTCCGTATGCGATACCGTCGTTGGACGTCCTGACCTATTCCGATTACCTATACCTGGCCATCCTGGTTGCACATCTGGCCTGCGGATTGGTTTTGATCAGCACCGCCTCCCGGACGCGGCGCCTGCGCAGCGTGACCTCCGGGATGTACCGGATCCCCGAAGTTCTGTTCGTGGCGTGTCTGCTGCTGTATCTGTTCGCCTATATCTATGCGCTCAACGCCAACATGGACTACATCCAGCGCTTCATCAGCAGCGGAGGGGCGGTTCGGCTGGCCCTGGATACGCGCCAGGAGCGGTTGGCCGCTGCCGTGAAATTCGGTCCTTTGCTGCTGGCGAACGCCTTTTTCTACCTGTTCTGGAGGCTCAAGCGCGGACCCATGTCCGCAACGATCCTGGTCCGCTGGGCACTGCCGATCGTCCTGCTTTCGGTACTGTTGTCGACTGCCTGCTTCCCCTCGTTTCTGACGCTTCAGGGAGCGGGATACCTCGCCTTCGTGGCTCTGGTACCGTTGCTGCTCGTGTTTCAGGCCAACTCGCTGTCCTGGGGCGTGTTCTACGGTCTCGCTTTCGGCATGCTGCAGACCATGCTCCTCAATTCGTGGCTCGGCACCTACAGCCTCGTTACCCTGCAGCTGGTGTCTTTGGCCTTCGGTTTGTTCTATCTGGTTTTTCTGCTGCCGACCCTCTGGCTATACAAGGCCTTCCGGCGTGTCGGATTTCTGATCCTGCCGGCCGCCTGGGTGGCGTTCGAGTATCTGCGCTCCAGCGGCTTTCTCGGCTACCCCTGGGGTCTGTGGGGCGCCAGCCAGTACCAGTTCACTTCTTTGGTTCAGATCGCCTCGGTCACGGGGATTTGGGGCGTCAGCTTCGTCGTGCTGTTGCTGAACGCCGCTCTCGCCGCCGCTCTCGCCGCCGCTCTCGGCAGCGTGTTCAACACAGCCGGGGGGCGGGCCGCTCCAAGTAACGACGGGTCGGACGGTGCCGAGCATTCAGGATGGGATCCGGCCGCGTTGCTGGCTTCTTGTCTCGTATTCGTGGCCGTGCTGAGCTTCGGCGCGATCAGTCTCGGTGTTGTGGAGGGACGCGAGGTGACCAGGCGCCCCCGCCTCGCCTTGATCCAGCAGAACGCGGATCCGAGAAAACACGACTATCGCCGGACCTTCAACACCCTGATCGAGCTTACCGACAGGGCGGTGAAGCAGGACCCGGATCTGGTCGTGTGGTCGGAGACAGCCTTCGTGCCCAATATCAGCCGCTGGAGCCGGATGGATCCTCAGAAGCACAGCTATGCCGCTTTGGTGCGGGATTTCCTCTCTTACCAGGACAACCTGGATCGATGGCTGCTAACCGGTAACGACGACTATGAGCTCGCCGTTGATGAACAGGGGGAGGAACAGAGGCTGGACTACAACGCCGCCATTCTCTTTGATCCGGAGGGCAATCGTGCGGGGACGTATCGGAAGCTGCGGCTGGTTCCCTTCACCGAGTACTTCCCCTGGAAGCAGCAACTCCCCGGAGTGTATGCGTGGCTCAAGGAGCGGGACGTGTATCTGTGGGAACCCGGCAGCGAGAGAGTTGTCTTCGACCATCCCGCCTTCCGCTTCTGCTCGCCGATCTGCTTTGAAGATGCCTTTCCCAACGACGTGAGGTTGTTCGTGCGCGAGGGCGCCGAGGTGATCGTCAATATCAGCAACGATTTCTGGTCTTTGACCGAGGTGGAGGGCAAACAACACGGGGTTAATGCCTTTTTCCGCGCAGTGGAAAACCGCGTGCCTCTGGTCCGTGCATCGGCCTCCGGTCTCACCGGCTATGTGGATCCGGCCGGCCGGCTCGTGGAGGCCGTACCTTTCTACGAGGAACGGTATCTGGTGGTGGATGTGGAGATTCCGGCTTGCTCCGAGACACTCTATACACGTTTCGGAGACTGGTTCCCTCGGCTGATGCTGGGGCTGGTTGTCGTTCTGCTTCTGCTTTCCCTCTTCCCCGCACTGCGAAGGCGTTTATGATGCTCCATGTTGCATCGCGGTCGGCAGCTTTTCGGCAAACACTTGACACTTGAACCTAAAACTGTTAGTTTCTTGTAGGATTTGAAATTAGGAGGGACTCTTCGTTGGCCAATAGCAGTTCAGCTGTAAAGCGAAATAAACAGAATATCAAACGGAATTTACGCAACAGGATGATTAAATCCGAGCTGAGAACCAATACGCGCAAATTGCTGGAGTTGATCGACGGCCAGTCGATCGACGAGGCGAAGAAACAGTTTGTATCGGTGACGAGCCTGCTCGACCGGGCGGTCAGCAAGGGCGTGATACACAAGAATGCCGCGGCACGAAAGAAACACCGATTGAACAAGATGTTGGTGGGTTCGGACAAAACATCCTGAATACCAGATATGTGAGGTAGAGGGTGGGTGCGGACAAGCTCACCAAAGCTGAGATCATCGAACTGATATATCCGAAAGTTCGTGTGAGCAAAAAGAACATCCATACCATTCTCGATTTGTTTTTCGGCGAGGTCAAAAACGGCCTTCTCGAGGACAGGATTATCGAGCTGCGGGGATTTGGCACTTTCGAGCTCAAGACACGGAAAGGGCGAAAAGCCAGAAACCCAAAGACCGGAGACACGGTGCAGGTGGAAAACCACGGAGTTGCCGTGTTTCGCCCCGGAAGGGAATTGAAGCAAAAAGCCTGGTCCTTGAGGAAATAGCTTGAATCGATCCGCAGTCGCTTCTCCATCGCTTCGGGAGAAAACCCCGCGCGTCAAGATAACCTCCGTTGCCCTGGAGCTGCTCCTGCTGGCCGGCTCTGCGCTCCTGTTCGCGTTGGCCTTTCCCAGCTTCCTTTCCCGGTGGGGTTGGTTTCCCCTGGCGTTCATCGCGCTGACTCCGGTGTTCATCGTGGTACACCGGGCCGGATGGGTTCGCACAATCGTGTACGGTGCGTTTTTCGGTTTTGCCAGTTA
>Ga0272441_10007596_pt1 | contig 17568 bp, 15 predicted proteins | sample SSMProp6N_FD_193582 | JGI IMG/M metagenome (GOLD analysis project Ga0272441, IMG submission 193582) | Marine sediment archaeal communities from Little Sippewissett salt marsh, Falmouth, MA, United States - SSM-Prop-6N | ecosystem: Environmental > Aquatic > Marine > Wetlands > Sediment ...
TCGGCCAGCTTCTTGCGAATCACCAGAGACTCGCCGTAGGCGATGGCCTCGTCAACGCCCTGCTCGGTCAGGATGCGGGTCATCTCCTGGAAGACGCTGGTAGCCGTGCCGCGGCCCTCGATTTCGGCAAAGGAGACTGCCAGTTCCTCAATGCGGGACAGCCGCGCGGCGTGGGCGTTGTCGGCGGCCTCCCGCTGCCGCTGGCGTTCCTTCCAGTCTTTGATCGCTTCGGTTTCGGCCAGTTCGCGACGGTGAGTTTCCTCGGTTGTCTGCAGCAGGTGGGCTCGGATTTTCTCCGTGGTCACCATGGCGCTCTGCTGCACACCGGTGGAGAGCTTATTGTAGGCCCACCAACCGCCACTGCCCAGGACCACAATGCCAAAAAGAATGGCGATGATGACAGCGGTAAGGCGGCGCATTCGCCTCTCGGCGCGCTGCCGTAACTCAGCCAGCTCGTCGCGCAGACGCAAGGCGATGTTTTCCAGCTCGGTGTCGTTGTTCGCGGTGTGGCGGAGATGGTTCTTCCGCGTGAGACGGGCGATATAGTCTTGCTGAAGCTTTCGCCGCTCGGCCTGGTAGCCGGCGGGGTCAGGAGACGCTACTTCGTGCGGCAGGTCGAGCTGGTCTATCGGCTTGTCACGAGTGCAGTCTTCGCCGATAACGATAACCCAGTTCTTTTTCCCCTTGGCGCTGGCGTAGAGGAACTCGGACTGCGTATAGGAGACACGGCCATAGTCGGAGTCCACCTCGGCCGGTTCGGCGCCGTAGCCGTGGCCAACGAGCTGGATGAGACCCTCGCAGGAGTCGATCTGCTCCCGCAGCCACCTTCGCAGCTCGCCGTAGCCGGTGGGGAAGTCGTCCTGCGAGATAGGATCGAACCCGAGGGTGCGCACAGTGGCGGCGACATCCTTTCGGGCGGTCCGCAACTCCTCGCTAACTGCGGATAGGAAAAGGCGCGGGCGGTTCATGCGGCGTCAGCCTCAAAGGTTCAATCGTTTCCTTGTCAGGGACACTCAACCAGGACCCAATCGGGTGAACTTCCTGTATTTTGATACTAAGCAACTTTTTTAAAACTCACCAGATATTTTTTTCTGTCTCCCCAGTACTTCAAGTATCCAAGGAAAGGAATGTTTAAATGTCAGGACTCAGAGGGAACTGGGCAGTATCCAAAAGGAAGAACGCGGTGAAGTCGGCATCCTTGAACGCGTTGAGATGTTGCCAAGATACGGCAATATTGTCGGCAGGAGTGGCAACGTTAAAGGAGGGTTTTGGATCTCATTTATGTTGTTGCAGGAGGTACAAGGAAGTAAATATTATATGTTAATTTAGTCTGTTATCTTACATCCTATGGGCAAGGCGAACAATCGGATGGGGCTCAATGTTGACAGAATTTCCCTTTATGGGGCATGGCACTATATTCAATCCCTGAATCTAAAAAGGACCTGGAACACCTGACGCAGAGCTGAGGATCCATGGGCCCTCGCGATACCGACCGCCTTGACCAGGCTCAGATGTGAGTTTTTAGTCTCGGTGGCCGGTCTCCTCCGAGGATATTGCAACCGGGATATGTGTTCATAAATATGAAAAGTCGGCCACTGTTACCAAATTCCATCAATTACCACATTTGGAAGCCCGGCTTACGCAAGGCTGGGTTGAAACCTCGATCACTGTACCAGACCCGACACACTTTTGCCACATTGATGCTGGATGCCGGTGAATTGCCCGGCTGGGTTCAGAACATGATGGGACACGAAACGCTGAAGATGATCCTTGAACGCTATTATTCATATATAAAGAATTACCAGCGAGATGATGGGGCAGCGTTTATGGAGAATGTATACGGTCCAAGTGTAACTGAGGCAGAAGCTGAGGCGTGGGATAAGACTGAATGATTTGGTAATTTTACACCAAATTTACACCAAACAAAAAACGGGAGGCTATCGTATTCACCTAACTCCCCGTTATTACAACAATATACCCAATACATAAATGGTGGAGGCGGCGGGAGTCGAACCTACGGTGGTCCTTACAGCCACAAGGGTTTGCAGCGGTTCACCGAATGTTTACCGAATATCCGCCATTCTACCATCCTGCTTTCGAGCATTTTTCCAACAGCTCACGGATATATCCAGCGACATCCGCCTGGAGGTCAGGATTCGGCTCATTGTATTGAAACTGCGCCACACGACTCGGCCCAAGACTATCCGGATCAACGAAGTCGCGGGACAAGATTTCAAGCGCCTTTTTTGTTTCTGTCTCCTGCAATAAAGGGCTGAGGCATTCGCAGACCTCCTCAATACCGCTGCCATAGTTTCGGATCACAAAATAGAGATCATACGCGTCTTTATTTTCACCTCTTTGATGAAATGCCAGGGCTTTCAGCACAATAAAAGCACCAGGACCACACACCCATATTTCGCGCTCAGCCTTTTCACCCTTCAATGTGACCCCTTTTAATGGGACTTTCTTTTTATCCTGAAAAGCCAAACGAAGGCCTGGCGTTATGACGGCAGCAAAATCCTTTTCAATGTGGCGTAAATCCCCGCCCTTGTCAGTATCAATGCTTGGTGGAATCAGAAAATCCACAGTCACCTTCAAACCAGAGGAGGTGCGAACTTTCCATCGTTGTAATGTTGTATTACCCTCCTCGTTCTCATCTGGCTCAAAACCCGATCTGTGAAGCCTTTGGGTAAGATCCTCATATCGTTCCCTATCGAGGATCGCCAAAGAAAGGCCAAGATCCAGATCCATTGTGCCGATATGGACATCTTCACCTGCAGGAAGGGATTCATCCGGAATCAAAAGCGAGGGTACTAAGCCACCAACGACCACGAGATCATCCAACAAATCCCCGAGTTTTGTGGAGACGTAAAGGCAGGTTTGGCGCACTAACTCTACATTTTCTTTTGTGTAATCGTACGCGAATAAAGGTTCTTCAGGCATCCCACCTCCATTTTAGTTTTTCCTGGCGAACCATCGAAGCGGCCTCTTTCGCCCGTTCAGGATGCCCCTTGAGATCAAGAAGTACTTGCACAGGATGCACGCAGACAATACCTTCCTGGTCCGACGATCCATGGAAAACACCTTTATCGTTGGGGACGACCAGCCAGGTGTTGGCGCCACGATCATCCTTACTAAAATGGAGCTGATCAAAAAGGTTTTTCCCGGGCGAATCAGCTAAAAACAGAGTGGCCATACGGAATTTGGTGAAGTGGGTATACTGCCAGGCTCCGGCCAGTCCAGTTGCCGCGTAATCGACTTTTTGATCAGCAAGGATCCGGGTCATCTTTCTGAGCAGTTCCTCTCCCGATCGAGCGGCAACGTGTCCTTTGATGATCTGATGCTTTGAAAAATCGTAAGCTTCAAGCCAGGCATCAAGAAGCTCATCCGGATTTGATGGTTTTAAAGCCCCTTTATCATCTCTATCGATCAGATTAAGCTCTTCCAGTCTGCGGACAACCCGGCTGGTATATCCTTCGTCCAAACCTGTGATTTGCGAAAGCTCTCGCTGATTGTGGCCTTTTTTCGGATCGATAAGCAACTGCCGCACGATTCTGGCACCTTTAGGTGCAAACACGTTGGCCGGCCGGCCGGCTTTTTTATATTTGTTTGGCCGGCCCTCGATATGAATCAAGAGCCCTGAAGCTTTGATATGAGCATTTCCTGATAGATCGATCCAGGACACACCATGTTCTTTACAGAGCTCCATTCCGGATCTTCCCATATAGGGCACGACAATCAGCGGAATGTCGTCATTATCAAAAGAATTCCTGGCCTCCGTAACTTGACGCAATGCCATAAGCAGTGGCGCTCTGGAAGATGCGCTTTTACATTCCACGTGGAAATGGTAACCAGCTGCTTTCAAGAGAAAATCCAGACCAGTATCGCTCTCTTGGGAAACAACGGCCACGTCATTTTCCGGCAATTCAAGCAATTTCGCCAGAATCCCCGGGACCTTTGTAATTGCCTGTTTTTCAGTTGAATCCATCATAACTTGACTAAATAGCGTAACTTGACAATTTTGTCAAGTATTTATATTTAGACAAGTTTGCTAGCCCTCCAGCTTGTTTAAATCCATTAGCTTGCAAGCTTTGACAAGTTCAGGCTTTTAAGCAAGTTACGATAGCAAGATTGAGATCTACAACTCGATTTCCTGTGATTTCTGAAAGGACTCAACTAGCTCATTAACCCTGGCTTGATGGGCAGAAAGGAGCGCGCGCATCGTGGGAGTCCGAATAAGCTGCTCTATGTTTTCTCTGGTGCTTGCGCTGAATTTCGACATGATCCAGATGAACTCAACAGTGTAATTTGACTTCATTTTCAACAGGGACTGACGCGCATCATTAACTTCGTAGCGGTCCCCCGGCATCCACTTGGCTCCTTCTTCCGCTAACAAATATATCATTTTGATTTTTTCACGAGATTCGGAATTATCGATGTCTTTTCTTTGCCTGGAGGAATAATTCGTTACGATCCTTACATCCATATTCAGGTCTTTTATTTTATCCTAAGAACAAATCTATAATTCATTGCTTAAAGTTATAAAACCCAAATTGACACTGTCGTCAATTTGGGTTTTAGGATACGTCACCTAACGAATCAGTATTTTCTAAATATTTGAAAATTTGATTAATTAATGGTGGAGGCGGCGGGAGTCGAACCCAAGTAGCCCCACGGCTGGCGCAGGTTTACAGCGAGGAGGGCCACATGGGGGCCTCAGGGGGCCACAAGCTCATAAGTTGTTGGTAAGCAGTCTCAATTTTTTGTCCAAGAAGAATGCTTCTAATAAGTGCCCCTTAGAACCTGTTTTACGCATTATCCATTGGTACCTACCTGGCTGGACTCAAGACGACAAACCCAAAGTGTCACCTACAGCCGGAATTGCAATTAGTTACGAACTGTAATCCTAATTTTTATGAAATATCGCTGACCACAATATATTGATGTATCCCTCAATTTGCCTGAAAACCATCTTATGGCAAGTAAACACACGAAACGGCGAGGTCCGTTTTTGTGGGATAGCCAGAACGTACTTGCGCGGCGATGAAAAATTCTGCCGCTGATTCGAGGAGCCACTATCTCAACATTTGACAAAGATGCGATTCGGATTTTTCAGAAATAGAATGAAATCTTCAACTGCAAAGGATATGCAGTTCTCCCTGTTTTTTTTAAACAAAGCTGCCTGATGTCAGTTCTGGTCGATGAAGGTTGCGGTTCGATTGATGCAGTAAGCACAAAAGGGAATTTTTTTCTTGATCAGCTCTTTGCATTTGGTAGTACCGGCAAACTCTAGGAAATGTTTCTCAAATTCCTGAGCCTTGTCGGGACGACCGTTTTTTTCAAATATGTACTTAGCCGCAAAAAGCATCCCACACTCGCCATTGGGTGCTTTACCATGGCCCATTTTTTTGAAGTCTTTGACCGTTTCTTCGGTTAAAAAATCATATTCCTGTCGAAAAGCTTCAGCGACCGCTTGTGCACAATTGAGGCGCTTATATCCTTTCTGCTTGCCTAAAAACAGCTTTTCGGTAAAATTCCCGACCATTTGTAATCCTCATGTTTAATTCTAACCCAAAATTTGGACACTTCCACAGGTCTTTTGGACAATGACCATCAAATCGGAAATGTAAATAGACATATGTATTGCTTGTCTTGATAATTGGGACTGTCGAATTGCTTATCATGCCTTGACGATGGTTTTAATGATCTCAAAAAGATCAATTGGACTTGTTTGATTTTGTGATGCGATCTCTTTCAAGGTCAAATCGGCAGATGCCAAAATACCTTGCCCTTTAAGCTCCCGAATGATCATTTTGCTACTCAGGTTAAATTGAGCGCAAAAATCAGCTAATGTAAGGTTGCCAGTCCCCGGTGGAGGAGAATCCGGTAGATTTATCTTTCCCTCTGATCCTTGGTTTGAAACGATCGAGGCAGGTTTTATAGTTTCATAAATCAGCTGTGGAGGCACATGGTATTGCTTACCAATAGCCTGTAAAGTAATCGAGCCATCATCGACCGAGTATCCAGCCTCTTTTAACAAGTCCTTACTCTTAGCAAGATCGAGATTTAACTTTTTGGCAAACGTTTTCAATGACGACAATTCGGCGTGCCCATATGGGGGTTCACCATATTTCACTGCGCCCGAATCTTTGAAATGATCATTCAGCGCCATGACCCAGCTAAAAGGTGGCAGCATCATATACGTGCCTAATACAAATAAGATTGTGATTATTAGGGCTGCGTTGAATTCAGAGGTGAATACCTTGATCCGCTTTGATTTGTCCTTCAGATAATTGATCAATGGTTTCCAGTTGTAATAGATATGGAGAAACAGTGCGATAAGGAACAAAAGCCCCAGGTTGATGTGGATGTTACCCCAATCTGTTTTGGTCAGGCCCCACAGTTTCCAATCTGCCCAATAGGCCACGCGTCCCTGGGGTACAACATACAGGATAATGCTGGTAACCAACATAACGATAAAAGCGAGCCCTGCCGTCAAAGACGTTATCTTTCTGATTTTCATTTTTTCTCTTTCTGAATCTCGTTGGGTTATTCGAGTTTTATACTATGAAACAAAGGGCTCACCCATCCTAACGTCTCCATAGTTAAAGTTGATTCATTAAGCATGACTGGCACCAAAAAGTCTAGCACTGCGATGAGCCTTTTGACGAATCGCCAGCGCCAGCATCAGACCTTGTTAGGTAGCTTCCAGGCAATGATCATAAACATGCCCCCGATGACGGCGGCCAGCAAAGTGCCTGGTATCATGGGCAGCAGGGCCTGGAATTTGTCTGCGCCCGTGGCAAGCATCACCTTGCCGCCGGCGATCTTATCGAAAAGCCAAGACCCTTTTATGCTGCCGTAGACTAAGGTGTAGATAAGCGCGCCCAGAAATCCACCGCCAATAAAGAATAGGGCGTCCTTCCTTCCGTCTGCCAAAGCGGTTAAACCCGTGCCGGGGCAATAGCCAGCTATAGCGAAACCCAAGCCGAGCAGCGCACCGCCCACAATCACGCCGATATAGCTGCTCTTTACAGAAAGGTTCCCAGCGTCGATGACACCAACGTTCATCAGTAAAAATAAAAGGGTGCTGCTAATGCCGATGGCAAAAAAGATGGCCTTCATAAGGTGCAGGTCCTTAAGTCGCAGCATGTTAATGATGTTTTGAGGGTTGGTGGCCCCGACGCGCTGCAGGGCAAACCCAAAGAAAATACCGAGTATGATTGCAAGAATGATGTTCATAAAGCACCTCCTATTTTCTTCTGTAAATCAGCACGGCTGCGGGAACGGCTGCGGCAAATGCACCGATGGCGAACAGGTAGCCGCTCAGGGATGTCTGCATCATCCCACTCATCATGTGGCCGCTGGTGCAGCCTCCAGCCAGGCGGGCACCGAAAAGCACGAGCAACCCGGCGAAAAACACCGTCACATAGCGCAATGCGGGACTCTCCCCGAAGCGCTGCCGCCAGACTTCAGGGGCGCTTCGGTCGAGCGACGTGGGTTTGGGGCCGCCTATCCTTGAGGATAAAAACGCCCCGACGACCATGGCGATTACGAAGACAAAGCTATAGTTGAGCGGGTTGGCTATGTTTTTAGCGTATTTTCCTCCGCTCTTGTTCAGATAGGCGTTGGGGCTTGCGTAGCCCGATTTACTCTCAGCTGTCTTTTGAACCACCTTGTCGGAGAACAGGTTCCAGATGATGCCGTCGGCAATGACAAACTGGGTAGATACCCCGATGGGCTTGACAAAAGCCACGGCCAGAAGGAAAGCTGCTCCCAGCAAGAGACCTCCTTTAAACCAGTTCAATTGTCCGTTCATAAGCGTTGCTCCTTATTGTTGGGTATGCAGTAGATTCGGTAAAGGGCGTCAAGGATCCGGGATACGGCCTTACTATTGAGTCGATAATGGATCGCCTGACTCTCGCGTCTCGTATCTACGAGGTCGGCTTCACGCAATACCCCCAGATGTTGGGATAGGGCCGACTGGCTCAAGGGAATGGCTTCATTGAGCGCGCTGACCGGTTGTTCCCCATTCATCAGGTGGCACAGCACCATCAAACGGCTGGGATGGCTCATCGTTTTGAGCAGCTTTGAAGCCTTTTCCGCGTTTTCTACAAGTTTTTTAGGATCGATCTGTTCCATTGATCATCTCCTATAAGTATATTGGTTTTTTCTAAATAAGAATAATCTAATAAACAAATTTGTCAAGACGGGATCAGAAAAAGAATCGATTTTAGACGATTCCGCCTGTAATTCTTAGAGTTCCGAATCATCGGTGTGTCGAATGGATTACAAAGTTCGGGATCGATATTGTTGCGGACGAAATTGAAAAAGGAAGAAAGTTGGGAAAAGCGGATCCGTTTGGTGTAGGGTTTTTTTCCCTCGGTGAGACGGTTCAGGTAGGTTAGAATTTGTTCCGGGGTGACTTGCGCGACGGGGCCATCGCCGAACTCATGGATAAACCGTTCGATGATGGCCCGGTAGGCTCTTACTGTGTTTTTTTTTCGAATGGGTCTTGTGGTAATCGATCCAGATTTTGGCAGCTTTAGATAATTTCATGGCCTACCTCCTTCGGTGAAAAGGTTAGTGATATGGGCAAAGTGCCCAAGGTACGCCTATGATATCCATTTGCTAAATGCAAATTCTGTGTCTTCTCTAATACTTATGGAGCCTGGCAAGCAAGCACACGAATCAGAAGGGGCCGTTTTTATGGGATAACCAGAACATATTTGTCTGCACACTGTAATCCCAGTGCCTTGGTCCTAACTCATTTTTATGTGACAGATATCAATTCCCGAAAAAAGCTAATCATGTAAAATGGATAGTTCGCCTCCATGATGCATCCCTAACATCTTGTATATTGCTGCCAAATTGATATTCTAATTGTATGTCTTCCTAACCGCATACTTTTTCAACATTGGCAATATAGCTTGCGTTGGTACATTAAGGGGCAGGCAAACTGCTTGAGTGATGTCTATGTCTGGCACCTATTTTACAATGCCACAATATATTGGATTGCACGCCAGTGTCGTCTCCGATGAAATTTGGATCAAGTGAATAATTCATGGTCAAAAGTGAAAATGAAAACCGGGGAACAAGATAGATCTTATCCACTTATCAAAACAAAGCTATTTATACCCCCGCTGCGTCCCAAATTGGTTCAGCGAACGCATTTAATTGAAAAACTGAACAGAACTGCCGACCGCAAACTGACGCTTATTTCCGCACCTGCCGGTTTTGGAAAGACAACCCTTTTGAGTGAGTGGATTTTCGATAGTGAAATCACTATTTCAGTGACCTACCCGTGCACCGATCGAAAAGAGGTGGAAGAAGGCATCAGTTGCAAAATCGAAGAATCCCTTGAAGGTTTGGAGGGCGTCAATAGGTTACATTATGTTACAAACTGTCACAAAAAACCTATAGATCTAAACCAACTCATAGAATAAAAAATTTACGAAATTAAGTATGGGATTTAATGCATTGAAACCATGTATTGACAATAAAGGTGAAGCATTGCAAGAGAATCAGCGTATTTTAGTCGTAGAGGATGACAAGCGACTGTCCGTATTGATTCGGGACTATTTGAGGCAGCAGGGCTACCAGGTTACTGGAGAACGCCGCGGCGATCGTGCTGCCCAGCGCATTCTTCACGAACAACCGGCTCTGGTGGTGCTGGACCTGACCCTGCCCGGCAAAGACGGCCTTGCTGTGCTTCAGCAGGTAAGGGCAGAGTATGGCGGGCTGATTTTGATTCTCACCGCCAGAGAAGATGATATGGACCAGGTGGCCGGACTTGAGATGGGAGCCGACGATTATGTCAAAAAGCCGGTGGAGCCCCGCTTGCTGCTGGCCCGCATTCGGGCCTTGTTGAGACGCACCCGGGCAGCCGATTCGAAACAACCGGAGCAATCAGATGGATATCTCGATGAACTCAACTTTGGCGGCCTTTCCATCAGCCGGCAGGCTCATCGGGTATGCTTGGAAAGCAAAACCATCGACCTGACCACCAACGAGTTTGAACTCCTTTTGCTGTTGGCGGCGAACGCTGGAACCATACTAGACCGCGATACTATCTATAAGGTGTTACGTGGAATCGACTACGATGGTTTGGATCGCAGTGTGGATGTATCTATATCACGGTTACGCAAAAAACTGGGAGATGCATCCTCTTCTCCCAAGCGAATCAAAACCATCTGGGGCAAGGGGTATCTATTCGTTAAAGATGCCTGGTAGTACCAAATTTAAAATGAAAAATACTCCAAGGCAAAACTTCGATAGCGGCGGTTCAATTTAAATTAAGCAGCGGACAATACTCTGATGAAACGCCTTTTAATTTATCTATACTTGTTTATGATGGCTGTGTTCGTGGTGATCAACTTTTTTGTCTCTCCGCTCTATTGGCATATTGTAACTAAAAGTTTAGAGCGCCAACAAGGTATTTTTTGGGCTGATATTACAAGGGGATTTTTCCATGTTATCGAAGCGGAATTGAACCGCGTTTCTGTAGAAGATTGGGATGCGTCGATAAAAACCATGCAATCCCATTTTGCTTTTCCACTATCAATTGCGCCAATGACATCAACACAGTTGCTTGAATCAGAGCGTTCGGCTTTGGCCAATGGTGAGATTTTGGTTAAAGGTGCGCCGGGTGCCATTTTCAGGAAACAGATAGGGGACAACGGTCTGGTTTTGACCATGGGGCCTATGCCGGACTTTGAGTTTAACAAGTTCTTATTAGATCTACTGTTTAGCCTTGTCGTTGCCCTAATATTTTGTATGCTTGCCCTGTTAGTGGCTTGGCCATATGCAAAAAAACTCCGGTGTATCAGCATTGCCGCTGAGGCCTTCGGCAATGGCAAACTAGACGCCCGAGCCAAATTGCCTCCAAGATCATCTCTGGCCCATCTGGCCAATGCGTTCAATAGTATGGCGGATCGCATCCAAGAGCTCATCCGCTCTCACAAGGAACTTACCCATGCGGTATCCCACGAACTTCGCACGCCATTGGCGCGCCTGCGCTTCAGCATGGAGATGATCGCGTCGGTGGACGAATCCGATAAGAGAGAGAAGCATCTTGAAGGAATGCGACGCGATGTGGATGAGCTGGATCTTCTGGTGTCAGAACTTTTAACCTACGCCAAACTAGACAAAAGTTATCGTCCCCAGATGGAACAAATGGATTTGGGACCCTGGTTGACCGACTTGGCGGCTGTTTTGGATGCTGAAAATTCGACGGCTAACTTTGAATGCCGAATCAGCAGTCCCGACCCTAAAGTGCCGCTGCTGGCCAGCCCTCAATTTCTGGAGCGCGCTCTGCGAAATCTGTTGCAGAATGCCGTCCGATTTACAAACTCACGAATCCAGATCACCCTAATGACAGTTGACGACCAAGTCATTATCCATGTGGATGATGACGGACCGGGCATACCGTTGGCCGATCGTCAGCGCATCTTTGAACCTTTTGTGCAATTGGACGCTCATAGCAATCCGGATCTTCCTGGCTATGGCCTTGGACTGGCCATCGTGCATCGCGTGGCACAATGGCACGGAGGCAGCGTCACTGTCTCCGAGGCACCAATTGGTGGCGCACGCCTTTCCCTGGTTTTACCGGTCACTGATAACAGGGCAGACTAAGGGACATTCTATCTTCTCCATATTTCAATAACATCATGCAGCAAATGAGCATCACCCTCTAAAAATACGTTTTTTCTGCGTACATTTTTTTACAAAATCAAACAGATTTCCCACAGACCCTCGATTCAAAATGATGATAAAAACGGACAGCATTCAGATGCCTTCTGTGGAGCGTGTTGAATCCAAAAAAGCACAAAAAGCCAGTCACCAAGATAGAAAAAAGAGGATTAAAGAAAAAAAGGTATTCCATGAAAGATTTGGATTATAGAAAGGCCAAACGCCCTGTGCAAAACATTACCTTCCGTATCTTGACGTGCGTACTCATTCTGACAGTCGGTATTTTCGGTATGACCAACCTGGCCAGCCTGAAAAAACCGCCGGCCGCAGCCAAAAACGAAGAGCGTGCCCTTCAGGTGGAAGCGATCCGGGCGCAGCCGGCTGATGCTCCGGTGGTCATCACCGGATATGGAGAAGCCCACACCCTGAAGGTGGTGCCCATCTCGCCGGCAGTCTCCGGGACTATCGTAGAAATTCATCCCCGTCTGGATGCAGGGGAGATCATCCCCAAGGGGGAGACCTTATTTCGAATCGATATCCGCGACTATGACGCAGCTGTGCGAGAAGCCCGTGCAGCGGAAAGAAAATGGGAGAACACCATCAAACGCCTGGAGAAACAGTTTTCCATCGATCGGCAGCGCCTTTCCACATTGCAGCGTAACCGGAAGCTGGCCGAAATGGAATTCCATCGATTGCGGGACCTTTTTCAGGAAAAGCAGGTTGGTACCCGCTCCGGTATGGAAAAAGCCGAACAAGCCTTCAATACGACCATGGACCAGGTTGACCAGCTGAACAAAGCCTTGGCGCTTTATCCCATTCAAATCGAGGAGGCCCTCAGCAGCCTCGCCTCGGCCCGGGCCCGGCTATCGGTGGCCGTTGTCAACCTTGATCGCTGCACGGTGGCGGCTGATTTCGATTCCCGGGTGAAATCAGTATCGATCGAAGAGGGGCAGTATGTGGCCCCAGGCCAGAAGGCGCTTACCCTGGCCGATGATTCAACACTGGAGATCCATGTTCCCCTCAACAGCCGTGATGCTCGCCAGTGGCTGCAGTTCAGTGACAGCCGTCAACATGGTGGAACGGCCTGGTTCAACGGACTAGTGCCTGTGATCTGCAGCATTCGATGGACTGAAGAGAGCGGCAGCTACACATGGCAGGGGACGTTGCACCGTGTAGTGCGTTTTGACCGGCAAACCCGCACCCTCACCGTGGCCGTTCGAATCGATTCGCCCGATGCTACCGAAAACGGTGCAAAGGGTCTGCCACTGGTGGAGGGAATGTTCTGCTGCGTGGATATACCCGGAAAGACCCTGAAAAATATCTACCGCCTGCCCAGATGGGCCGTGAGTTATAAAAATACGGTCTATAAAATCCAAAATAGCCGTCTGAAAACCGAACCCGTCAAGGTGGTCCGCGTTGATGGTGACACTGCGATTGTATCGGATGGGCTCCAGCCGGGAGATCTCGTGGTTTCCACCCGGTTGGCCGATCCTTTGGAAAACATCCTCCTGCAAGTCACCCATGTGAATACCCAAAGGAGGTCGTCATGAAGCGCATTCTGGCTGCTTTTGTCGGCAATTCCGTTTTTGCCAACATATTCCTGGTGCTGATTCTCATGGCCGGGGGAATAGCGGCCATTTCCATGATCCGGGAAAATTTTCCCGAGTTCTCAGTAGACATCATCACCATTTCCGTAGCCTACCCGGGCGCCGACCCCGAAGCGGTGGAGGAAGGCATCAGCCGAAAAATCGAGGAAGCCCTTGAAGGTTTAGAGGGGGTCAAGCAGTGCACCACCGAGTCCCGGGAAAATGCGGGCATCACCATGATCGAAGTCAAGGAGAGCTATGATATAGGCGATGTCCTCGATCGGGTACGCGCCAAGGTGGATGCGATTTCCACCTTTCCAATGGATGCAGAAAAGCCGGTCATCACCGAGATCACCGTCAAGGAGCCTGTAGTGATCCTGTATCTTTCCGGTGAGATGAGCGAGCGTTGCATCAAGGAGTGGGCCGAGCGGATCAAGAACGATATTCAGCAGATCCCGGAAATATCGCAAGTAACGGTGTTCGGGGCCCGCGACTATGAAATCGCCATCGAGGTATCCGAAGAGCGGCTGCGAGAGTACAACCTGACCTTTGACCAGGTCGTGGACGTTGTGCGCCGCAGCAATCTTAACCTGGCCGGTGGCACCATTCGTAGCCAAGGCGAAGAGATCCGCATACGGACCGTAGGTCGTAAATATACGGACAAGGAATTGTCTCGAATCGTTGTCATGGCCAGACCCGGGGGCGAAATCATAACGCTTGACCGCCTGGCCGTAATCAATGACGGTTTCACCGAAGACCCCATCAAAGCCATGATCAACGGTGAGCCATCGGTCGTGCTGATCGCCTATAAAACCAAGGAAGAGGACGCCCTGGCCATATCCGAGGCAGTGCAAGACTTCGTCGCCGATAAACAGCGTCAGCTGCCTCCGGGCGCCAATCTGAAAATTTTATACGACAACACGGAAATGCTCCGTGCCCGCATCAATCTGTTGTTGAAAAACGGCGCCATCGGGTTGTTGATCGTTTTCATGATTTTGTGGATGTTTCTTGACGGGCGCCTGTCGTTCTGGTGCGGCATGGGCATTCCCATATCGATTTTTGGGGCGCTGGCGATTGTCTGGGCCGCGGGCGGCACCATCAACATGGTAACCCTGTTTGGTTTGATTCTGGTGCTGGGTATCGTCGTGGATGACGCCATCGTCGTGGGTGAGGCCATCTATGTGCATCGCAAAAGCGGTCTGCCACCGCTAAAAGCCGCGGTGGAGGGGGTCTGTGAGGTGGGGATGCCGGTGACGGCTGCGGTGCTCACCACCATTGTGACCTTTTTGCCCCTGGCCTATGTGGGCGGCGTCATGGGAAAATTCATCGCTATCCTGCCCGCCGTGGTCATCGCCTGTCTTGCCATTTCTCTATTGGAATGCATGATTCTGCTGCCTGCTCATCTGAACCATCTGCCGGATCCCAATATCAATCACCACAAACGCAACCCCGTCAGTCGTGCCATGCAGCAGATCCACGACCTGACGTCCCAGGGTATGGAATGGTTCGTGGCACGCATCTACACCCCCTTTTTAAGCAAAGCCCTGTACTGGCGGTACATCTCTTTTTGCGTTGCTGTTGCCACCCTCTTTTTGACCGTGGGATTGTTGCGTGGTGGATTTGTCAAGTTTGAAGTGTTTCCGGAAGTTGATGGGTTTATCATGACGGCCACCCTTGAATTTCCTGAGGGCACCCCGCCGGAAATCACCGAAGACGCCCTGCGCCGGGTGGATGCCGCCCTTCTGCGACTGGCCGAGAAGACGGATACCCTAAGCGGAGAGCCATTGTTGGAGGATCGGATATTTCTGGTGGGCCAGACGCTGGAAAACTATCCGCGAATAGGTCCGCATTTAGGCTCGGCCCAGGCTACACTGCTGCCCTCCCAGCGCCGCGGCATTCACTCCAAAGACTTGATGGTGGCGTGGGAAAAAGAGATCGGTACGATTCCAGGAATCAAATCGTTGATCGTAGAAGGACATAAGGCCGGTCCGCCGGGATCGCCCATCGAGGTATGGATCCAGGGCCACGAAATGGATGTAATCCTGGCCGCTGTCGATGATTTGAAAAAATGGCTGTCCCGGTTCGACGGTGTTTACCAGATCCGTTCGGACTATGCCCCGGGAAAAAATGAGATGCAAATTACGCTCAAACCCGAGGCCCGCACGCTTGGAATCACCGTGGATGACCTGGCACGGCAGGTTTATGCCGGCTATTTTGGCGATGAAGCCGTGCGCCTGCAGCGAGGGCGGGATGATATCCGGGTCAAGGTGCGCTACACCACCGACGAGCGTCGACGCCTCACCTCTCTGGAGCGGATGCGTATACGCACACCCCAGGGCCATGAGGTACCGCTTACTTCAGTTGCCCATATCACGTTTGCTCCAGGCTACGCCACCATTGTGCGCACCGACGGCATGCGGCGGGTGGCGGTCAGCGCCGATGTGGACACCAGCCGGGCTAATGCCAATGAAATTTTCGCCGCGTTCAAGACCGGTTTTCTCAATGAAATCAAAAACCGCTATCCCGGGCTGCGTGTGGCTCTGCAGGGGGAACAGAAAAAAACGCGCGAATCCCTGACGAGTCTTTTCATCGGGTTTCCCCTGGCCATGGTGGGTATTGTCATCATCATTGCCACCATGTTCCGGTCCTACGCCCAAACCTTTGTCATCATGTTCACGGTACCTTTTGGAATCATTGGTGCGGTGTTCGGGCATATCCTACTGGGTTATAACCTTACAATGATGAGTCTTTTCGGCATCGTGGCGCTTGCCGGCGTGGTGGTCAACGATGCCATCGTACTCATCGAAAGGGTCAACGAAAACCTTGCTGCGGGCATGGCGTTTTTCGAATCAATCCTCAAGGGCGGGGCGCGGCGGTTCCGAGCGATTTTTCTCACCACCATCAGTACCGCGGGAGGGTTGCTGCCCCTGATTGCCGAAAAGGACTTGCAGGCGAAATCCCTGATTCCCATGGCCTTATCCCTGACCGCCGGGGTCACATTCGCCACGGTACTGACACTGGTGCTGATCCCCAGCCTGATGGCGATTTTGAACGATCTACGGCTGCTGTTGTATCGGCTGCATCGCGGTACATGGCCTAGGCGGGTTGCCGTGGAGCCGGCCAGGAATCGGAAAAGTAATCTGAATGAGGCCGCTTCGGAACTACACCAACCGGATATCTGCCAAAGCGAGTATTCCATCCGACAGGTGGAAGCTCAGTCAGGAGTTTTTTCATGAAATACAGATTTTTTGCTATTTTAGCTATGGTCTCTTTAATTATTGGTTGTGCAAAGCAAAGGATCATCTATCAGGAATATAAGCCCGAACAAAAAATCCATTACAGCCAAATGAAAAACATCGAAAATATATCCGATTATGCAATTTATCTCGATAAGGGAGATAGAATCCCTGTAAAAATGACCTTGGATAGCAAACTGGCTGATATAGCTGATTGGAAATGTGATCTTGTCCTAAAGCAAAAGGTGTATTTTAGATTGAAAATGCCGGAAGATAACAATGCCAAGAATAAGCTGTCGATGAGTAAGGATGAAAAACTGATGTTTTTGAGAAACATTATGATTTATCTGAGCTCTGATGCAGAAAAATGGGTACCTTACACGGATATCAGCGCTGCAGGAAAGGCATTTGGAATAAAAGGTGGATCCATATCTTTTGGCATGGGAATAACGAAACAAGACGCTATCAACATATTTCTAAATGCTAAAACAAACAGGAAGTAAAGATATGTCATCGAAAGAAAATTTGGCGAATACATTTGGTACATTAATCTGTATTGAAAAAAATTAATCATGGAGTCTATTCAATAATCGTTCAACAATGGGCTTAAGAGTGGCTGCACTCGCCGCAGTTCGGTAATTGTGGTACCTTAGCCTCGCGTTACAAAATAAAACACGAGGATATGATATGATGAAATCTAATCCAATCACCGACCAGAAATCAATTGCCTCGCAAAGCTTAATTCAACTTATCCGAAAAAGCCTACTTTTTTACATCATAGTCGCTGTTGCTTTGCTGATTTTCTGTATAACTCTGGGATGGCGAACATTAGACAATATTGGAACTGGATTTATTTATGGTTCTTTATGTCAAATGCTATTTGGCACTTTAACTTTGTTTGGAAATACAGTGCCGGCTCAACTATCAGAACTCTCACTCCCAAAGTATAGTCCTACATCGACTGAACCTCGTAAAGAAACAAAAATTGATGGATCGGTACCAACCAATCGCGGGAAAGAACTTTTTTTAGTTTCTTTGATCTGTGGCGCATTATT
>Ga0272441_10007598_pt1 | contig 17564 bp, 12 predicted proteins | sample SSMProp6N_FD_193582 | JGI IMG/M metagenome (GOLD analysis project Ga0272441, IMG submission 193582) | Marine sediment archaeal communities from Little Sippewissett salt marsh, Falmouth, MA, United States - SSM-Prop-6N | ecosystem: Environmental > Aquatic > Marine > Wetlands > Sediment ...
TCTCCACGAGAGAGGGATACGTCTACGCGGTGAACGGGGCTTCCCTGCAGGTTTCGCGCCGGGAGACCCTGGGGATCGTCGGGGAGAGCGGCTGCGGGAAGAGCGTCACCATGATGTCGGTCCTCGGACTGGTGCCGATCCCTCCCGGTGAAATCACCGGAGGCAGGGCCCTTTTCAAGGATGCCGATCTCCTAAACTATTCCGCCGCCGAGCTCCGGCGGATCCGGGGTAAAGAGATAGGATTCATCTTTCAGGACCCGATGACCTCCTTCAACCCCGTGCTTACCATCGGACACCAATTGATCGAACCCCTGCAGGAACACAAACGTATGTCGAAGCGGAAAGCCTACGTGAAGGCCCTGGAAATGCTGGACCTGGTGGGTATCCCGAATCCGGAAGAACGGCTCAAGGACTATCCTCACCAGTTCTCCGGAGGCATGCGGCAGCGGGCGATGATCGCCATGGCCCTCATCTGCGGCCCGGACCTGCTGATAGCGGATGAACCCACCACCGCTCTGGATGTCACCATCCAGGCCCAGATCGTCGAGCTGGTGAACAAGCTGAAATCGACACTGCACATGTCCGTAATCTGGATCACCCACGATCTCGGCGTCATTGCGGGCATGGCCGACCGGGTGGCGGTCATGTACGGAGGGATGGTGGTCGAAGAAGCGCAGGTAGATCTGCTCTACGAAGAACCCCTGCATCCCTATACCCGAGGACTCCTCGACAGCCTGCCGAAGGACGGCAGCCGGGAAGCATTGAAGCCGATCAAGGGGGCCCCGGCGATCCTCCGGGAAAAACCGGCGGCCTGTCCCTTCGAACACCGGTGTGCCTTCACCATGCCGGTGTGCCGGCAGAAGGTACCCGAAATAAAGGGCGGCAGCGACCACCGGGTCGCCTGCTGGCTGCACGGATAGGATCCGCGGGCATATGGAAAGGGCGCCAATGAGGGCAAGGGCGAAAGACACAGGAAGCGGAGAGCCGTGCGGCGCGAGGAGACCATGAATGGCTGAACAGGACATACTGCTGAAGGTTGAACATCTGAAGAAATACTTTCCCGTGAAGCAGACGAAGCTGCTGACGAAGAAGCGTAATTATGTCTACGCCGTGGACGACGTGAGCTTCGCTATCCGCAGGGGAGAAACACTGGGCCTCGTCGGAGAGTCGGGCTGCGGAAAATCCACTGTCGGTCGGACCATCCTCCAGCTTTACCGGCCCACCGGGGGCCGGGTTATTTTCGAAGGACAGGACCTTGCAAAACTCTCCCCCGAAGAGATGCGCATGATGCGCCAGAATATCCAGATAGTCTTCCAGGACCCCTACGCCAGTCTCAATCCCCGCATGACGGTCAATGAAATAATCGGCGAGCCCCTCGATATATTCGGCATCATCCCGAAAAACGGTATCCGTGAACGGGTCCTCGAGATCCTCGACACAGTCGGACTCGACCGCTCCTTCGCGAACCGGTATCCCCACGAATTCTCGGGAGGTCAGCGCCAGCGGATCGGCATTGCCAGGGCCCTCGCCCTGAATCCCTCCTTCATTGTCTGCGATGAGCCCATCTCGGCCCTCGATGTATCGGTACAGGCACAGGTACTGAACCTGATGGTCGATCTGAAACATGAACTCAATCTGACATACCTCTTCATTGCCCACGATCTCGACATGGTGCGCCACGTGAGCGACAGAATCGCGGTCATGTACCTGGGAAAAGTGGTGGAAATCGGCGGCAGCGACGAACTGTACAACAACCCGAAGCACCCCTACACGCAGGCCCTTCTTTCGGCAGTTCCCAAGCCGGACCCGAAGAGTGAACGAAAGCGGGTCCGCATCATTCTCGAGGGCGACGTCCCGTCGGCGATCCACCCCCCTTCGGGCTGCCGGTTCCGCACCCGCTGCCCCCATGCCATGGAGATCTGTGCTCAGCAAACCCCGGAATTCTACCGGATCACGGACGGCGATGGAACTCACAGCCACCAGGCCGCCTGCTTTCTCTACTCCTGAATGCCCTTTTCCTTCGCCATCAGCTCGAGGACTGACCGGATCCTCCTCATTATCTCTTCGGCGGTCTTTTCGTCACGGTAACAGCCCGTAACGATCCGGATATGGCCGGCGCCCTGAGCTCCGTACTGTTCTCCCGCGCTCACTTCGACCTCCGCCTTCTCGAGAATATATGCAGCCACTTCCTCTCCTGTACCGAGGACCGATACATTCAGCCAGGAGAGGATTCCGCTCTCAGCCGGCTGCATGGACACTCCGGGAACACCGCTGAGAATTTCATAGGCCAGATTGCGTCTTGCCTCCAGACGCGAAAACACTTCCGGCAGATGGTCCGGGTCCTTCAGGGCTGCAGCCGCCCCTACCGTGGACAGGGTCGAAGCAGCGCCGAGTACATTGCCGGCCCCCGCGTACAGGGCCTGCATGATCTCTTCGTGGGCGAAAATATAGCCGATCCGGAAACCGCTCAGACCGATTCCCTTGGAGGTGGAGCAGATGGTGACGGTCCGTTCCCACATCCCGGGAAACGTGCAGGGGGAGATGAATTCAATTCCGTCGTATATGTGATCCTCGAAGGCCTGATCACAGAGAAGAATGAGATCACGCTCCATGACGAGATCGGCCAGATCGCGGAGCCTGTCTTCCCGGTGAACCGTCGTGGTCGGATTGTTTGGATGACAGAGGATGATCAGCTTCGTGCGCGGAGTGATCCGTTTTTCCACCTCCTCTATCCTCAGCTGATAGCCATCCTCCTCCTGAAGCGGCACAGGAACGGTCACTCCGCCGAGCAGTTCGGGATTACGGTAGTTCTTCGGATAACTGGGATCGGGCAGCAGAACTTCGTCCCCCGGTTCGATAAAGGGCAGCATCGCGTAAAAGAGCGCCGCGTCGGAACCCGGAGTCACCAGCACATGCCGCGCGGGATCAAGTTCCAGACCAGTGCGCTCGTTCACCCTGCGGGCGATGAGTTCCTGCAGTTCGAACTTCAAAGCCGGCGGTGCGTAGTGTTCCGGCGATCCCGATTCTATGGCTGTGATCATCGCCTGCTTGACCGATTCGGAAAGGGCTGAATCGGGGAAAAAAGGGTCCGCCCAGGACATGATATTTCTGGCCGGCGGCTGCCTGCTAACAACATCCCGGGGAAAGAGGTCGGCCCGCAGTGGACGGAAAGCCGGATTCATTTTCTCTCTGATAGTCTTCATTATTCCTCACTATATTGGTCCGAATTAATACATACTATCATGCAGATGCTCGAGAAAGAAAGTATATCAGCTCAATATATAGTCTTTGGTGTTCAAAACCTCTCAAAACTGGTGTAAAATAGAGTGCCGTGGAGCATGTTGAAGAGCACATAGCAGGCTGCTCCCGTTCCTGCTAACCGTGCACATTAAACAATCTTCCCGGCAGTAAAGAGGAAAGGATTTATATGTCAATCAGACTTAAGTTAACATTTTTCGTACTTTTAGTAGTACTGGCTTTCATCGCCGCCGGAGGGGCCTATTTCATCGTCACCCTCCCGGAAGACACCATGGAAGCGGAACAGCAGAAGCTGCGCGACGTGACCGATTCCATTCACGTTTTCCGTGCTCAGCTGAATCAGATCGACAGCAAGGAGCTCGAAGATCAGCACGGAGTGATCGTACGGCGCAAACAGGAGATGGACGATGCATACAAGAAGCTGTCCGAACTCGAACTCCTGCCGCAGATCAGCAAGGAGATCGGCGTCGCCCTGGACGCGGTAATGAGCCTGCAGGAACTCTTTCAGGAAAAATGGACCGACTACGAAGCGAAAGTCATGCAGCTCATCCGATATTCAGATGACATTTTCCCGGCCCAGTACAGCGAGAAGAGCATCAAGCTCACGGATTTTTACACCGTTGATGAGATCCAGGACCATCCCGAGATCGATGCGGCGCATAGAAGTATCGAACAGCTGCTTTTTGAAATATATCTCATCGACATGAACCTTGATTCGGCTATATTAGTCATTCAGCAGCAGTCGGAGACCATCAACAAGGAGATCGCCAATACAAGGAGCAGGGCATACCTGATAGTTTTCTCCGTGTCCGGGGCGATAGTGCTGCTGTCGGTCCTCGTGTCGCTGCTCTTCGCAGGCCGGATCGCCCGGAATATTACCGTGATCGAACAGGCAATCCGGAAGATGAGCGAGGGCGACCTCACGGTCCGTCCCAATATCAGAAGCAGGGACGAACTGGGCAAACTCTGCAGCCACCTCCTGAATTTCACCGAAACGTTGAGCACCTCCATCCACACCATCAAGCACAGCTCCTCCGAAAATGTCGAGGTCAAGGGCGAATTGCTTCAGGCGACGGAAGATACCAGCACAATGGTTGAAAACATCCAGACGAGCTCCTCTTCGATCCGCGAACGGAGTGATCACCTCGAGACACAGATCGACACGAGCGCCGCCGAAGTCCGGAATGCCGCTGAATACGTCCAGACGGTGGAGGAAAAGCTGCAGGAGCAGACTGCAATGGTTGAGGAATCCACCTCCGCCGTAACGGAGATGATTGCATCGATCAACAGTGTCGCCGATATTACGGAGAAAAAACGGGAGGCCACCGCCAATCTCGTATCCTCCGCCAACCAGGGGGGAGAAAAACTTGCCAGCACCTTGAGTGTGGTGCAGGAAATCCACGGCAACATCGACGAGGTCATGAATACCGCCAGCATCATTCAGAACGTAAGCGCCCAGACCAATCTTCTCGCAATGAACGCGGCTATCGAAGCCGCCCATGCGGGGGACGCCGGACGCGGTTTTGCGGTGGTTGCCGAGGAGATCAGGAAACTGGCCGAAACGACTTCCGTGAGCTCCAAGCGGATTGCGGGAGTGGTAAAGGAGGTTGTCTCCAAGATCGAAACCGCCTCTGAATCCGGACAGGAGACCAGACACGCCTTCGACATAATCAACAGCGAGGTCACCGGCGTCTCGGATTCACTGGAGGAGATCGCCGCGAGCATGAACCAGCTGCAGACCGGCAGCTCGCAGGTCCTGGAGGCCATGCAGCATCTGCAGGAGGTCTCCCTCGACATCAAGGGCAAGAGCACGGAGATGACCGACGCATCCCGGAAGACTGCTGCGGCGATGGACTCCATCAAAACCATTTCCGCCAGTGTGCGTGAGAGCATAGCCCAGATCCAGGAGGGGGTCGACGGGATCGGCGACGCGGTCCGCAGGACCCGCTCGCTGGTCGAACGTATCAGCAGGGTGACAGAGAACCTCGACCGTGAATCGAGCCGTTTTCAGACCGAAGCGGACTCACAGCACTCCGCCGCGGCGGAAGCGCCGGCCGGAGGGGCTGCGGAAGGACCAGCCACCGGAGCCGGTTTACCCGCAGCGGCTGATACCGGCAGCGCAGCCGTTGAACCTATTCGTACAGCCGCCGAACCCGTTAATGCGGTTGCCGAACCGATGGAGCCGGAAACCGCCGAACCCGGGGCATTACGCACCGGGCCGGAACCGGCGGACGCAGCAGAGCAGGCAGAACCGGCGGATCGCGAACCGCACGGATATCGGCTTGAAGATTTCGAGACGGGCGTCACCGAGAAGAAGTAGCGCTCCGCTTCACAGAAAAAACATATCTGCAGCTCATTCTCTTCACATTCACGCCCTATATTGTGTCCATACACAAGACAAGGAGCACGCTATGTCGAAGAAAAACGGAAAAAAGAAAATAAAGCGCGGGACTCTCAACTACATTGTGGATATTGTAATCGGAGCAGGTTTCATCGTGTCGATGGCCAGCGGCATCGTCTTCCTCTTCCTCCCTTCAGGCGGGGGATTTCAGGGCGGACGGAATATCTATTTCCAGGCTGAAATTCTGGGAATGAGCCGCTGGTTCCTCAAGGACCTGCACACCTACAGCAGTATCCTGATGGGAGTCGGAGTCCTCGGACACCTCGTTCTGCACTGGAACTGGATCGTCTGTATGACCCGGAACATTTTTCTCCGGGGAGAAAAGAAGTCCTCCCGGAATGTATGCGAGGTAAGCCCGCAGGCTGTCGAATAATGCGGTACCGCGGGACCTTCAGTCCAGAACGCCCAGCTGTGCAAGCCGGGCGTTTTCTTTTATCTCGATGCCCGCGCCGCTCACGAACATGGTACAGCGGAACGGTTCCAATTCGCCGGCCAGCCCGTCACGGGACGCCTTCTCTTCTGCAGTACCCCCCCCTTCGAGTATCGTAAAGGGAATCGAAGCGGCGTTCCGGGCGGCCTTTTCCCGGATCTGCAGGTACAGCCGCTTCCCGGCGGGCACCTCCACCGATTCGTTGAAGACGACCAGGTAGGCGCCCGGCGTGAGGTGCCACCAGCCGTAATTGTCGCCGCTGCTCTTCTTCACCGGTGCCCGCCACTCTACATCGGCTTCGGCGTACTCGCTGCCGCCGAAGTCCATCCGGCCGATACCGGCAAACTCTCCGATCCGGCCAACCGTGAGGTAGGCGAAGGACCGGCCTTCCGGGAACTGCTTCCCCTCGTGGATGATATTCGACAGGCTCTGTTTCAGGATTTTATTTTTTTCCATAGGAAACCTCTCTCCCCTTCATTATAGACCCGCCGGGATAAAACCGAAACCGTCGGGATCCGCTGTCCGCAACAGCCGGAGGAAGCACTCCAGCCGGCTTGCCGTACCGGGGCGGAGACTGCTACAATAACCGTTCCAGGAGGATCACAGATGGAAAACCGATGGCAGGAGCACGGAAGATATTTTCTCAAATCACGCTGGCCGGAACTGGCGAATGTAGAGACGGGGCGGAAACAAAGGGCGCCTCTGCCGGAGATGCAGAAGCCGGCCCAACCGGAATCCATTATATCCCTGCCTACCGTCGAGGAATTGACGGACTCCTTCGGGAAGGACATGTCGCTGACCGGGGCCATGCTGCGCCGCGAGTCAACGCGATCCTTCAGTTCCGATCCTCTCACGATTGGCGAACTGGCGTACCTGCTGTGGGCGGCACAGGGCGTCAGGAATAAAAAACCGAGGGTGACCTTTCGTACCGTCCCTTCGGGAGGAGCCAGGCACCCCTTTGAGACCTACCTGTTCATTCAGAATGTGAAGGAGCTGGAGACGGGACTCTACCGTTACCTTCCTCTGGACCACAGCCTCGCGTTCATCAGATCAGAGGAAGCGGACGGGATCGCAGGCCAACTCGACGAAGCGCTCCTGCAGCATAATTTCGGCGCCGCGGCAACCTTCGTCTGGACCGCGATCCCTGAGAGGTCCGAATATGCCTACGCCATGGAAGCGGCGCGGCTGATTCTCCTCGATGCCGGACATGTCTGCCAGAACCTCTACCTCGCCTGCACCGCAGTCGGCTGCGGCACCTGCGCGGTTGGAGCGTACGATCAGGAGAAGATCGATGCGCTGCTCGGTGTGGACGGGGTGGATGAGTTTACGGTATATGTTGCTCCGGTAGGAAAAATCACCCGGAAGTAGGACGCCTACATTCTTCCGGCCTTTGTCAGCTCACGGTCGATCAGCGCCTCGAGGATCGCGCCGATTTCGATGATCAGCGGTTTGCAGGAACCCTTACTGTCTTCGTAACGTTCCTTCAGATAGCTGCAGTCCGTAGAGCCGACCTTTGCCTTTATGTCATGGAAAAGTTCTTTCTCGAGTCCCTTCAGATAGTCGCTTTCGTGGGCCCGCTCTTTGATAAAAAGAACGCTGAGCGCCATCAGACCTCCGGTAATGACGCCGCAGGTCTGCTGCACTCCCATCCCGCCGCCGAAGCCGGAGGCCATCCTGAGGGCCTCGGGAGACAGGTTCAGATTGTAGACCCGGTTGGCCGCGTGAAGGATCGTCTCCGAACAGTTGAGGTCCTCTTTTTCGGCCAGATCGTTCTGTATCAGTTCAACCATTGTTCCATTCTTTTTCATGGCGGTATTTTACCTTTTTTTCCCCTGGGTGAACAGCAGGTCGTGCTTTACAGTCAGGTTGATTTTTTGGCCATGTGGACTTTCGGCCCGACTTTCTTCGTCTTCTTCCTGGGGGCGGAGCCGCGGTTCGGGCCTTTTGCGCTGTAGCGGCCTTTCTTCCCTGAGGAGGATGGATTCGGACGGGTCCGTTTGTCCTTCATAATGTCGGCCTTTAGGGTACGGCCGCGGTAGGTGAATCCGTCGAGAGAACGGTACACTTCCTCGGCGAACTCTTCGTCCACCTGCATATTGCTCCAGGACTCGTTGATCCTGATCCGGCCGATTTCGATGCCGCGGATGCGGGTGGATTGATTGACCAGGCCGATCAGATCGGGCGGTTCGACTCCGTCCCTTTTTCCCAGACCGATTCTGATCCCGATGAATCCCTCTTCCGGTCCAGCCGTGCGGTGGAGTGCTCCGCTGCGGTTGCGCGACCGGCGGTCTTCCCGGCTGCTTCCCGATCTGCCCCCGCGGTCCCGGTCATTCCTGTCACGGCCGCCGCGTGCCCGCTCTCCGGAGGATTTTTCCCTGACCGGCTTCATATCGGGCAGGCCCCGGTAGTACTCGAGCATGTGAGAGAACTGCATGCCGATGATTTTGTGCAGAAGGTCCTCGCGGTCGAGCCCATCCAATTTCTCCCTGATGGCGGGCATGAAGGACTGCAGCTGTTCTGTCTCCGCCGGTGTCTCCACAAGTCGCTCGGCGAAGTCGAGGAGCTGACGCTGAAAAATATCTTCGCCTCCGGGAATATCGCTCGGCTTGATGCTCGTCTTGATCACCCGCTCGATATGCTGGAGCCGGCTTTTTTCCCGGGCCCCTACGATGGCGTAGGAACAGCCGGTCTTGCCGGCCCGGCCGGTCCGGCCGCTGCGGTGGGTGTACATGTCGATCTCATCGGGCAGATCGTAATGGATGACGTGAGACAGATCCTGCACGTCGAGCCCCCGGGCGGCGATGTCTGTGGCCACCAGGAGCTGGAGATTCCTGCGCCGGAACTTGTTCATCACAAACTCCCGCTGGACCTGTGAGAGATCGCCGTGAAGGGCTTCGGCATCGTAGCCGTCGCCGATCAGCTTGTCCGCGATCTCCTGGGTTGATATCTTTGTCCGGCAGAAAATGATGCCGTACATGTCGGGATTGTAGTCGACCAGGCGCTTGAGGGCGGCGTATTTCTCCCCGGACCGTACCAGATAGTGGGTGTGCTCGACGCTTTCGGCGGCGGCGTTCTTACGTCCGATGGTAATATTCAGAGGGTCATGCATGTAGGTGTCGGCGATCCGCGCCACTTCGTTCGGCATGGTGGCCGACATGAGAATGGTACGCCGTTCGGCAGGAGCTGCTTCGAGGATGGCGTCAAGGTCCTCCTTGAAGCCCATGTTCAGCATGATGTCCGCCTCGTCGAGCACCAGGTACTGGAGGGTGCTGATGTCGGCCTTGCCCTTCGAAAGGAGGTCGAGAAGCCGTCCGGGGGTTGCAACCAGGATGTGAACTCCCTTGCGCAGAGAGCGAATCTGGTCGCCGTATCCGGCCCCTCCGTACACCACGTCTATAGCGATGTGCGGAAGGTTGGCGGCGTATGCCTGCAGCTCCTTGCCGATCTGGATAGCCAGCTCACGGGTCGGACAGAGAACGAGTGCCCCTACTTCCCGGGGCTGCTGCCGGAGCTGTTCCAGAATGGGAAGGCCGAAGGCGGCGGTTTTTCCTGTGCCTGTCTGGGCCAGGGCGACAATGTCCCGGTCCTCTTCGAGAATCGGGGTGATCACCGCCTCCTGTACCGGGGTCGGTTCTACGAAGCCCATGGCTCCAATCGCCTGAAGAATCGAGTCGTCTAAAGCAAATTCTGTAAATGTCAAATGGGTATCCTTGTGGGTAGTGTTTCCGCAGCCGGCCGCCTGAAGGCTCATAAGATACCCTGAGGTCGCCGACGTCATGGGAGTTCTCATCTCCGCCGCGGATTATTCGATAAGGTCTCGCCTGAACAAGCTTGAGTTCAAGGCCGCCCATCGACCCACGTCTCGTACTTATTCACTTTTCCTGTATATCGGGCCCCACAATACACTTTTTTCGCGGCTTGTTCAAGGGTACTGGTGCGAAGCTTGTTGATAACCACCGCCGGGGAAGTGCGTCACTGTGCTTTACTTCCTGCGCACACCTCATTATTTTTATGCAGACGGAGGAAATTATTATGCGCATTCGATCATATACACGTTTCATTCTCTCAGCGGCGGCGCTGCTGCTCTTTTTCACCTCGTGCGTCAGCGGCCCGGGAGGCTCCGACCGGCTGGGCGCCGGCGGCCCGGACGGAATTGCTTCCCGCAACGCAGGAGCAGCCGGAGGCGCCGCTCCGGACTCTCCTCTTCTGCAGCTCGATCCGCAGGTCGGCTACGGCACTCTGGAGAACGGTCTCACCTACTACGTGCGCCGCAACACGACTCCTGAAAACAGGGTTCAGCTGAGGCTGGTGGTCGACGCCGGCAGCGTCCTCGAACGGGAGGACCAGCTTGGTCTGGCACACTTCGTGGAACACATGGCCTTCAACGGGACCGAGGAATACGAAAAGAACACGATCATCGACTATCTGGAAAAATCCGGGATGAGCTTCGGCCCTGACATTAACGCGTACACAAGCTTCGATCAGACTGTCTACAAGCTGGATCTGCCGACGGAGGATCCTGAGACGATCGTACGGGGAATAGATATCCTCAAGGAGTGGGCATTCAACATCGCCTTCGATCCCGAAGAGGTAGACAAGGAACGGCAGGTCATTATCGAGGAGTGGCGCTCCGGCCGCAGCGCGGATTCCAGGCTGCGGGACGAATACCTGCCGGTTCTTCTGCGGGGTTCCCGCTACGCCGAGCGGCTGCCGATCGGTTCGATGGACGTGATCCGGAGGACCACCGCCGCGGACCTGAAGGAGTTCTACGACAGCTGGTACCTTCCAGGGAATATGGCGGTCATCGTCGTCGGAGATATCGATCCTGAAAAAATCGCCGACGAGGTGCGCCGCATTTTCTCGCCCTTCAGGCATGAGGGCGGCGCCTCGAAGCCTGCGGCTGAAGGCTCAACGAAGACGGCCGAAGACAACCTGGAGGAAAGCGCTCAGCGTCCATCCTATTCGGTGCCCGAAGCAAAAGAGCCGGCCTTCATTCTGGCTACCGATCCGGAGGCCCGGCGCACCCGGGTACAGATCATCCGGCTTCACGAAGCCTTCACCCTGGAGACCGAGGAGGATTACCGCACCTCCCTGGCCCTTGCGATGTACAATCAGATGGTCGGGGACCGCCTCTCCGAGAAGACCGAACAGGCCGACCCTCCCTACGTCTCCGGCTACTTCAGCGTGAGCGATTTCCTGCGCAACGACGCGGCAACACTGTGGGGGGCTACCGCCCGGGAGGGTCAGGTGGACCGGGCCCTGCGGGAACTCCTCCTCGAAGCGGCCCGGGTGGAGCGGTTCGGTTTCAACGAGGGCGAGCTGCAGCGTGCCAGGGAGAACATTCTCTCCTGGATGCGCCGGGCCTACGAAGAGCGTGACAAGACCGATTCAGAGCGCCTGGTGAACGAGTACGCAGCCCATTTTCTCAGCGGTGAAGCTGCTCCGGGAATAGCAAAAGAGTGGGAACTCGCACAGCGCTTCCTTCCGGAGATCTCCCTGGACGACATCCGTCAGGTAGGGAGGGAGATCGTACGCACCGGCGGGAGGGAGACCTTCATCATCACCGGCCCCGAGAAACAAGACCTGGACTACATCACCGAAGCGGAGCTTCAGGAGCTGTCCGCCGAGGTTGATGCGGCGGAAATCGAACCTTACCGTGATGATTTTACCGGAGAGAAGTTCTTCGATCTTCCCCTCACCCCGGGCACGGTAACGGCGGAGTTCGAAGCGCCGGACGGCGCCTACCGCGGCTTCACCCTTTCCAACGGCGCCCGGGTCCTGTACAAGCAGACCGACTTCAGGAACGAGGAGGTCCTCTTCTCGGCATTCAGTCCCGGCGGTGCTTCGCTGATCGACACCGACAGGTACTTCGCGGCGCGGCTGGCGCCGAATTTCGTGGATGCCTCCGGTCTGGCCGGATACAGTCCCAGCGAATTGAAAAAACAATTGACCGGACGTCAGGTGAGCGTGAATCCCTACATCGGTGAACTGTTCGAAGGCTTCTCCGGCAACACCCGGCCCGAGGACCTTGAGCTGCTCTACCAGCTGGTCTACCTCTATTTCACCTCGATCAGGGAGGCACCGGAGCTCTTCTCCTCCTACCAGCAGCGGCTGGCCGGCGTCCTGGCCAACCGCGACCAGGACCCCCAGGTGCAGCTCAGCGACCGGATCACCGAGCTGCTCTTCGAAGATAATCCCCGCCGGGCCCCGGTAACCTCGGAGGTCGTACAGGAACTCGATCCGGAGCTGGTGTACGGAATTTTCCGTGAGCGCTTCTCCTCTCCCTCGGACTTCACCTTCGTCTTCGTAGGCAATGTCGATCCGGTTCTGATCAGGGACCTCAGCGCCCGTTATCTGGGATCCATTCCCGCCCGCCCCGCGGAAGAGTGGCGGGACAACGGAATCCGCTACACCGACGAGCCACAGACAGCGGTGGTCAATTCAGGTATCGAGGAAAAAAGCAGCGTCGTCCTTCTCTATCCCGGCGACTACACCTGGAGTCTCACGGAAAACACGGCCCTCTCCGGCCTGGAGCAGCTGCTGGATATCCGTCTCCGGGAAGAGGTGCGGGAAGATGCCGGCGGGACCTATGGTGTCGGCGTATCGATCTCCACCTCACGGTATCCCGAGGACGACTACCTGTTGACAATAAATTTTTCCACTGATCCGGCACGGGTGGAGGAGCTTACCGGCATCATCGAAGCGGAGCTGCGCTCCCTGCAGGATAATGCGATCGACGAATCCTATGTGGAAAAAATCCGCAGCATCCTCACCAAGTCCCTCGAGGATGCCCGGCAGACCAACAGGTACTGGCTCGGTACAATTAGCCGGATCGAACAGTACGGCCTGGATCCGGAGGAAGTCTTCGCCGAGGAAGAACGGATCCTAGGCATCACCGCCGAGGGACTCCGGGAAACCGCCGAGCGGTATATCAGCGGGGCGGTCCTTGTCGAGGCGGTCCTGTATCCTGCTGAGTATCAGACGATGTCGCAGTGAGGCTTATGTGGCCGGCGGCATGGCCGTCCGGGGTAGCTTGCGGGCGGTCTGATCGGTAAGCCCCCGCCGGCCGGGTCAGCGTACAGGCGGTCAGCCCTTTGAAGGGGTGCATCCGGTCACCCCAGGACAAAAAAACAATAACTTCCCGGCGGGAGGCGCAGGCTTCTCGCCGGATTTATTTTCTCAAGAGAGAGATCAGGCAGCCTTGTCTGCTTGCTGAACTTCAGCAGGCGCTCGTTCAGGTAAACAGTCCGGGACAGAATGTCCGGCACCGCCCAATCAGCCGTGCCGGTGACGACCGCCCGGCTGCGGGCCGGCGGCAGGCTGTCTGTTAATTCGACCTCCGCCTCCCGGCGAGGATCGAGATTGATGAGGAGCAACGTACGATTCTCTGCACGGCCCGGCGCTGAATGGAGGTAAACCCGTATTTTTTTCGATCCGTACGATTCCAGGGGGTAGACCCTCCGCCCCATGTAGCGGTTCCACAGGAGAGTGGCCCAGTAGTCGGGATTCGGCGGGCCGCCGTCGGATCGCAGGAGACCGTAGTCCCCGCCGATGAGGGCCTGCCGCACCACCTGGTGATGACCGCTGCGGGCAAGCTGACCGAGAGCATCCATCCACCAGAGGCTGGAAACGAAGCGGTCCGAAATACCCGGCTCCCCTCCGCAGAGGGCGTGCCCGGTCTCGCCGAGCCACAGTTCGGTCCCGGGGGAATGTTTCTCCACCAGGTCTCTAATGCGCCGGGCCTGCCGCCCGAGGTCGTCGAGACGCCGCGGACTGAGGAGGGTCTCCGGCCGCGCCCGCCGGACCGCCGCGGGACAGCGGGAGGATTGCTGGGGATAGTAGTGCCAGGTCAGTATGTCAAGGGGCGCCTCCAGATGCCGGAGAAAGGAACGGATGAAAGGCAGGGTCTCCCCCAGGACCGGCCAGACGATCGCCGCGGGTCCGGCCAGGCGGCCGGTTTTTTCCTTCGTCAGCACCTTGCTGAGGCGAGAGATGTCGGCGGCATACTGCCGGCTCGAGATATAGCTTCCCAATCCATGAAAGAAAATGTAGGCATTGACCTCGTTGCCCAGCTCCCACACCGCCTCCTGCTTGTGGTGCTTGCGGCTGTAGTGGACCAAACGGCGGGCGTTTTTCCTGCGCCAGGTGGAATCCTTCTTCCGCGCCCCCGGCCCCGCGTTGAGGGTCATGCACAGGCTCGCATCTATCTCCCCGGTAAAGTTGATTATCTCATCCCACCTGCGGCGGGACAGGTCGTATCCGTATCCCCGGGACAGCTGTTTCTTGTCCTTCTTCCTGATCCGGTAATAGAAGCGGTCCGCTTCGGTCCCCCCGATCCGCAGGTACCCGAGCCCGAGATGCCGTGAAAACTCGATGAGGCGGCGGTCGCTGAGATCAAGGGGATCCGCCCGCTCCGTCCCCAGGCCGTGCCGGGTTCCCGTGCCGCCCTCCCACCAGTATCCGCCAATTATCAGTGAGGAGTCGATGGCCGCTGATACGAACCTTTCGGGAAGTGTGTGGATAGGTTTTTCGGACATCGTCCCCATGGCGAGGCGCGTGCGTATCGGCTTCATGGGCAGAAGTCTATCAGGTTGGAACCGGACAGGGAAGTCAGCTGGCAATCCATCGCGTTCTCGAAGTTGTTTTTACGGCACCGCCGGAGGATCGAGTTGTTCTTTCGCTTTGGCAATAAGCTCAGAACAAGGAATCTATCGATTTCACTCTGCAATATACCTTCGCACGCATGCTATAAAATCCCGGTAGAGTTCTTCGGCGGTCCGGATGAAGTTATCAATATAAGGGAACTTGATATCGAGGTATTCGTGTGCCAGGATGTTCCTCAAGCGTGTATGAGCGGCCAATCGGTCAAGGAGATCAGGGGAGAAATTTCCAAGTGTCTTTAATCGTACGAGCGTCTCCCGATAGGTCTGAGGTATGTGCTGCTTTTCGGAGGCAAGCAGTATTTTCCCCGCATCTATGCTTGCATTCACGCAATTTTCTACCCAGCGTTCAACATTTCTCCTTTTCCCTGAATCTTTCATAAACTCATCACAGCTGAGCCCGTAAAAATCCTTTACATCATCCAATTCAGTCTCCAGAAAATCAAGCGTTCTCAGCAGTCTGTCTCTATCCATGGCAGAGAGCGATGTTGACCGCGCCTTTATTTTAAGATACGAGTCTGAAAATTCTCCATACTCCTCGAACATTCTTCCGGTCGTCAGGAGCAGCTTGAGAAACAGAGCTCTGTCGTTTATCTGCAGAACGCTTCCTTCACTGAGAGCTGTGTACACAAGCCGAGCAGGAACACGGTTCATCACCAGAAGGTCGGTTTCTCTCCCGGTTGCATGGTCAATATGTGCCCATATCTCATCTTCTTGATCGTAAAACACATCTTCTTCGATCTCTAATTCACTGCTCTGTGGATAAAAATAGACCGCCACATCGATATCGGATAGAGGACCATATCTACCGCCTGTAAGAGAACCGAAGAGAACAGCACATGCTACGTCGGAACGACCGGAGAAATATGAGGATAGTTCATGAATAATCTCATCCTTCGAGATTTCAGGCATATATTGAAATGATAGGCCTTTGGGTCTGCAGCGTCAAGAATCATTTTTTCTTCGCTATAGAATACCATCAACCATAAGCTTTGGGGGAGCTGATAAAAAAACCCGGCCGCCGCGGATCGCGGGGCCGGGTTGATCTTCTAAGTTTATCGCCGCTGCTTAGAACTTCATGTACGCCTTGAGCTGGAATACAACGTTGTTCCGTGCAAATACATTCTTACCCATGAGAGGATAATCATATTCAAGCTTAAGTTCCATAGGAAGCGGGAGCTTCATCAGGAAAGTTGATACACTCGGCTTCACATAGAGGCTGTAAGTATCGGTATCTGCATCCTCAGCATCATCGTATTTAACATTCGGTGTCATGACATAGGTTACGGGAACACCAACTGAGAGTTCCACCCCATCTGCTACCATGGTTTTGAAGTGAGGTTCGGCTTCGAGGGTCAGTTCATAGCCATAATTGACCTCTTTAGCACCTGCGAGAAGAGCATTTTTATAATTGATTATATCGGTTTTCTCCTTAGCCACGGGCAGGAAGTATTTGAACTGGCTGTAGAGGTTGAAGAAGAACATCTTGTTGATAACATAATCCGCATAAAAACGTCCACCCAAACCAAAAGCATTCTTTGTCACGCCTGCATTTGTTGCTGTGGCACTACCTCCAGTCAAAGCTATAAAATTTGCAAGCTCTTGTTCAGCATCATAGTTGAAGGCTGCGGGTACCATAACACCGGTGGCTGCGGCAATCCGGAACATTTCGTTCTTCACCGGAGCTTTCGGGCCGACAATCTGGAATTTGGCTCCAACAAAAACTTCGGCGGGACCCTTCGCCGTCAGATTTTCTTCGATAGTAGATTCAATAGGAACAGTAGAATCAATATCAAATTTGGTTGTAAAAGTCTGTCCAGGTGTCCACTGCACAGCCGCACTGATCCAGTCGTTAACACCGTATTCGATGGCGCCCCCGAGGTTGAAAAGGGTCACTTTTTCAACTGGTATACCTTCAAGACTGATATCCTGAGCATCCCCTTCAGCGTCATATTTCTGAGTAGCAAACGAATACACCGGGACGATGTAGGTCCTCAGTACTCCTGCGGGCAGAACGGTGGCTTCGTCGGCGAAGGCCGGCATCACCAGGGCCAGCAGAACCAATACAAGAATTATTTTCTTCATTATGCGCTCCTTTTGTTTGGCCGGAGTGGCCTTTTTTTATCACTGCCCACGGCAGTGGAGATCCCATATTGACACATTACTGTAACAATTCACGGGGTGAAAGGTTACGCTCCTATGTCTATAAACTGATCCGGGAGTTTTGTCCAGTCAGTCCGTGACCGATTTTAACACATAAAAAGTGCGAATGCAAATTTTTAAGCCGGACTTATCAGTATGATGCAGCCGGAAAAGAGACGCTGCCAGGGCTCAATTTTGACACATTACCCTTCGATTCCCGCGAGCAGTCCCCCGAGTTCCGCCCACTCCCGGATAGTAAGCGCTCCCGCGGGCAGTTCCGCCGCTTCGGATTCATATCTCCCGCGGCGGATATCGTCGGCGGCGTACCAGACGGGGACCATTCCCGCAACGGCCGCTCCCGCGCAGTCTATCGGGACGGCGTTGCCGATGTACCAGGCTTCATCCGGTCTGACTCCCATCCGGCGCAGGGCGATTTCGAAGAGGAGGGGGTCGGGTTTGCGGATGCCGAAGTCCGCGGAAGCCATGACGAAGTCGAAGGAATGCATTACACCTAGTTGCTCCAGCTCCCGCTGCAGGACGAAACCCCGGTAGGTGGTGTTGCTGATGACGGCCATGCGGATCCCCCGGGCGGCGCAGGCAGCAAGGGCGGCCTCCAGTCCGGGCGCCGCGGCGAGTTCCAGGGAAGCCTTCCAGTACTCCCACTCGAGGCGGT
>Ga0272441_10007600_pt1 | contig 17561 bp, 12 predicted proteins | sample SSMProp6N_FD_193582 | JGI IMG/M metagenome (GOLD analysis project Ga0272441, IMG submission 193582) | Marine sediment archaeal communities from Little Sippewissett salt marsh, Falmouth, MA, United States - SSM-Prop-6N | ecosystem: Environmental > Aquatic > Marine > Wetlands > Sediment ...
CTGCCCAATAGCAGGTATCCACCATCGTCCATCTCCAGAACTTCGCTACTGAAATCACTTTCATCTCCTCCAAAAGTTCTGTTCCAAAACTCGTTTCCTTCATAATCGGTCTTTATGAGCCAAAGATCATTTTGACCTGATCCATAGGATGCTGTAGATCCGGCAATTACATATCCGCCATCTGTTAGCTCCAAAACGGAGTAACCCCAATCAAGAGCGTTTCCCCCAAATGTGACGTTCCACTCCTCAACTGGTTGTCCAAGGGCAACCAAGGTTAGAAACATCAGCAAGGCCAATCCAAAAATCAATGCTCGTCTCATAACGTATCCACTCCTGTAATTTACACCTAAGGATTAACAAATACCATGAGCTTATATCATCGGTAAACCTCAGCTCAATAACAAGATCTGTTGAAGTACAACTAACCAACTAACCCCGATTAACGTATTCACTAACCCCATTTTCTGAAGCTGTTTTATTGCATATAAACGTTTTGAAGGTGTTCGCTAAAAACTTCAATATACAAAGCAATTCGTAATATATAATTAATATATCCTCAAATTTTGTTTTGTTCGTCATGAATATTGCATATTAAAGAAATACAAAACTCTTATATAAATTAATATTTTTAAAATGATTTACCAATAATATTATATAAGATAATGATAATGCTGGAAAGCGGGGTTTAGTTTGGAAGTTATTGAAATTGAACGAAACGGGAAGAATTTCGGCATTTTTCACTGAAAATCTGCCGTCCTGATCAGTTTAACTTATAGTGTTTAACGGTACCTTCCGACTATAATCTCAAACCCTTGTGGGTTTTAGATTTGACCTGTTCGTATCGTTAAGCACTATTCTGGCGAAAACCAATTAACATCATCTAATTGGTTTTCTACTATAACTTTAAACTGAGGTTCGTTTCAGATACGATAACTCAACTCGCCCTTAGGTGTATGAATCGGAGTGGTGGTAAAGATATGAGAAAGACGATCTTAGCAATGGTGGCTTTAATCGCAATGTGCACCTGTACCCTAGCACAGGACGAAGTCGAAGGCGCGGTACCTGAATCAGTAGTTATGCGATTTTTGGCGCCAATTAATTCCGGAGTCCCCGATCTAGAGAATACCCAAATCCTTGTCGGAAAGCTTCCTGACAATATGCCAATAAAACTTCCCATGCCCGAAGACGCGAAGATACTCGGCAGTTTGATAAAAGGCGATGAAGGCATTGAGGTCATACTGGATGTAAATCAAAATCCAGAAGATGTCTTGGATTTCTACAAAACGAGTCTAGCTGCAGATAATTGGAGCGAAGTTGACCGATCGGGGGGGTTTGTCTGGGAAGGCGACAAAATCACCTTCTGCCAGGGAGTAACAAGCCCTGCATTGTCCATTGGCATATACGAAATTGAAGACGGTCCTACAGATGTACGTATAACTGTGAACACCGACCGAGACACTTCGCCGTGTATCAGAGACGTATACGATTGGCATAAGCCTCTACCAAAATTGGCTGCACCCCCTGGTGCCAGACAATATGGCACAGGTGGCAGTTATATGGGCAGTAGCACTACTGAGTCAACAACGTTAGCAACGGATTTGAACAGCACTGCACTGGAAGCCTATTTTGCAGATCAACTCAAAGAGGCAAACTGGACTAGGATTGGCGGAGGACAAAACGGACCGCTTGCCTGGAGCACGTGGGAGCTTACAGATGAAAACGGCATAAAATGGAACGGTCGATTATTGACCCTGGAGATTTTCGAATCGGATAAACTGCGATGGGTGGTGTTGCAGGCCAGTTTAGCAGAAGCATATTAAGAATTTAACACCAATAAACATACCATATTTTTTTAATTATAGTGTTTAACAATACTTTTCGGATAAATCTCAAACTCGCAATAGTTAGAGATTTGGCCTATTCGTATCGTTAAGCACTATAAAATGATTGCCAAGCGTTTTCGAATCGTCAGACGATTCGACATATTTTATTTTATACTTTGATTTCATGGAATTTAATCACACAATTTTAACTATAATTGTTATGCATTTGTGTTAAATAATTCAATTTTTTATTCCATCCTGGTAAGTTGTAATTACCCCCCAAATGAAATGATATTCATATCTAATAAATATACGTATATATTCGCTAATTATGTACTATTTTCTATATAGCCAAAATTGATATATGTATGTGTGCTTTAAGCAGGCAAATGCCTCCGAAGAAAAAAGTACTCTTCGTTTGCACTCACAACTCGGCTCGCTCTCAGATGGCCGAACGCCTTCTGAACTACCTATACGGCGACCGCTATGAGGCCTACAGCGCAGGAACAAAACCTATGCCGATTGATCCCCTCACCACAAAGGTTATGGCCGAAAAGGGTTTCGATCTATCACTTCATCGCCCCAAGAGTTTAGAGGACTTAAAGTGCCTAAAATTTGATTTTGTGGTTACGCTCTCTGACCGAGCTTCAGAGACATGTCCCATATCCTCCAGTGGAAAAACGATAATCCATCAGGAGTTCGAAGACCCGGTAGATGCAAACGGAAGCGATGAAGAGCGATTGAAAGCCTTTCAAAGGGTGAGAGACGAAATTCAGTTTTGGATCGTAAACAGATTTGTTGAACAAACCCTCCACATTATTTGAAGTATCTCTTTCTCCAATATCGGCCGGGTAAGCTTTATCTAAGCTCACCCCTGCCACCACAACGAAGTTCACATTAATTAGAATAATATTTATATATTTAATCTTAATTTTACACATACCAAAGTTCTATATAAATTTAAGTCTCATATGGAACTAAAGTCCCTTTGCAAAAATCGTCAATCATAAAGATATAGTGTTTAACGATACCTTTCGACCAAATCTCGAACTCTCGATTAGTTTGAGATTTGGTCTACCATATCGTTAAACACTATTCTGGCGAGAACCAATTAGTATCATCTAATTGGTTTCAGACTATACTTGTCCCTTGTCGCTTCAACATGCTAAAAATATGGAGAAGAAAATGGCGCTTCGCTTGATAGAGGTCATTTTACCTCATAATATGAAAACGACACTGGAAGAGGCCTTGAGTGACGAAAAACTCCCAATCTTAAACATCTGGATTCAGCCACTTTTTGGTATCTGGGAAAAACCGGTGAGGGGCATTTGGGAAAAAAGCTTCTCTGAAAACCTCCTCATGATTAAGATACTACTTCCAGCAGAAGACGCAGAAGGCGTATTGGACTTTTTAGCGGAGCGTTTTTCAGATGAAGACCATTTCAGAATAGTCCTTCTTCCAGTGGTTGCATCCTTGCCTCGTTATAACTCTGAGGTTGAAGCGATTCCTATAGTCTCTGATACGGAAGCTTACGAAGATCAGATAGAAAAGCCTTCTAAAAGCAAACATAAGCGAATCAGCCGAGAAGAACTATATGAGGAGGTGAACAAAACCACAGATATTTCTTGGATTTTCTTGTTTATGGTGATATTATCATCAATCGTAGCCGCTGTTGGCGTAATGCAAGACAACGTAGCGGTTATAATAGGAGCCATGGTGATAGCACCCCTTCTGGGCCCAAACGTAGCTCTATCATTGGCGTCCCTTCTCGGCGATTGGGATTTGGGTAGGCGCGCTCTTGAAGCGATTATACTGGGAATTGTCACTGCAATCGTAGTATCGTTCTTTTTGGGATTTGTGCTTCCGGTAAATCCAGACTCTTCAGAGATCGCCTCCAGAACATCGGTGGGCTTAGGGGACGTGGCACTGGCCTTGGCCGCTGGGTGCGCTGGTGCTTTGGCCTTTACCACAGGAGTTTCGGCCACCCTCATCGGTGTGATGGTGGCAGTCGCTCTTCTTCCCCCACTTGTGACATCTGGATTGCTCATGGGCTCCGGCCACGAATCTTTGGCCACGGGAGCAGTGCTGCTATTCACAGCTAATTTAATCTGCGTAAATTTGGCCGGGGTTATCACCTTTTTTGCCCAGGGGATAGGGCCAGCTGGGTGGCTAAATGCCAAAAAAGCCAAAAAATCGACGTGGGCTGCCATATTAATCTGGCTTTTGATGCTTACAGTGTTGGTAACTATAATTATATCTCAGGAGGGATGGGGTTGAAACTCAACGAATTGCGTTGCCAGAAATAGCGAAAAAAAACATTAAAAGCATTTGCGGTGACTATTGCCACCGCTTTATAGTGTTTAACGATACTTTTCAGACAAATCTCGAACTCGCAAGAGTTAGAGATTTGACCTATTCGTATCGTTAAGCACTATTCTGGAGAAAACCAATTAGTATCATCTAATTGGTTTTCGACTATAAATAGCTTAAATTTATCAGGAAAACATCCCGATGGATTCGTCCAATGGTTGTAACTCTTCGCCTAGTACTTTGTCCATCGCCTTTTCGAAGTCCAATTTGGTTACGAACTTGCCACCCCTCCTTATGGCCATCATTCCGGCTTCCACAGAGATGGCCTTCAGATCAGCACCGCTTGAGCCTTCGGCCTCTTTGGCAAAAGCCTGAAGATCTACTTCGGGGCTAATTTTCATATTCTGGGTGTGAATAGTGAGGATTTTCAGACGCCCTTCAAAGTTGGGCATGGGTATTTCAATTATCCTGTCGAAACGACCAGGCCTTAACAGCGCGGGGTCCAAGATATCGATCCTATTGGTGGCCGCAATGACTTTTACATCCCCTCTCATTCTGAAACCATCCAACTCGGCCAGAAGTTGCATCATGGTCCTGTTCACTTCGGCACTGCCTGTGGTGCCATCATGGGTCCTTATGCTTCCCACGGCGTCAATTTCGTCTATGAAGACTATAGTGGGTGCTTTTTCCCGTGCCATCTGGAATATGTCACGTACCAGTTGTGCACCTTCTCCGATGAACTTGTGAACCAATTCGCTTCCAGACATATGGATAAACGTGGCCTTGGAATGGTGGGCCACGGCCTTGGCAATTAAGGTTTTGCCGGTTCCTGGTGGGCCATAGAGCAGAACGCCTTTTGGTGGTTCCACCCCAATTTCGGTGAAGAGCTCAGGTTTGGTCAATGGAAGTTCAACAGTTTCACTGACTTCTTGTATCTGCTCTTCTAGTCCACCAATTTCGTCATAAGCTATATCTGGTGCTTCGAGCAGTTCCATGATTTTGGCTCTGGCGTCCACTGCTTTATCCATAATCTTGACGATGGTCAGGGAGTTGTTTATGGCGACTCTAGTGTTTGGCTCCAATTCTTTCATGATCTCTGGAGCCGTGTTGGTCATGAACTCTTGGTTGTTACCGTGCTGTCGAAGAATAACGTAATCGTCGCCCATCTCTACGACAGTTGCTAGAAATAGGGGCATTCTGCGGAGGAGGGCATTTTCCTTTTTGAGCCGCTCCACGTCCCTCATGTATTTCTTTTTGGATACTAAAGCTTCCACTAACTTTGCTTTTGTTTCTTCTTTCTCCAATCTGAGGGTCTCAACATCTTCCATCAAATTCTTATTTTCATCTTCCAGTGATGTAATCCTCTTCGAATATAATTCTTGTATTGATTCTAGATCTGATGTAATTGTTGACTCACTCATGTAATAATCGTCATCGCTCTTCATGAATATAAATTATACCCTCAAAAATTAACACTATCAATATAAATTTGTAACAATCATTGAAGAACCACATTGCTCAAACGGAAAACCGCGAGTGTATAATGACGATTTCTTCATAAGAAAGTTATGGTTTCACATGCAGTACATCGACTATTACACAGGATAATGATCAAAGTTAGGGACTAGGGATTGGAAATTCGCCTAATCACCCTGTGCATCTTTCTTTGCCTGTTTGACTCTCTGCTTGGCGTTATATCCAGTAGCCTTCTCAAGAAAGTCTCTAAATCGCTTATTTGTATCCAATATCACTTCTTCGCGTGTGTCAGGGTTAGACTCGGTGGTCACAAAGAGTCGCTTCTCTTCGATCCATACTTCTACCTTGCTAAGTGCACCATAGCTGATTTGCAATTTTCCATCTTCTTCGTGAATCTCAGAGGAGAATTCTTCCTTCAAAACCCCTCTGATCCTCTCGATATCTGGCCGAAAACCTCTTTTGAACTTGTAATCCATGTGCCCGGCCAGGTTGTTATTCAATTATAGATCTTTCGAGTCAATCAAACTTCAGATCTGAGCATAAGATGCTGCACTTCCTAGAGCCTCTTCAATGCGCAGCAGCTGGTTGTACTTGGCATTCCGCTCGCTTCTAGCAGGTGCACCTGTCTTCAACATCTCTGCGCCAAGCGCCATTGTAACGTCGGCCAATGCAGCGTCTTCAGTTTCGGCGGACCGATGGCTTACCATGATCTTGTAGCTATTTCTGAAGGCCATTCTGGCCGCGTCAAAGGCTTCGGATACGGATCCTATTTGGTTCAGTTTGAGAAGCAATGCATTGGTGGCCTTCATTTCGATTCCCTTGGCCAAACGTTCCACATTGGTCACGTAAATGTCATCGCCCACAATGATTGTATCCTTCAACCTGGCGGTCAATGCCGCGAAGTCCTCGAAAGCATCTTCGTCGAAGGGATCTTCTATGGCGATGATGGGATAAGTCTCCACCAGATCTGCATAGTAGTCGACCAGCTCTCCCCCTGATAGAGTCTTTCCGTCGATGGCGTAAGAGCCGTTCTTGTAAAAGCTAGAGGCCGCCGCGTCCATTCCAATTCCTATCTCTTCTGAATAGCCCGAAGCATCCATGGCAGCCATCAGAGAATCCAGCGCATCGGTGGTCTTGTTTAGAGGTGGTGCGTAACCGCCTTCATATCCCACGTTGGTGGCACCTGCACCATATTTACCCTCAAGAATATTTCCCAACGCGTGGTAGGTCTCTGCTGCCATGCGCAATCCTTCTCTGAAATTATCTGCACCCTTGGGCAGAATCATGAACTCTTGGATGGCCAAATCGTTGCCTGCATGCTGACCACCGTTCAAGACGTTCAAAGATGGAACTGGTAAGCGAGTGGTGTTCACACCACCCAAATATCGGTACAATGGAACTTCTAAGGTTTCTGCGGCCGCCTTGGCTGCGCCCAAGGAAACACCCAGTATGGCGTTGGCACCAAGATTTCCTTTATTGGGTGTGCCATCCAATTCAATCATGAGCTGGTCAATGCCCCTTTGATCGAGGACATCTTTCCCGATTAGTTCAGGAGCTATTACTTCATTTACGTTCTTTACGGCTTTCAAAACGCCCTTTCCCATGTACCGGTCGCCGCCATCACGCAGTTCCACTGCTTCGTGAGTACCTGTCGATGCTCCTGAGGGTATGGCTGCTCTGCCGAATCCATAGGCCGTCGAAACGTCGACTTCAATGGTGGGATTGCCCCGAGAGTCCAAAATCTCACGGGCGTGAATTTTCTTGATTTCAAAAGTCATAATAGACCACTGGGCAAACCCTTCGTGAGTAGATTATATAACCTCTTTGGGGGTGTTGAAATGTTTTTAGATGCCGTTACGGCGGAAAGACGTGGCCGTAGAATTGAAGCCAATATGCTCAATATGAGGACTTCTCTACTGAAAACTTATAGTCAAATTGTGGCAGTGCAATTTGACAATTTAATTTAATTTGTTATTATAGTGTTTAACGATACCTTTCGGACAAATCTCTAACTCGCAAGAGTTAGAGATTTGGCCTATTCGTATCGTTAAGCACATTATTCTGGCGAAAACCAATTCGTATCATCTAATTGGTTTTCGACTATACTTAGGGTGTGGAGGGTCACGAATACCCCGGCCTTTAGGTTGGGGTTGAAGTTAACTCCCGCCCGTTTTCGTGCACCTCTAAATCGATAAAACATTGGTGACTTTTCGGAGAAAACTGAAAGCAGAGTTTCAAATGCCCGCTTTATCTGAAGCCGACGCCGCTGATGCTGAAAGTTTCTTGTTGGACATGTTGAGCATATTCCCTCTTCTAGGGTTAACCGTATTTGAAAAAGCTCTCGGAACAAAGAGCAGATCCAAGCACTTCTTCTCGATCGAGGCGAAGGGGATCTCCGCAAAAGGTTATGAGAATCCAGAGGGTTTCATAGTCCTCCAAGGATCAACGGCAGTTTGTTCCGAAGTAGCATCAATTCATCGCTATCTCTCTGAACTAAGGAAATTCAATCGCAGGGCGTCTTGATATCTCATGGAGATCACCTTGAGTTTTCGCAGGATTATCTATTCAACTCGCCTTCTACTGCTGCAGGAGTCGTCCAAGGCAGATCGGCCAATGGGCGAATCGACTGGAAAGATCATCTAGGTAGGACTCTCAAGGAAATCCAAGAGGAAAAGATGAGAACATCCGGTTAGGCAAATCTCCTTCGAGTTACCTGACATTCAAGGGTCCAGGTATATTCTATGCAATTCGAAAGAACCGGCTGAAGGATTATAGGCCTAGCATACTAGCATCGCTAAAATGCACCATCATAAATCTCAGCTCCAAACTCCAGAGCCTCTTCGACGGCGGTGAGATCCTTCATCAGAAATATCCTTTCCGTTGGAGTCTCGGTATGATCGACCGAGTTCTTCAGCACGGGCGCATACTTGCTGAACTTGCCCAGCTTAACCAAATAGCCGCTTAGATCTTCAATGGGATAAGGGTCGAACCCGTTTCGTTCTAGCAGCTTGAAACCATTGTTCCTTTCGCCGAGGGTCTTGAGTGTTCAGGGAGCCCTTGTTGGCATTTTGGTTACACTATACATCAGAAGGTATTCATAATCGACAACAGCACTACCATAACCGGATCATATAATCCCACCAAAGGCACCAACACCAAAAACGACGAGAATATGCTGGTGAAGGATCTAGTGGTGGTTGTGGTATTGACGGGCCGGAGGCAAAATGGACACCGTAAAACCGAACTAAATACAACACCACAATTCTATTTTTAAGATAATATGTGTTAGTGCAGTTATTAAAACGCTGAAGGGATTTGACACAAATCATTAATTTGTGAATTTTTATAATTCATATACATCCAATAGATAATTGTAACAATTACGGTTTCTTTAACAAATTTTTTATATTTTGTATACATTCTATAAGTATTTTGTTATCTAAATACATATTTTATAAAACATGATCCAATAATGTTATTAACTAGCTTACACATTAATCTCGTTATTAGTATTACTATAATAGTTCTGACATCTGATTAGATGTTACTGCTAGATCGGTTGACTACGGAGTTAAGAGGTGAAAAAATGCGTAGAATGATTTGTGTATTGGTCGTGATGTCATGCCTGTCGTTGGTGGTAGCACCTGCGATTGCAGATGACTTCATTCTAGGAATCTTCGGAAACGCCAACATGGACGATACGATAAACGAGGATGACATAGAATACGTTGAAGGGATAATCGAAGGAACGAACGAAGAGACCGAACTCGCGGATGCCAACTATGATGGCAAAATCGACGAGGAGGATATAGCACAGATAGAGCTTATCATAGGTGGTGAAGAGAAGGAACTTACCTTACTCCAGTATATTGGATATCCTGGGGATATTACTGAGGTCCCAATAACGATCCCAATGCCCGTAGAGAGCATCGTTGCTATTGGTGGAGCATATGGTCCAAAAATACTTTGTGCATTCGGAGAGCAGGATAGAATCGTTGGTGTTCTCGAGACGGCAAAGAAGCAAGGAGAACTAAAGACGTTCTTGGAGGATAAAAACACAGTTGGAAAAAGCACATTTTCGGCAGATATCGAAATGATTGTAGAACAAAACCCTGATATCGTGCTTGGCTATTCATACAGATATTTTCCAGAGTACGAAGATCCATTAGAGGCTTCGGGAATTCCATTCGTCCAGATGGATTTTCACGAGCCTGAAAAATACTCCAGAGAGATTGGAAATCTTGGCTGGATTTTATGCGATCAAGAAAGAGCTGAAGAACTCATCAATTTCGAAGATCAAAAATTAGATTTAATTAAAACTCGTATAAATGATTTGGAACCTGAGAAGAAAACAAGAGTCTACTATGAATGGTACGGGGATTATCAAGTTGTAGGTCCAGGAAATTCAAACCATAATTCGATCGTTATGGGTGGAGGGGCAAACATTTTCGAGGATGCTGTTGCAGAGTATCCAGATGTAGAATCCGAGACGATAATTGAAAGAGATCCCCAAGTAATTATTAAATGTAGTTATAGAACAGATCTCTTCGGGTACGATGTAACTGACGCAGCTCCGTTGGAAGAGATGAAGGATGAGCTTATGGGCCGCCCTGGTTGGGATCTCATAGATGCAGTTGAAAATGGTCGTGTATACCTTATCAGCACTTATACTCACTCAACTCATCCAAGTGTCTATTATTCCTACATTGCTAAATATTTACATCCTGAATTGTTTGAGGATATCTACCCTGAAACCGTCCACGCTGAATGGTTCCAGAATTTTCTTGGCATCGACTACCAGGGCATATATGCGTACCCATCACCGGTAAAGAGCTGATGAATGCATATACATACAATTTTTGTGATGATAGTCGTGCATGTTGCTGGGGGGGGGCGTTCTTGGATGCCAATAGCCCGGGAATGCAAGATACAATATAAAATATTGAAGAGGTTAAGTTATGAGAATAACCTGCATAGTAGGTAACCCATACCTACCGATAATTGCAAAGGCGAACAAACACCTCGGATTTGAGTTGAAGCTGTACTCCACAAAACGCTTTGACGATCTGCCCGACCAGATAGAAGATGCGCTTAAGTCCTGTAGAGAATCAGACCTGATATTCATTCATAGGGGAAATGATCAATTCTGGGATGAGATCGAGCCCGAGTTGGAAAAGATAGGAAAAAGCACGCCCATCGTTTGCCTCGGCTACGATCCTTCTTACTGGTTGCTCTCCACAGCATCAACGGAGATTGTGGTTACGGCGAATGCCTATCTAACCCATGGAGGAGAGGGCAATGTCCGTAATATGTTCCTGTACCTATGCAAAGAGCTACTCGGAATGGACGTTGAATATGAGCTTCCAAATCCGTTGCCTTGGGAAGGTGCCTATCATCCAGACGCTCCGAACTACTTTAAGAGCATAAATGAGTATCTGGAGTGGTACAATCCTGATGACCGCCCCACGGTAGGCCTCCTCATATCCAGGTTCTACTGGGCAAACAATCTACTGGACGTAGAAGACGAGCTGATTCGAACCTTTGAACAGCAGGGAATGAACGTCATCCCAGTATTTTCTTACTCTGTACGTGACGTGGAGCTGGGAACGAGAAGTATGGCCGAAGTGGTCTCCGATTACTTCCTCAAAGATGATTGCTCTCGCATAGATGCTATGGTGAAAACAGTTCCCTTCCTCCTCGGGCAGGAATCGAAAGGCATAGGCAAGGCAAAGAACAATCAAACGGGCATCTCTATTTTAAAGAGGTTTAACGTTCCGGTATTTGAGCCCATCCTCTCCTCTCATATGACTCTAGAAGAGTGGGCAAATTCAATCGGCCTCTCCAATGACATTGGTTGGGGTGTGGCCATGCCCGAGTTCGAAGGGGTGATAGAACCTATCATCATAAGTGCGGGCTCCAAGCAGGGTGAATATGATCAGAGGACGCCGATAGCCGAGCGCTGTGAGAAGCTGGCCATGCGTGTGAAGAAGTGGGTCGCGTTAGCTAAAAAGCCCGTTTCAGCGCGACGTGCAGCCTTCATATTTCACAACAACCCCTGCGCGTCGGTGGAAGCTGCAGTTGGTGGTGGCGCCCACTTAGATACCCTCGAAAGCGTAGCCCGCATCATGAACAGGATGGCTGATGCAGGCTATCGACTGGAAAATGCGCCTGACAACGGAAAAGAGCTGATCGATACCATCATGGACCGAAAAGCCATCTCCGAGTTCCGATGGACACCCATCGAAGAGATCGTGGCCAAAGGCGGAGTTTTGGCCTACCAGACAAAAGAAGAGTACGAGACGTGGTTTGACACCCTTTCCCCCTCTGTAAAAGATCGTGTCTGCGAGGCCTGGGGTAACCCTCCAGGCGAGGAGAAAGACGGCATTCCTGCGGCCATGCTCTACCAAGGAAATATCGTGATCACCGGTATACAATATGGCAACTGCGTGGTGGCAGTCCAGCCCAAGAGGGGCTGTGCCGGAACGAGATGCGACGGCCAGGTCTGTAAGATCCTGCATGACCCTGATGTGCCGCCCACCCACCAGTACATGGCCACTTACCGTTATCTAGAGGATATATTTGGTGCAGATGTGCTCATTCACGTGGGCACCCATGGAAACCTGGAGTTTCTGCCCGGCAAAGGAGTGGGTCTCTCCAAGAACTGTTATCCCGATATCAGCATCGGCACCATCCCCCATCTGTACATTTACAACGCAGATAATCCCGCTGAGGGGACCATCGCCAAGAGGCGCAGCTATGCAGCTCTGGTGGATCATATGCAGACCGTCATGACCGAGTCAGGGCTATACGACGAACTTTTGGAGGTGGACCGGCTGCTCGGTGAGTACGAGACCGCAAAACACGACCATGCACGCTCCCATGAGCTGCGACATCTGCTCATCGATGCCATCAAAGCTGCCAATTTGGACAAAGGCATGAAGCTCAAGAATGACATGTCGACAGAAGAGATGGTAACCAAGGCCCACAACGAACTGAGCCGCGTCAGAAACACCCAGATAGATTCCGGCATGCACATATTCGGCCAGCTTCCAGAAGGTGAAAAACGGGTCGAGTTCATCAACTCTGTGATGAGGTTCGAAGGGAATGGGGTACCATTGCGAAGCACCGTCGCCGCCATTATGGTTTTATCAATGGAAGATATGCTGGCCGACCAAGGCGCCGTCGACGAGCGCTACGGAAAGTCACACGGCCAGCTTCTGGAGATCATCGACGATTTGTCCAAGAAGCTAATCGACATGTATCTGCAAGGCGACGGGGCAAAACCAAACGATGTTCTGGGATTTTCGGTTGCAGGTTACGAGGACAAGTTGGAAGCCATTAGAGATAAGGTCATGGATCTGCAAAGTCGGATAGATGATTCCAAAGAAATTGAGGGCCTGCTGAACGGCATGGATGGTGGTTACCTCGTAGCTGGACCCAGCGGTCTGATCACCCGAGGCCGGGACGATGTATTGCCCACGGGCAGGAACTTCTACTCTCTGGATCCTTATCGTGTGCCCACCAAGACCGCCTGGAAGGTAGGCCAGAAGCTGGGACAGGCAGTCATCGCCAAGCACCTGGATGAGGAAGGCCGCTACCCTGAGAATATAGCCTTTTACTGGATGTGCAGCGACATCATGTGGGCCGATGGAGAAGATATGGCCCAGATTCTGTTTCTATTGGGCACGGAGCCCGTCTGGCAGTCCAATGGTCGGCTCAAGAGTTTCAAGATCGTTTCATTGGAGGAACTGGGACGGCCCAGGATCGATGTGACCATCCGCGTATCAGGTATCACCAGGGACAACTTCCCCAACTGCATAGACACCATCGACGAGGCGGTGCAAGCTGTTGCCAAGCTCGATGAGCCTTTGGACATGAACTTCGTGCGAAAGCACTCCCTGGATAATTTGGAAAATGGCTCGGCCAAGGACTGGAGGGAGGCAACGTTGCGTATATTTGCTAGCAAGCCCGGAACCTATCAGTCCGGGACAAACCTGGCCGTCTACGCCAGCGCCTGGAAGGATGAAAAGGACCTCTCAGACATATTCGTCTACTGGAACGGCTATGCCTATGGAAAAGGCGTATCCGGCAAAGAGTCCCACCAGAATTTGGTGAACTCTCTCAAGTCTGTGGATGTGACCTACAATAAAGTTGTGACCGATGAATATGACCTCTTCGGATGCTGCTGCTACTTTGGAACCCACGGTGGCATGACTGCGGCGGCCAGGCACGTTTCAGGCAGGGAGGTGAAGGCCTACTACGGAGATACTAGAGAACCTGAGCATGTGGAGGTGCGAGATTTAGCCGACGAGGTCAGGCGTGTGGTCAGGACCAAGCTTCTCAACCCCAAGTGGATCGATGGCATGAAGCAGCACGGCTACAAAGGAGCAGGTGACATATCCAAGCGGGTAGGTAGAGTATACGGCTGGGAGGCTACGACCCAAGAGGTTGACGACTGGATCTTCGATGACATCGCTCGAACCTTCATTATGGACGAGGAGAACCGCCAGTTCTTCCAGGAGAACAACCCATGGGCCATGGAGGAGATGGGCAGGAGGCTTCTGGAGGCGGAGCAGAGGGGATTGTGGGATGCCGATCCTGAGGTTCTGGATGCTCTAAAGTCGCTTTACCTGGAGATCGAGGGTTGGATGGAAGATCGCATGGGTGACGTGGAGGGTGAGTTCCAGGGAGGCGCCATAGATGTGGTGACCGCAGACGAAGTGAAAGCCTGGAAGGAGAAAATGTCGAAGGTGTTGGGAGGGTGAGATGAGGAGATTATAATAGAATGAGTTGTTGAAAACTTATCTCTTTTTATTTCATTTTATTCGTTTTCAATTGTCGAAAGTGTTATAAATAACTAGACATAAACTCAAATTAATTCATACTAATTTGTAATTATGTATGATGATGAGATGGTGTTATGAATAAATCTAACTTTGTATTGGTAACGATGTTGTGCATGTCGCTGGCGATTATGCCTGCGATTGCAGATGACCTCACGCTAGGGATCTTCGGTAATGCCAACATGGATGATACTATAGATGAGGATGACATAAAATATGTTGAGGGAATAATCGATGGAACAAATGATGCTACCGAGCTGGCCGATGCCAATTACGATGGCAAGATCGACGAGGACGACGTAACCCAGATCGAGCTTATCATAAACGGGGATGAAGAGGAGCTTACTATCATAGATAGTGCTGATCGAAATGTAACAGTTCTAAAACCAGTTGAAAGCATAATTCCACTTACATCAGATCAGGTAGAAGTTCTTCGGTCAATTAGTGCGATAGACAAGATTGTAGGAATAAACGACTACGTTACAGAACTTTCATCGTTTTTCCCTGAACTTGTCGATCTTCCTAGCGCAGGTGGTTATGACCCTGATTTGGAGGTCATAGTGGAACTCGAACCAGACATCGTCATGAGTACAAATCCACAGAAGCTTGAAGATCCATTAGAGGGAACTGATATCACAATTATCTGCTTTAAATTCTATACACCATCTATAATGAAAGACGAAGTATTGAAATTGGGATATCTTCTAGATAAAAAAAGCGAGGCAGAACATCTGATTGAGTACTATGAGAGCGTAACTGATCCTATCAAAAATGTTGTTTCTGAAATTTCGGATGAGCAGAAAAAGAGAGTCTATTATGAATGGTGTTCGGGAACGTATAAAGCCTACGGGAGCAATACTGGAGGCCATGAAGCTCTCACCAGTGCAGGGGCAATAAATGTTGCTACAGAGTTGACGGGATGTCCAAGTGTTGACCCTGAGTGGGTGATAGAACAGAAACCAGATATTATCCTCAAGAATATCTGGTATGGCGAGAGTCAATGTGGTTATGAGACTGAAGATTCTACATATATAAAAGAAACAAGAGATGAAATCATGAGCCGTCCCGAACTGGCCAACATCAATGCGGTGAAAGATGGGAATGTTTTCGTGATATGTTATAAAATTGGAGCCTCCCCTCAATATCCTGTTGGTATGGCTTATATGGCAAAGTGGTTTTACCCGGATCTCTTTGAAGATTTAAACCCACAAGCAATTCATGCGGAATATCTGGAGCAGTTCCAAGGGGTACCATATCAGGGCATTTATGTGTATCCTGCCTTAGAATAAAAGTAGAGTTACATGAAGGGTCTTGAAAAAGAAGACGTAAATTTTATGCTTAAAACAGATCTTGAAAATTCGAAAGTTTGGCCGGGAAAAATGTACTGTTGCAACAAAATAGGCCCCTCTCACGCCGAGGCCGTGGGCTCCTTCCCATTTTGTTACTTTTTTTTGGGAGAAAGGACCAGGGATACGCATAGAGTCGTCAACGCTATCCATTAGGCCATTCTAACCACTCAAACCACATCGCATATCAAAACGATTACAGTATCTTCATTATTTCGAACCGTTATGCCATTGTTCATGATCACTTTAGATCCGTTATGAGAAACCGCTCACCAGCGTGGCCGTTCTTTAAATAATCTAAATTTTTGAATAGCGTTCGATTTAGGCCCTCAACCACATCAACCTCTTTAAAGCCCGTGCTCGTAAGCAGTTCGACATCTACATCGGGCCTCTTAACATTGCTCGACCACAAATTATCTATGAACTCCTCATTTAATTTTTGATAATGTGGTACTCTATGCTCAGTCAGGATGATCAAAGACACAGACAAATTCTGCCAAAGCCTTTTACCTAGTGTTTTATCCCTGCGATCATACCAGGTCCCATCAACAATTGCTAAGCGCCCACCCCTCCTCAACACCCTTCGCCATTCCGAGAGAGCTCTCTTTGGATCAGGCAGACTCCATAGGACGTACCGGTTCACAACGGCATCGAAGGAGTCATCTTCAAAGGGGAGATTCTCCGCATCACCTTGAACAAATTCCAGGGAATGCGGCAGAATTTTCTGCAGCCCGTTTTAGCATATTCTCAGAAGAGTCGATGCCAATCACATTGTGCCCCAACCCTGCCAACAGATTAGCTACAATTCCGGGGCCAGTTCCTACGTCCAAGATATCATGACATCCTTTCCCCAAAGCTTCGCTGAATATCTTCTGCCAAGCGACCTGTTCTCGATGGGAATAAATAACATTCCTGACATTTTTATTATAATCAACAGCACGACCATTCCAGTGATAAACGATTTTAGATTTCATCTTTTCATCACCAAACTAAAATAAATATATTGAAGGTGCGGCCCGCCTTCAATCTTTAACCGACCACGCACCATAGTTGGGGTATACGAAGGTGCCGTGCTCCTTCACATCGAAGTTTATGTGGCAGAACTTGTCTACATATTCCTGGTGTATTTCCTGCGGATCAATATCTATGTCAGGATGCATCAACTTTGCCAGATATGCAGAGCCAATAAGGAGGTTTACCGATCCACCTAACAAACACACACCATCCAGCGCATAAACATGCCCATTCGTCACTGCATCTAAGTTCATCAATGCAGGATTCTCTGTGATCTCTTTTATCTCAGCTGCCATTACCGATGGATCATCCGTTTCATAGCCACTGGGCCCTGCATAACCTGCCCAATAGAAAATAATGTCCGGATTCTGCTCCACCACAAATTCAAGATCGACAACTGCCGTCATGCTATCGTATAGTGGATCATCTGGGCCTACAATTTCGTCCGCGATATTTCTCCCGCCAGCTAAGTAAAGCGCCTGACCACCTCTATGACCTGAGCATGTAATTTGATTGAGTTGATATCCGAAATATACCCTCGGCTTCTTATCTTCTGGAATGTCCTTAGTGAGATCTTCGATTTTGCTGTAAGTCTCCTCATACCAACTAATAAACTCGTCTGCTTCTTCTTCTCTGTCAAGAATGTAACCATACGCCCGCACGTTTTGTAGAAGTTCATCGGTATTACGCATGTTCAGAGAGATAATCGGTATACCAGGCAGTTTTTCCTCGAATTCTCTCTTTTGTGC
>Ga0272441_10007601_pt1 | contig 17560 bp, 17 predicted proteins | sample SSMProp6N_FD_193582 | JGI IMG/M metagenome (GOLD analysis project Ga0272441, IMG submission 193582) | Marine sediment archaeal communities from Little Sippewissett salt marsh, Falmouth, MA, United States - SSM-Prop-6N | ecosystem: Environmental > Aquatic > Marine > Wetlands > Sediment ...
TCAGCAACAGACCCTTGTTTTCGGGTACCCTGAATTTCATACCCTTCATGTCTGCCGGGGTAAAGATCGGTTTCTTGCTGTAGAACTGCCTGAATCCCACACCTTCACACCAGTTGAGGACGCGGATGCCCGTCTCAGCGCGTACCGCCTCGGCAAGTTCGTCACCGAAGGGTCCCCTCAGGACACGCATGGCAATCTCAGGATTAGGAAAGATATAGGGTATCTGCAACAGGGCGATCTTCTTGCTGAAGATCGTGAAGACCGATGTATAGTTAATGGTTGCCTGAATGGCACCCATCTGGACCGATTCGGTCATCTCGCGGGTATCACCCAGCTTGAAATTGGGATATACCTTTACTGCCACGTCGCCATTGGTCTCTGCCTCTACTATGGTCTTGAAGACAAGGGAATTGACCACGGGGGGATCGGTGGGGAACTTATCAAAATCCACACTGTGATGTCCCAGCTTGATGGTATAACTGGGGGCCTTGGCCATGGAAAGACCGGGCTGCAGCATAAATATACAGGCCACAATAGATACAAACAGTAATGTTACATATTTTTTGTTCATAGTACACTCCTTTTCTAATCGTGAAGTAAAGCAATCCGGGTTGTATCACTTACTGAAACGACCCTACAAACACGTTACCATTGTTACTCTGCCCGCAGCACCTCCTTTCCCTCTGAAATATGATCATGCACTGTACGGCGGTTGAAGGCACTCAAGCACGGTGCCGTCACCATCGTAAAAATAAAACAGGAGCCCGCCCCTGTTGGGACCCTCGGGGATAGAGAGCGGCTCACTCACATAGCGATACCCCCGTGATCGAATGCTGTCGAAGGCGCCGGCTGCGTCGGCAACTCGAAAGGCGATATGGTGGAATCCCCGGTAATTAATCCGGTCTCGTGGATTGGCGAGGGGGACAAAATCCTTATACTGGCAAAGATCGATAAACTGCCCGCAGGCGGAGCCGACCCGCTGGACCTGCAGTGCAACGGGCCGCCGATTTCCCAAATCGTCCTGCACGATACCGGTGTCATCGACCCTGTCGAGGGGTTCGAGCCCCAGGAGCCCCGCATAGAGTTCCAGAGATCGATCGAGGTCAGAGACGACGACCCGGACGGCAGAGTTCCCGGTATCATGGGAGACGATCTCCCAGAAGAGGCCCGATAGATCCTGAAAGATAAGGGTCTTCCCGGCCGTCATGTCCGGTGATTCGACTGTGGATAACCCCTCACCGGATACGCGGGCACGAATCCCCTCTATATCGCCGGCGGCGATGCGCATATGCGATACCCCCAGGCATGTCCCCAGCGACAGGGGGACATCTTTCAGCGGGGGGTGCGCGATCTCGAACATCTCGAGACGGTTGATCCCATCGGGTGTCATGTAGACATTGCGAGCCCTGAAGCCGGGCAGCCCCGTCACCTCACTGATCCAGTCACCCTGGCGGGGCGAATCACTGAGGACCTCCATGCCCAGACAACGGGCGAGGAACTCCTTGTGCCACTCGATACGCTCGACCGTCAGACCGACGTGAAATATGTCATTGACCACTGAAACCATACTACTATCCCGGTGCGGTGCACGCCCTTCCAGCGACGTGCAGACAGAATAATAACACCTCAATCAACCGTGAGAATCGGGAAACATGATAAAGGGGAACTTCTATGTAAAAACGGCTGAAAATCTATTCTACCAGAGGGAAAATCCGCCATCAACAACTATATTCTGTCCGGTGATAAAATCAGACGCCGTCGAGGAGAGAAAAACAGTGGTGCCGACGAGGTCCTCCAATTTTCCGATACGCTTCATGGGCGTATAATCGAGACGCGACTTCATGTATTCCGGGTCTTCCCAGAGATTGCGGTTAATGTCGGAGATAAACCAGCCGGGGCTGATGGCATTGACGCAGACACCATGGGCGGCCCATTCGGTGGCCGCCGCCTTGGTGAGCTGGACCACACCAGCCTTGGTGACATAGTAGGGACTCATCTCCATGCCCTTTATGATGGTAACGGCCGTCATGGATGCGATATTGACGATCTTCCCGTACCGGGCCGCCACCATCTCCCGTGCGATCCGCCTGGAACAGATCAGGGTACCCTTGAGGTTCACATTGTAGACCCTGTCGAATTCCTCAGGCTCCAGTTCCAGGATGGGCTTGCGGAGATTGATCCCGGCATTGTTGATTAATATATCGATATGTCCCCACTCGTCCATAATGGTACCGGCCATCTCGTCGACCTGCCCGGCGTCGGAGACATTGGTTACCATGGAGAGGGAGCGTTTTCCCTTGGCTTTTATTTCCTCTGCGACCCCTGTGGCGGCATCTCCGTCTATATCGGAAATGGCGACGTCGGCGCCTGCATCGGCCAGGGCCAGGGCCAGTGTACGTCCGATCCCGCGACCGGCACCGGTTACGACGGCCGTGCGATGGGACAGGTCAAACAACGTAATACTCACAACAACATCCTCTCTTCATAAAAAAATGACACAGTATTAATTATCGCAATACTACTATAGTAAAAGACTCTCACTGTCAAGAAGATATATCCCCGGCTACCTGTCTGTAACTGTTGACGGTTTCAAGACGGCCGATGGAGATGTGGTTGCCTTGCTTCGATGGGCGGTCATGAAAAAAAAGCTTTGAATGACGCCTGTTTTTTGCTAATGTCCATGCAATTCACATGATCAATGAGGTATCAATGGATAATACAACAGTCAAACAATTGGAAAAACAGGCAAAAGAGATCAGGAGGCTGACCATTCAGGCCTTCGGGTCTCTCGGAGAGGGGCACGTGGGTGGTGCACTGTCCATTGTAGAGATTCTCACCATTCTCTATTTCAGATATATGCAGATCGATCCCGCAGACCCGAAACGGGAGGACCGCGATCGCCTGGTGCTCTCCAAGGGGCACGCCGGTCCGGCACTCTACGCGACGCTGGCAGAGCGGGGGTATTTCCCCGCCGACTGGCTGGAGACCTTGAACCGGGGAGGGACCCGGCTCCCCAGTCACTGCGACATGAACCTGACACCCGGTATCGACATGACGACGGGATCGCTGGGACAGGGCATATCGGCGGCGATCGGTCTCGCGTTGGGAAACCGGCTCAACGGCATAGATCGTATCGTCTATCTCATCATCGGTGACGGTGAATCCGATGAGGGGCAGGTATGGGAGGGGGCCATGGCAGCCGCCCACTATAAACTGAGCAATCTCATCGCCTTTACCGACTTCAACCGCATGCAGATCGGGGGGTACACCGACGACATCATGAGTCTCGGTGATCTCGATGCAAAGTGGAAGGCCTTCGGATGGTTCACACAACACATCGACGGACACGATTACACCCAGCTGGCCGAGGCCATCGAGGCGGCCCAGGCCGAAGGTGATCGACCGTCGATGATCATACTCGATACGATCAAGGGAAAGGGTGCATCCTACGCCGAAGGGGACTATACCAACCATTACATGCCCGTAACACCAGAGCAGACGAAAGAGGCCCTGGAAAAACTGGAATCAAGCAATTAATGTGGAGGACATATGAATAAGGAAATGCGTGTTGTCTATGCCGAGACACTCATCGAACTGGCCGAGAAGAGTGACGATATCGTGCTCCTCGAGGCAGATCTCATGAAGGCGAACAGCACAAAGATATTTAAGGACAGATTCCCCGAGCGGACCTTCGATGTCGGCGTGGCCGAGGCGAACATGGTGGGGATAGCGGCAGGTCTGTCGGCAATGGGGAAGATACCCTTTGCCGCGAGTTTCGGTTGTTTCTCCGCACGGAGGGCCTACGATCAATTTTTTATCGCGGCAAACTATGCGAAACTCAATGTCAAACTGGTCGGTTCCTTTCCGGGCGTCGCGGGGGCACTGAACGGCGGTACCCACATGCCCTTCGAGGACATGGGAATCATGAGAAACATTCCGGGTCTCGTCATCATGGAACCCTGCGACGGCATATCTCTGAAGGGCTTCATGGAACTGGCGGCGTCACACAGTACGAGCTGCTACCTGAGACTGCACCCACGGGCCGTCCCTGCCGTCTACGATGACGGGGAGACCTTCGAGATCGGCAAGGGGAAACTATTGAAGGATGGAACCGATGTGACCATCATCGCCACGGGGGCCGTCCTCGTTCCCGAGGCCTTGAAGGCGCATGACATGCTGGCCGAAGAGGGCGTAGCGGCGGCCGTCATCGACATGCCGACGATCAAGCCCATTGATGAGGCATTGACAGTCGAGTATGCGCGGAAGACGGGAGCCATCGTCACCTGTGAAAACCACCAGATCGTCAACGGTCTCGGATCGGCCGTCGCCGAGGTCCTTTCCGAACAGTGTCCCGCCCTCCTTAGCCGGGTCGGCGTCAATGAGGAATTCGGCGAGGTCGGTACACTGGAATACCTGCAGCAGCGGTACCGCCTGACGGCCGACGAAATTGTAACAAGGGTACAGGATATCATCAAACGTAAGAAGGAGTATGGTGCATGAGTACGATAACAATCGCTGTCGCGTCGGATCTGTCGGGATTTCCCCTGAAGAATGAGGTGGTCGCCCACCTGCGTGCCACGGAAGGCATAGAGGTAATGGACCTCGGGATCGAGTCGGAAGACAAGCCCAAACCCTACTGCGAGCAGGCCCCCCTGGTGGCGCGTGCCATTCAGCAGGGCAGGGCGGACCGGGGCATCCTCATCTGCGGCACCGGCCAGGGCATGGCCATTGTGGCCAATAAATTCAAGGGTATCTACGCCTGTGTCGTCACCGACACCTTTTCGGCGGAACGTTCCCGGATCATCAACAATGCCAATGTGATTACCATGGGCGGCTGGATCACGGCCCCCTTTTTCGGCAAGGAGATGGTCGATGCCTGGCTAGGTGTCGGTTTTACCGAAAAGATGGAATTCAAGGCCGATTTTCTCACCAATGCCTTCCATCAGGTACAGGCACTGGAAGAGGAAAACTTCAAGGCATAAGAATAGACGAATCGGTGAAAAGCCATTTTCGAGCGGATTTGAGCATTTCGGGAAATAGATTATTGCGGTGATTGGCGTTAAGAAAATCTATCTGTTTGAGTGCGCCAGCACGAGTTTTAGATTTTTAGCCAAGCGCCGGAATCATCCCCGAAATGGTCATCAAGCGAGGAAATGAGGCTTTTGCCGGATCATCACCATAGACAGGTTTCACACAGTGACGCCCGGGTAGAGGGGATGGCCCCATACCCGGGCGTTCTTGGTTTCTGTGCCGGAGTTTGTGCTCCCGTTACTGGCCCTCGCCGAGCCGTGCATAGTCGGGGATGGGATCACCGATGAGTGGCATGGCGTAGTCGATAAAGGCCTGGGTGACGCCATTCCCCCTTTCGTTGATGAAGTCCGGGGGAAGAAATTTCTCCACGTTGGCCACCCGTTCCAGGGGAATCTGCCCGGCCCTGCACTCGTAGCGTGGTCCCGGTGCGCGATCGAGGGTCACCATCACATCGGAGATACCGTCGGCGAAGAGCCGTATCGACTCCCGGCCAACCATGAATGCCTCCTCTGCGTCCGTCGATGAGGCGACACTGGCCATGGACCGCTGTATGGTCCCGGGGCGGTTACAGCGTGCCTTCAACCCCAGGCGGGCCGCCAAGAGGTTGCACAGGTAGACGCCGGGCCCCGTACCGAAGGATATGGCCGTGTGACCGAAGGCATCCACCCGGGCATCGCGGGCCCCGATAAATTCACCGCCCCTGTCGCGCACCCCTTCACTGAGTGCCACGTAGACATAGCCGAGCCGGTCATGAACCGACTTCACGTCCTGGAGAAACTGTTCCTCGTCGAACACCCCTTCCGGCATGTAGATCAGGTGCGGTGCATCGGCATCGCAACGCTTCCCCAGCACACTGGACCCGACGAGCCACCCCGTATGCCGTCCCATGATCTCGAAGATGGCCACATCCTCGAAGGTCTGCATCGCCTCGAGGTCACGTCCCGATTCCACCGTCGACAGTGCGACGAAGCGGGCGGCGCTTCCGTATCCTGGGCAGTGGTCCGTTTCGGGCAGATCATTGTCGATCGTCTTGGGCACACCGATGGCCTGCATCTCATAGCCCCGCTCCCGCGTGAGGTGAGAGATCTTGTGGCAGGTGTCCATGCTGTCATTGCCCCCGATGTAGACAAAATATCTGATATCGTACTCGGCAAAGAGCGCGAGGAGCCGTTCATATTCTTCGTCTTTCGTCAGTTGATGCCGGCAGCTCCCCAGAACGGACGCCGGCGTATACATCAGCCTGTCCATGAGACCGGCGGGTTCGTCGGTGAGATCGAGGAGTTCACCCTTCAGTGCCCCCTCAATGCCCTGTTTCATCCCGTAGACCCGTCCGATCTGCGACACCTTCCTTACTTCACTGAGGACGCCGGCCAGGCTGGCGTTGATCACGGGAGTGGGCCCTCCCGACTGGCCTATTAAGATATTGCCTTTTTTGTTCATCACTGTGCATACTCCTTCATTACTGTCCGGTTATCCTGTCTAGAGCAGATCCCCGTATCCCCGGGCGAAGAATTCCAGTTTGTCCTTGACCATGGCGGCCACGGCACCTTTACAGGCCTGGGGGACACCAACCATATCGTAGGCCGATACGTTCTTTTCATGGGTTTCGATAAAGGCGCCGATAAAGGTCGTCTTGACTTCCGTCCCGATGTTGATCTTTTTGATGCCGATGTCGACACCGCGGGCGAACTGTTCCAGTGTCAGGCCCGTTCCCCCGTGCAGCACCAGCGGCACGTCTCCGGCGATGTCCCTGATGGCGGTGAGACGCTCGAAGTCCAGCTTGGGTTCTCCCTTGTAGAGACCGTGTGCATTGCCGATGGAGACGGCAAGGGCATCGACGGATGTCTTGCTGAGAAATTCCTCCACATGGGCGGGATCGGTCATCTTCGCCTTCTTTGCCTCTTCGCCGTCTTCGATGCCCGCCAGGGCGCCCAGTTCGGCCTCCACGGAGACACCCAGCGACTGGGCCGCCTCGGTGACCTTGTTGGTAATGGCGATATTCTCTTCCAGGGGCAGGTGAGAGCCATCGATCATGACGGCGCTGAATCCCAGTTTCATGGCCTTCATGCACGTGGCGTAATCCTTGGCATGGTCCAGGAAGACGCAGACGGGAACCCCTGCCTCCCCGGCAAGCTGGACCATGATCTGACCGACATAGTCGTTGCCCGGCTGATTGAGGGGGGGCTGGCCGATCATGAGTATGACGGGAAGATTCGATTCCTCCGCCCCCTGTACAATGCCCTGAGCGGTGAAGAGGTCATAGGTGCTGAACGCCCCCACCGCACCGTCGTGTTCCTTCAATATGTCTTTGAGTGTAACGAGTGCCATAGTATCTTCTCTCTCTGTGAGTGATTTGTTTATACGCGATCCCGCCGGGAACCGGCCGTGGGGGGCGTCGCATGACAGTGCCCCCGCCCTTTGTTTCCGCCTCGTGACGGCACACGGATGTCCCCGGGATCGAACCCTGTACCCTGTTGCCTATTATAGGGAATGGAATCACAGTGTCAACAGAATTCATGGCCCGCCGGTAACTCTCATGCCTTGACAGGTGCCGGCCCCTTTGGCATAGTGGTATCCCCGTGCACCCTGGAGGTGATCAATGCTGAAGACCTGCAGGTATGGCACTGAGAGACAGTCGAGGTGACTCATGAACAGACCAGTACAGTCGACGGAACTATGTGACGGGTTTCGTGTCGAAGTCGATGCGTCCGGGGAGCGGGGTGATATCGTCCTCCACCTATGAGAAGCGTGCCCCCCGGTTCATCGGGACCTGAGCGACGTCACTCTTCCCGGCCTGACGGGACACCCTGCAGGCTGTGACAGCACTTCCCCCGATTGCTCCGTCGATGCACGGGATTCCCCCTGTTCACCGATGGGGTGTGTCGCCCCTGTCCGTCCCCTTTCTGTTGGTGTCTTCGTAGAGTGCCCGCCGGGACGCCGGCATGGATCGAAGCACCCTTCGCGCCTCTTCCGGGGAGAGGGCGGTGAGGCTGCCGTCGTCGTGCTGTATGACGACACCGGACCGGGTCAGCATGGCATAGCGGGCCTCCCGTTCTTTCCTGTCGGGACAGCAGACCAGCTGACAGTTGGCGCAGGACACACGCAGTTTGTCATCGGTAAAGAAGAAGTATCTGCCCCCTGCCGCCGCGGGCCACTGGCGGTGGGCCTCCTGCATGCCTTCGTGAGCCGCGGCGAGGTCGTCATCGGCGTCAGGGACGGCACAGCGGCCGGGAGACCAGGTGGACCACTTTCCCGATTGGTGGAGGCCCGTATAGCCGCTGCAGACGAGATCGCACCGGCCGTAGTGACGACGCTTTGAGTAGGATACCGTATGGCCCCCCAGTGACAGTGACGTCTCCTCCCGGCGACTCATGAATCGGGCGACGCAGGATGCCATGCAGAGTCCGCAGTGGTCACAGTAATTCTCTCCCGGTGGCAGGGGGTCCGTCGCGACGAGGGGGGCGGCGGTGACGGTGGTACCGAGAATGACGGCGGCGCCCTCCTTCACTGTCAGGAGGTTGCCCGACAGCCCCAGGTGTCCCACACCGGACCTGACCGCCACATAGCGGTGGGAGATATCGGGATAATAGGAATCTGCAATATACTCCGATCCAGCGGAGGGCCTGAAGACGTTGTTTGCGGCCACCGGTACGGAGGGGAACCCCCGCTGCCTGAGGTACTGGGCCAGGTGGAGGGCGATACCGCTGGCCAGCACATTGGCCCGGATGAAGGCCCCTTCCAGTGCGAGGCGGTCCTGTTTCATCAGATAGGGGACGATGGGTCCCTCATCGATTGCCACGGCGAAGCTGACGGCGGACTGCGCCCCGGGGAGGACATAGGTCAGGTCCGTCGACGGCGGACCTCCCGCCAGCGTCTCGACCGTGGCGATTCCCGACGCACAGGCACCTTCGATGATGACAAACTCCTGTACGATGCGACTCAGTTTTTCCACACCCCATACCTCCTTCACCGGTGAGACCGGTCATGCCGGCACAGAACTGTGACAGGCGGGATCCTGTCAGGACCTCACCGATGCCCGGCATACCGATATAGGCCCTTTGTATCAGATGTTTCGATTTGAGCAAGGATAATCTGTCCCGCCGGGAGTCGTCCTGTCCCTCTCATCGCCTTCAGCCATGACCGCCACGGCATGTCGTCACGTGGGAGATGAGGGGCAGCGTCACCGAACCGGACCTGTGCTTACCAGAGAAATGGATGGAGGATCGCCGTTGCGGCAATGATGATAAGGAGCCCTACGGTTAGACGCCGGAGTTGTTTCCTCGGTATGCGATCACCGATCCAGAGACCGGCAACAGTCCCCAGAAGGGCCATGGGCATATAGATCAGGCCCAGCAGGGCCGCCGTGAGGACGCCGGTGCCGAATTGATGGAAGAGCAGGAAGACCTGAAAGGGGATAGAAGCAAAGATAGTCGCAGTAATGGCCCCCCGAATCTGCCGGTTCGACCACTTGTGTGCCATGACCCACAAAACGACAAAGGGACCGCCCATGGCGACAATGCCGCTGACAAACCCGTAGAGGAAAAAGGCGATCATACCCCACAGTGGATGCACACTGTCACGCGGCTGCACACTGAAGACAGACTGAATGATCAGTATCGCCAGGAGGACGCCGCCGGTGATCTGCTTGATCGTCGATCGATCCAGTCCCTCGATGTGGTACAGTGTCCATACGCCCAGTTGCAGCGCAATGATACCGGTGACGATACAGGGAAAGAGTCCTTTCCAGTCCACATATCTGCGGTGATGATACACGGACAGGGAGGTCTGTATGAAACCGCTGGTGGCCATCAGTGAAATAACGCCGGGCACGGGGAGGTCGGTGAGAAAGAGGAGGAGCGGAAAGGCCAGGAGGCCATACCCGAATCCGACGGCACTCTGAACGATGCTGCTGCTGGCAATGACCAACCCTATGTATATGAGATGGCGGTAATCGAAACCGCCGATAAAGATCTCTTCAAAACCGGACACATCGGTATCCTTCCCTCATCGGTCAAAGATCATCGGGGGCACACCCTCGCAGGGAACCCCATGGAGACACGGTGCGATGCCATACCATCGCAGGGGTCATGACAGCGACAGCACGGACAGGACATCCCTGACATGACACCCGTTATATGCAGGGGGTACTACTATGCCGGTGCGTGCCGCCGGCAGACAATGTACGTCATGGCGCCTGAACATATCACCGCTCCGGGCTGTTCATAAATCGCGGCGACGGAAAAGGCAAGCACAAAACACTTAGCGGCCCTTCTTTTCATAGCTTCGCCCCGGCTTGCTCTTGTAGCGGGCGGCCGTCTCTCGTCTCGCCGCCTGCATCCGAAGGGGGGGAAGCCCCTGCAGTATGAGGCCGAGATCGTCTATGACCATATCGCCGATACGGTAAAAGGCATCCCGCACGCCGGCCGTGCGGTGGGCAGACAGGAGGAGCCCCTCCACATCACGCAGGGGATCATCGGCGGGGACGGGTTCTTCGGGGAAGACGTCCGTTGCCGCCACGAAGTGGCCCTCCCGTACAAAGCGCACAAAGACGGGGAAATCGACGACGGCGGCCCTGCTCATGAGGAGGACGGCGCTCCCCTTCGGGATCAGTGAAAATTCCCGCTCGCCGATGAATCCCTCGTTCTCCGCAGTCACCGCGGCGAGGATGAAGATGACACGCGATTGTCTCAGGAGGTCATCGAGAGCGACGGGTTCGCAGTGGTGCTCCCTGATGAACCCATCGGGGAGCCAGGGATCGAATACCCTGATGTGACACCGGAAGGGGGCCAGAAGGGGCAGCAGTGCCCGTGCCAGGTTTCCAAAACCGATAAGGCCCACGGGAGAACCGCTGAGGGAGAAGCCCTCCCGATTCCCCTCCAGACCGTACTGCTCACGCCCTTGGCGAAATGCGCGATCGGAGAAGGTAATCCTCCGTGCAAGGTCGAGGGCAAAGGCGAGGGCGCACTCGGCCACGGGCCGGGCAAAGGCGGGCGCCGCCGCCAGGACATGTATGCCCCTTCTGAAACAGATATCGTAGTCCACCGTGGGCAGGAAATTCCCCTCCACGTTGAGTATGGCCTTCAGGTGCGGGGCCCGATCCAGACGCCCGGCGGGCAGGTCCGTCTGTCCTATGACGGCCACCGTCTCGGGGAGATAGGTATCGACCATATCTCCCGGCATGCGTCCCCCTTCGTGGCCGACCACACGGCCCATGGCCTGCAGCCGCTCCCACTGGCCCTCGCGAAATATCAACTCTCTCGATCGCGGGTAGGGATCGAAGAGAATCACCGGTTCCGTCATGTCGTCTCCTCCCCCAGCAGAAAGGCCTCTTGAAATCTCTTGTTCTGGCCCCTGAAGTAGAGGCGGTATTCCGTCTTGGGAAAGATACCCACACCCTCCTTCTTCGCCTCGAGCCATATACGATAAAAATTATGCCCTGAAAAGACGAATTCTCCCTTTTCATCGGTCGTTGTCTTCATGCGGGGTTCGGCCACGAAGAGCGTCTTTTCGAAGAGTGTCACCGTGGCGCCCGCCACGGGCCTGTTATCGGCCGACACGACGCGTCCCGCGATGATGCCGTCATCGTGAAAGGCGATGAAGATATTCCAGACCAGGGCGATCAGTGCGATAATGCCGAAGGTGATACTGTATCGATTGCAGAGCAGCGTCTTTAGCATGGTTCTCCCCTATCCCTTCGCTGCACCTGAAATAAGGCCCGCGATAAACTGCCTCTGTGCCAGGAGGAAGATGATCAGACCGGGGACCAGGACGAGGACACAGAAGGCATAGAGGGCGCCCGTCGTGTCTTCCAGGACAGTGAGGAATCGCGAGAGCCCCAGGGGGAGCGTCTGCATGGCCTGATCGCGTATGATGACGAGGGGCCAGAGGAAATTGTTCCATGACCATATGAAGGCAAGGATGACATTCGTCGCGATGGCCGATTGTGACAGGGGGACCATGATGCGAAAGATGATCTTCCAGTCGGGCACGCCGTCTATGCGGGCGGCATCGATGAGCGAGGGGGGCACGGCATCGAAACTGGCCTTGAAGACGAAGATACAGACGATGGTGGAACAGAGGGGGAGGGCCATGCCGAAGTGCGTGTTCAGGAGGCCCAGTTCCTTCGTAATGAGGTAGGCCGGGATGATGGTCACCTGGAAGGGGATCATCATGCAGCTGAGAAAGAGGAGGATGAGGGACTTCTTCCCCACGAAATCGCGCGTCAGGGCGTAGCCCGCCATGGCGTTGAGAAAGACATTGGCGGCCACAACCATGGCGGAAACGAAGACGCTGTTTATCAGGTACCGGAAGAAGGGGATGGAATACCAGACATCGACATAGTAAAAGAGATGGGGATCCTCGGGGAGGATTGCCGGCGGATAGGTGAATATGTTTTCCCCCGTCAGGCTGGTCTTCAATACCCAGTAAAAGGGTATGAGCATGAGGATGCTGACGAAGAACAGTATCAGGTGTATGGGCCATCGTGGATAGCGGTGCATGTCTCCTCCTATGTCCCCTCGTCGACGGCGCCCGCCTCGCCGCCGGACATCCGGTTGGCGATCCAGGCAAGGCACACGAAGAAGAGGAAGTTTACGATCGTCAGGGCGGCGGCATAGTCGAACTTGGACAGCTTGAAGGCCACCAGATAGATATAGGTAATGAGGAGCTCCGTGGCGTGGCTGGGACCTCCCTGTGTCATGACGTAGACGAGATCGAAATTGGTAAAGGAATTGATGATGCCGATGACGAAACAGAGAAAGAGCGACGGTTTCAGCAGGGGGAAGGTGATCCTGCGAAAGCGCTGCCACGTGCTGGCGCCGTCGATGGCCGCCGCCTCGTAGAGGCTGGGCGGGATGTTCTGCAGTCCCGTCAGGAGTATGATCATATAAAAGCCGATGACCTGCCAGATGGATGCCACGATGACGGCGGGCAGGGCAAAATCAAAACTCTCCAGGAAGGGTATGCCTTCGTCGATGATACCGAATGTCATGAGGATGTAGTTGATGAGGCCCACCTTTTCGTTGTAGAGCCACTGCCAGATGATGCCGGCGGCCACGGTCATGACTGGATAGGACATGAAGACGATGGTACGGTAGATACCCCGGCCGCGGATCTGCGTGTTGACGAGGAGGGCGATGACGAGGGCGAGGGCGATACCGATGGGGGCGCTCCCCATAAAGATCAGCGTATTCCACAGGCTCTGCCAGAAGGTGTCATCGTAGAAGAGCATCTCCTGATAGTGATAGAGACCGGCAAACTCGCTCGGCTTATAGGGGGACCAGAACTGAAAGGAGAGGACACCGTTCCATATGAGGGGGATGATGCGGTAGAGCGCAAATATGGCGAGAGAGGGTGCAAGAAAGAACCATATGAGCACCAGTTCCCGTGTACGCTTCTTCTTGATCGAGAATCTCATCGCGGAAGACCCTTTTCCCCGGCGGCAGGAAACGCCGGAGGAGATCTTCGATCCCCTCGACGTTGCCTGCACCGGTCACTTCGTACCCGCTGTCCCCGTGGCAGTGGTTCACCACGAGACAACGTGATCTGTTACCTGCTCCTGAGGACGCGGTTGACCTTTTTCTCTGCCGCTGCCAGGGCGTCCTTTGCACTCTTGCGGCCCAGAAGGGCGTCCTGGAGCGCGGGGTAGAAGGCCTCCTTGATCTGGGCGTCCTTTGCAACGGGCCAGTTCCCCGTCAGTTTGTCAAAATGCTCCAGTTGTGTCTTCAGTACGGGAACGACTGCCGGGATATTCTTCTCAAAGTATGCAAAGAGTCTGGCGTTGGTCTCCCTGTCGCCCGTCAGGTTGTTCGTTCCCAGACCCATTTCATAGGCACCGTCTCCGCTGGTGGCAATCTTGGCAAAATCCCAGGCAACATCGGGATACTTGCAGGCCTTTGAAATCAGGAGGGCATGTGAATTGGGCGTCGACCAGTTGCCCGGCACGTGGGCGGCACCGACGGTCTTTTCATCCATCCATTTCCCCTTGCCCTTCATCCAGAGAAAGGCGGGCGCATGGGCCTGGAGCATGCCGATATTGCCGGCGGCGAAGGCGCTGTTGGGCTCCACCCACCTCCCCGTCCAGCTGATCTTGTTGATGTGACCGGCCTTGGTCGCCTGGGCGAGACGATCGAGCATCGTCACCGCCTGGGGTGTGTTGAAGGCCGCCTGTGTGAGATCGGGCGTCAGGAGTTCGACGCCGTTCATGGCGAAGAGGGGCCAGTACAACCAGTCGAAGTTGAGCGTCATGAATCCCGACTTCTCTCCCTTTGTCATCTTTGCCGCATAGGCGAGGAGTTCGTCAAAGGTGGCGGGAGGTCCGGAAAGGCCGGCCTCCTTGAAGAGGTTCTTGTTATAGAAGAGGAGGGTCTTGCTGATGTAGAAGGGGAGGCCGTAGTTCTTCCCGTCAAAGACCCAGTTCTGAAGGATTTCGGGATAGATCCTGGACGTGTATTCCCTGTCCTTTTTCAGATAGGGGGTCAGATCGACGAGGCCGCCCTGGGAGGCATATTCGAGCCACAGGCCGCCCTGAATGTCCACGATATCGGGGGGCGTACCGGCCACCACCTGTGTCTGATAGTAGGTGCTCCACTCGGAACCCTTCTTGTCGAGGCGTTCCACCTCGAAATCGGGATGGATCTTCTCGAATGCGGCAACCCATTTATTGAAACCGTCCTGAAAGTAGGAGATGTTCCAGGTCAGGACGCTGATCTTTTTCTCTGCCAGCGCCGTTCCCCCGCCCAGGACAAGAAGTGCCCCTACTATGATTGCCACTGCCAACGTTAATCTTGTACTCCTTTTCATCTTCATTACCTCCTTCTGTGTTAGCCGCGGCAGGTCAATCACGTGCCACGGGCTTACCAAGCAAAGGATTGTTAAAACTGTAGAGCGATCTCCCTTCCTTCCTCCACGGACCGCTCCGCTTCGAGACAGAGAATGATTCGTTTCCGTGCCTCTTCCCCTGAAACGATGGGGCGCCGTTCCCTGAAGGCCGTGACGACCCGTTTCAGTTCCTCTTCCAGTTCGAAGAGTTCTCCCGAAGGGGGAATCTCTATGATTTGACACTCTGCCTGCCCCTTCCGCTGGACCTTCAGTTCGAAGGTGGGATGGAGTGTGCGATCCATGGCTCCCGACCACCACGTACGAATCGATCCCTCCGTCCCCACTATCTCCATTACCTGGTGGTGCTGAAAACCGGCAAGTGTCTGCGTCACGATCCCATAGAGATGACCGGGCCATCTCACCAGGGCGGAAAAGTTGTCATACATGCCGTGCCGGCGGCCCTTCGAAGTACCCACGGCGAGAACGGACTGCGGATCTCCCCATTGTTCGAAATACCACATGAGGGAATCGAAGAAATGGACCGGTTCCTCCAGTGTCCACGATCCCACCTGCGATGCCTCGTAGCGCCAGCCCCCCGATCCCGGACGGTAGGGATGCCGAAAGAGGCTCACCAGGGCATAGAGGGGCATCCCGATGTCGCCGCCTGCGATGATATCCTTGAGCCTTCCCCACTGCGTCGAAAGGCGGAACTCGTGTCCCACGGTGAGTATGCGATTCCTTGTTTTCGCCGCCTCAATGAGGCGGTCACACTCCTCGACGGTGAGGGCCATCGGCTTTTCAAGGAGGAGGTCCTTCCCCGCCTCCAGGACGGCGACACCGATCTCGCAATGACGGTGGTTGGGTACCACCACATCCACGGCATCGATATCGGCCCGCTCCAGCAGTGAGTGATAGTTTGTATAGACGGGAACGTCCGGGAAATCCTTCGTCGCGGCGGCTGCCGTCTCTTTCGTATTGACGGCGATCCCCGCAAGTTCCGCCCCGGGAGTCTTCACGATCGACTGTGCGTGGTGTCTCCCCCAGAGGCCGTAGCCGATTAATCCGAATTTCATGTTTTGTACCTCCCCATAACGATCATCTGTTTGTCCGACTGTCTCTTTCCATCGGCACGAAGGCTATCTCAGTGCCGGTTCGGGCAGTTCCCCCACATAGTCGGCAATGACAAAACGCACGTCGCCATGCCCCTGAAGGAGCGAGGCGGGGACGGCCGCCGTCACGGGACCATGGAGTATCTTTCGAACCATGGCCGATTGCCAGTGGCGGTTCATATAGATACGGACCCTGCGGCTTTCCAGTATCTCCTTCATGCCGACGGTAGCGGCATAGGGGGGTATGCGCTCCACGTTTCCCCGCGCGGCGGTCACCGCATTGATGAGACGCGTCTCCCTCGACAACGGGACGACCCGTGTCGGCAGCGCCCGGAACTCATCGAGGGCGATCCCTTCACCGGGCTCGGGGGGATCATTAAAGGCGACATGACCCGTAATCCCGATGCCCCCGAAGCAGCAGTCACAGCCGCCGTATGCCTCGATGGCCCTCGGTACGGCCTCCATGTCCCCGGGATCGGGAAAGATGCGCTGCGACAACGGCGGGGCCAGACGGGGATCGAGGAGATCATAGAAATGGTCCTGCATGTGCCTCCGGAAGCTGAGGGGATCGGTGAGGGGAATAAAATCCTTCCCATCGGGCGTCAGATATTCATCCATGTTGATGACCACGAGATCCTCCAGGCTGATCCCTTCCCGGTTACACCGTTCGGCTGCCAGGTCAAACTGCCCCACCGGTCCCACGGGGACGATGAAGACGACCTTCTCGCGTCCCGCCTCCCTGGCCGTCTCATACTCCCCGATAAGATCGTCGGCAAAACGGGCAATGATCGCGTCGTCATCGGCCAGCACGTCAAGCGCTATGGGAGAACCCTTTCCCAGGTCTCCCTTGGGTATTGTCAATGGTTCCATCATAGGCAAGCCTCCCTCATACAAGGAGATATGGTGCTAAATTATCTGTTCCGTCGCGGAATCGAAGAGGTGCATCTTGCGCATGTCAACAGTCAGGTGCAGCATATCTCCCGGGCGAAAATCCAGAAGCGGTTGCAGGGACGCAACAACTTCTGTCCCGCCGATTTCAAAAAAGTAGAGCGTACTCGATCCCAGGGGTTCTATGACATGTATGGTAGGTTCAATGCTTCCCAGTGTTTCGGTGGAGGTGTGTTCGTCGTCGTGGAAACCGAAATATTCCGGCCTGATACCCAGGATTACATCCTTTCCGATATGGGACATATATCGCTGGGAATATTCCTTTGGGATGGGTAAGACAATCCCGTTTGTCAAACGTAACTGCTGTTCATCTCCCGCCCGGTCCAGCCGGCAGGGGATGAAGTTCATGGTGGGGGCGCCGATAAAGCCGGCAACAAACATGGATGCCGGGTGGTTGTACACCGCATCGGGTGTTCCGATCTGTTCGATGTATCCATCCTTCATGACCACGATGCGCTCTGCCAGTGTCATGGCCTCCACCTGATCGTGTGTCACATAGATGACCGTGGTGGCCACTGTCTGGTGCAATTTTTTTATCTCCGTCCGCATCTGGGTGCGGAGCTTGGCGTCCAGATTTGAAAGGGGTTCGTCGAAGAGGAAGACATTAGGATGGCGCACGATGGCCCTCCCCATGGCAACACGCTGCCGCTGTC
>Ga0272441_10007602_pt1 | contig 17554 bp, 12 predicted proteins | sample SSMProp6N_FD_193582 | JGI IMG/M metagenome (GOLD analysis project Ga0272441, IMG submission 193582) | Marine sediment archaeal communities from Little Sippewissett salt marsh, Falmouth, MA, United States - SSM-Prop-6N | ecosystem: Environmental > Aquatic > Marine > Wetlands > Sediment ...
CGAACCCCTCGAAGTCCTTCCCCCCCATTCCTCCCGGCTGGTCAGGATGAAGAGATCACAGAGGTTGTAATAATCGACGAGCTGGACTTCGGGGACCCTTCCCAGGAAGCGGACGGTATCCTGAAGACCGAGCCGTTCCACCAGGCTCTGCAGGCGGCCCCGGTCCTCCCCTTCCCCCACAATCAGGTACTTCACACCGCCCACTTTCTTCCTTATTTCGGGCAGGGCCCCGATCACGCGGTCCACCCCCTTCTTGCGCGTCAGCCGGGAGACGGTCAGAAGGATCTTTTCTCCCCTCCGCTGTCCCACCTCCGGCGCTGTTCCGGCCCGGGGTCGGAACCGGCGCTCGTCGATCCCGGGAAAGACCACCGCGATCTTTTCCTTCCTTACACCGTAACCGAGCAGGACATCCCTGGTGAAGCGGCTGATGACGATCACCCGGTGGGACCGGTTGAAAACCTTCACCATCGTTGTCCGGAAAGGACGGTGCATTGATATCTCCGTCCCCAGTGCGGCCGGCAGGTAGGGAATCCCGAATTTTTCAGCCAGGCTTTTGGCCACGATGCCGCTGGGCGACCAGCCCGTGGCCAGCAGGACGTCGATCCTTCCCTCCCGGATGACTCCGGTCGCGGCGCGGTACATCCTCCACATCCTCAGCAACCGGATATCGGTCTGCCGGTAGCGGATGATGCGGAAGTCCTGGCGGCGGTCGAAATCGTCGCAGCCGGTAACCCGGGGGGCCACCACGGTCACTTCCTGGCCGATCTCGGTCAATCCCCGGGCCAGGCCGAATGAGTACGATTCCGTCCCCCCCGTATCCGGCTGAAAGTACCTGGTGATTATCAGGAATCTGCGCTTAGGTAACACCGTATTCACGGACGCTCCCCTCTTTAAAAACACCGGCTTCTTCTGAACCGAAAAGTAATCATAATGAACAACATGTTAAAAGAGATGGCGCAGAGGCCAGTACAACGGCGAAAGCTTGAGCCGGAACCGGAACATATTGTCCCCGCGAGAGATCAGGATCCTCGGCCAGGAAAAACGATCACGCCTCGGGGAGACAACGCCGAAAGCCGCCCGGAATCCCGCTTCGCGAACAGCTTTTTTGATCTGCTCATTGAAACTGCCGTAAGGATAGGAAAAGAATTCGACCGGCCGGCCGATTTTCTCTTCCAATATCATTTTTGAGATCTTAATGTCACCCGCCGCCGCCACTGGCGTTAACAAGTCCAGCCGCTTGTGACCGTATCCATGGGAGCCGATGGTGATCATAGGATCTTTTTGCATGATATCTACCTGTTCCCAACTGAGACCGGAATATGGTCCTTCCGGAAAATCCCAGTTCTTGCCTATCTGGGAAACGGTAAGGAAAAATGTAGCCGGGATTCCCCGTTTCTTCAGAACGGGGTAGGCGGCGATGAAATTATCGCCGTAGCCGTCATCAAAGGTTACGGCCAGAGGCTTGGCGACATCTCCTGACCGGGGACCGATCATCGCGTCCAACGAGAGAAGGGAAAAATTACAGCGGACACAAGCCATCTGTTTTTCGAACATATCAGGGGGCGTGTTTGTACCGGCACCGGTGGGAAAACCTTGGTCCTCGCAGACGGCGTGATAGAGCAATATTTTCAATGATTCGGTTCTCATAAATGTGCGCCGGCGACGCGGCCCGAAAGCAGTCGGGGGCGGCTACCTTTTGAGCAATTGATGATAAATCTGCAACTGTTGCCGGGCGATTACCGGCCAGGCATAATTCTCCTCCACCCGTCTCCGGCCTTTCCGGCCGATTTCTCGGGCCGGCCCGGGATGGAGCATTAAAAAATCAATCCTTTCCGCCAGAGCTTCCGTATCTCCCTCCGGGAAAATGAGACCGGCCTCGCCGATAACATTCGGTATTTCCCCTGAATCGGAGCCGATCACCGGAACCTCACAGGCCATAGCTTCGATCAGCACCCTTCCAAATTGCTCTTTCAGTCCCGGAAGCGTTCTTGAGGGCAGAACGACAACGTCCATGCAATTGAGATAACGGGGCAGTTTATCATAAGGGACCGCAGGGATGATCCGCGTCTTACCCAACAAGCCGAGCTCCTCAATAAGCCCCTTCAATTTTTTCTCGAGCGGGCCGCTCCCGATAATCAGCAGATTAATTTCATTTTTAAGACTACCGGACGTCCGAATTAAATCAACGACTCCCTTTTGAACCTCCAATTTCCCGATAAATCCAATTATGAACGCGTCGAGCCCGAGTTCAGCACGGAGCATCGGGACGTCGAGTTTTCGAAAGCGGTCGGGGTTCACCCCGAGGGGCAGAACCAGCGAACCTTTACGCCACCCCCTTTCCCGGATAACTTCATTCACTTCTTCATTCATCACGAAAGCGAAATCGGCGTGCCGGTACGTATATTTCTCAAACCAGCAGAAGGGAGGTGGGTAGCTCTTTTCGATGTTCTGAGCGGAAGAAAAAATGATCTTTGCCCGAGGAACCGTTTTTCGGGTGGCACGGATGGCATGAGCCGTGACCGCGGAGAATGGTTCTTCCCATATCTCGATTATCTGCGGTCGGGTTTTTTTCAGCACTGAACTGATCCCGGGATAAATGTGGGTAACATTTCTCAAGCCGTGGCCCCGAAGGCCCCAGGTAATTGGCCGGCCGGCGATGATCCGATACAAGGGATCGTAACGTTTCTCCAGCTCAGCCGGACGGTTGAACTGCCTCCATCTATCCGGAGTGAAAAGGGTCAGTTCCATATTCTCCTGCCGGCCCACCTCCCGGTAACGGTCCTGATAGCCCCCGATCACCGCGGAGTGGGATATGGAAAGAATTCGGGTCATCGAAGGTCCTCGATTATCCTTTCCATCTGGCTGAACCGGGCTTCCCAGGAATTATCCCGGGCGAATTTTCTTCGTTCACCCCGTTTTCTAGGATCATCTTCCCGGAGCACCCGCTCCAGAGCGGCGATGAATTCTTCTTTTCCGTTCGCCATCTCGATCATCCCCTCCAGGTGCGCCAGCTCCGGGAGGGAGGTGGAGACCACCGGGATACCGGCAGCCAGATATTCATAGGTTTTTACCGGATGGACGGTACAGTGTTCCAGACCGGTCCGGTAGGGGATAATCCCGGCCCGGAAAGCGGCCAGGTAGCGGGGTAGATTAAGGGGGTCACGGGGACCGAGAAAGAAAATGTTGGAACATTTTCGAATTTCTCCCGGGTCGCGCCGAATTGTTCCCAAAAAAACAAAGGACCAATCCCGGCGGACTCTTGCCATTTCCCCGATAAGGTCAAAATCGAGGGCCGGGCCGACGGTTCCGGAGAAGCCGATGAGCGGGCCGGGGATGTCTTTCAACTCCTCGGGAATCCCCTCCGGGAGATGGGAAAATTTCTTCCAGTCGGCGCCGTGGGGAAGGTAATGATATCGGCGGTCATTTTTTCCCCGCCTCTCGAAGATCGTCCGAGAGGGGGTGAAAATCAGATCGGAGCCCCCCAGAGTTTTTTCGAGGAGCCGCTGATAGATACGGCCGATTCGACTTTCGGGTTTTCCCGGATCATCGTGAATCCAGTCAAAGATGGTGAGTTCTTGACCGAAATCACGAGAAAAACCGGAGAGATAGGGATCAGAAATCCAGACCAGAGGTTTGTCAAAGTGGAGTTTCCTCATGATTCTTCTAACGGCCGCGAATATCAAACCCTGGTTGAATCTGTTCAGGGCAATAAAACTTCTGCCGAGGGGAAGGATCGGGGGCCCCGAAACAACGAGAAGGTTGTTCCTGATTTCCCGAACCCCCTCTTTCCAGTTTCCCCAGTGCCTCAGGGTAGTTTTCCATTCCTTGATAAGATTGGCGGGGGAGAGAGACATTTCGACAAAAAGCACCCGGTTGCGTAGGGCCAAAAGGGAGGTGAACTGCTGTTGGCGCTGCCAGCTGAATTCCCATCTGATGCCGGATAAAAAAAGAATGTCCCGATTCTCTATCATCGACCGTCCGCTACGGCTTGCGGGCTATAAGCACCACCTCATCGTTTAATCCGGCGGGGCAAAGCCTGGAAAAAAACTGCAACGAACTTTTCACCGCCCGGCGGAACCGGCTTTTCGAGGAGTGACAGAGCTTGCATCCGGCCTGTCCCCTTTCCGGCATTACTTAACCCCCGCGCTTATTTTTGTAATACCTAAATGCCTTTTCTGGTATATTATCCCCCTTCGTCTATCATATAAGAGGTTATCCCCTATTGCAAGCACGCCGCACAACATTCATCGGCATCTTCCTGGTGAGCTTCTCCACCCTCCTGCTGGAGATCAACCTGACCCGCATCTTTTCCGCCTCCTTTTCCTATCATTTCGCCTTTATGATCATCTCACTGGCCCTCTTCGGCTTCGGGCTCAGCGGAATCGTCCTTTACCTCTTTCCCCGGTTTTTCACCCGGGAGCGGGCCCTGGCGCAGATGTGCGGCGCCGTTTTAATCTTCGCTCTGAGCATGTTCGTGATACTTTTTATCCTTCTCAACCTCCCCATCGCTCCCAGCCTTTCCCGGCTCGGTTTCGTGGTGCTGGCCTTCCTCTATATCCTGAACTCGATCCCGTTCTTTTTTGCCGGACTCTGCCTGGCGCTGGCTTTTTCCCACCTGACCGGTCAGATCAGCGTCCTCTACTTCTGTGATCTGATCGGGGCCGGAATCGGTTGTTTGCTCTCCATCCCCTTGCTGAACCTGCTCGGTGCCCCCACCTCGGTTTTGCTGGCCGGAACCCTTGCCGCCGGTGCGGGATTCACCTTTTCACTTTCCTACCGGGATGGACTTCCCGCGCGGAGCATGCAAAAAGTCATTACCCGGCGGATGCTGACAGCGATCATCATTCTTTTCTGCGCCGCACTCTTCCTATCGGTGGGAAAACCTCTGATCTTCGCCTTCTTGAAAGCACTCTACGGCGTTCTGCCCCATACCCGCTCTTTTTCGGAAAACCTCTACCGGATTGAACCCCTTTATAACGATCTGGCCCGCTATTTGAGAACGGTCATGAGTGCGGGGATCCTCTCGGGATTGCTGGCCATTTTAATCGCCGGACTGCTCCGAAATAAAAAAACTCCCACCCGGAAGATAATTCGTCTCAACCGCACCTTTATTCCATCCCTGAGCATTACATTGTTTCTCGGTCTGCTGGTGATCCATAACGTCTGGAAGGGGAACCTCGACTTTCATTTCGTAAAAGGGCAGCTCCTGGGCGAACTCCTTTACCGTAAATGGAACGCTCTCTCCTGGGTGATTGTCCACCCGGGTAACACCAGAGCTGAATCGGATAAGCGGAATATCGGCGCCTGGGGGATGAGTCCCGTATATTCCGGACCGATCGTGGATCAGTACGGTCTGAGAATCGATGCTTACGCCGGCACCCCGATCACCCGTTTCGACGGTGACATCGAGAAAGTGAAATTCGTCACCCATGATATCCCTGCTTTGGTTTATTACATCCGAAGCAAACCCAAAGTCCTGGTCATCGGCGCCGGCGGCGGGATCGACATTCTGGCCGCCTTATGCGCCGGGAGCGAGGACGTGACCGGGATCGAGATCAACCCGGCCGTGGTCGAAGCGATGCGGGGGCCCTTTCGGGATTTCTCCGGTAATATCTACGATCTGCCCCGGGTGAGAACCGAGGTGGCGGAGGGCAGGAACTTCATCCGCCGTTCCCGGGAAAAATATGACGTGATTCAGCTCTCGATGGTGGATTCCCTGGCAGCGGCTTCATCCGGAGCCTACGCCCTCAGCGAGAACAACCTTTACACGGTGGAAGCCTTTACCGAATACTTGAACCACCTTTCGGAAGACGGAATCCTCACCATGTCCCGGTATGCTCTCCAGTCCCTGAGAACGGTTTCCCTCGCCCTGGAGGCGCTGGAGAAACTGGGAGCCAAAAACCCGGCGCGGCACATCACGGTCTTCCGGAGCGGGCGGATCGGAAACCTTCTCCTCAAGCGCTCCCCCTTCACCGAACGGGAGATCGAGATTCTCGAAGATACGGCCGGACGACTGCAATTCGAAATTCTCTACACCCCCCGCACTCGGGGAGTGCCCGATTTCACCCGCCTCATTTCATCGCCCGACCGACGTAAGATCTGCCGTGAACACCCTTTTGACATAACCCCCACCACCGATAACAAGCCCTTCTTTTTTCAGACGATGCGGCCTCGGGATTTCGCCAGTATTTTATTCGTTCCGGAGAAATTCTTGATCGGAAATCAGGCGGTATTTTCCCTGGTGAGCGTGCTCATTATCGTTACCTTTCTGGCGGTGGTCTTTCTCTTCGGCCCCCTTCTGCTTTTCAAGCGGGAGGTCCTGACTGCCAGGCCCCGACTCCGTTTGAGCACCCTCTTCTACTTCTTCTGCATCGGCCTGGCCTTTATGCTCCTGGAGATTCCCTTGATTCAGATGTTCGTGCTCTTCCTCGGACACCCCACCTATTCCCTTTCGGTGGTTCTCTTCTCACTGCTGGTATCCTGCGGCCTGGGCAGCTTTCTCACCCGGCGCTTTCAGCCGGAGCGGCTGCTCAGATCTCTCCGGAACGTGATCCTGGGGATCGGCATCTGGTCGATGGTAGGACTGGTCTTTCTCCCCCCGATTTTTTACCGGTTCCTCGACACCGGCCTGACGGTCAGGATTATTATCTCCCTGGTATTCCTGATACCTCTCGGGCTGGTGATGGGGATGGCTTTTCCGGTGGGAATCAAAATCGCGGACCGGCGATGGCACGCCGCCGTACCCTGGTTCTGGGGAATCAACGGCGCAGCGTCGGTGATGGGATCGGTCTGGGCCCTGACCCTGAGCATCAGCTTCGGCTTCCGGCTGACCTTCGTCACCGCGACCGTCGCCTACCTGCTGGGCCTGCTGGCTTTGTCCGTCGGCGTCCGGAAAGTCCCGGCGGCCGGGTACGATATCGGATCAGCGCCTTCTTGATAGCGATCAGGATCTCACCGGGCCAATTCGATCAATCCGGAAACGTGCCTCTCCCAGCTATATCTTTCCCGGCAGATCGCCCTGCCCTTCGCGCCCATCTCCCGGCGGAGGCGTGGAGCAGTGAGAAGCAGCTCGACCTTTTCCCTCATGGCGGCGGGTCGCGCGGGGATGCAGAAACCGCTCTCTCCCTCTTCGATGATTTCAGGTGCGGCGACTCTGATGGAGGGGGGCGAATGCTCGAGGGCAATCACCGGCAGTCCGGAGGCCATCGCCTCCAGGATCGACTGTCCGAATGACTCGTAGAGCGAGGGGGAGAGGAAAATGTCGCTCAGGCGGTAGTACTTCTCCGGTTCATCCGTCCCTCCGGAGAATACCACCTTGTTTGCCAGGCCACGGGAAACGACCATTTCTTCCAGCCGTCCTTTCTCGGGGCCCTCCCCGACCACCAGGAGAACGGCCTCGTCTTCCGCCAGCAGGGGGGCCACCGCCTCGATCAGGAAAGGTAAGTTCTTCTCCGGCGAGAGGCGTCCCAGATAGAGGAGGACCGGCATGTCCGGCCTGAGGCCGAACTTCCGGAGGATCTCCGGGTCCCCGGCGCCCGGTTTGAACCTCTCGCTGTCCACGCCCGGGGGATTGACCTCGACCTTGCCGGCCGGGAGGCGGTAATGACTTACCAGCTGCTCCATCATGTTCCGGCTGAAGACCGTGACCCGGGAGGCGCCTTTGAGGGCTTCCTTCTCCAGGGCCCGGATCTGGCTCTTCCAGAAGAGGTAAAAAAATTTCTCTTTCCGGGAGTTCGCCCCGAGCGTGAAGGAGATCAGACCGGGGAAGACGGAGGCGGGCATGTAAACCGTCGGAGGGACCCGGGCGAGCCGGGATACCGCCGCCTGGTAGTGAGGGAAGCGGGATATAACCAGACCCTCCCGGGCGTGGGCGGACGCCGAGAGCCATTCGGCTAATTTCTCGGTCAGGTAGAAATGTTTATGGAAGAGCCGGCCGGAGGGGACCGGAAAATCCGGATGACGGATGATTTTTATTCCCTCCCGTTCTTCTTCCTCCGGCAATTCGGGGAGATGGCGACGGCAGAGGATAATGGGTTCATTGCCCATCTCCCCCAAGACCCTGGCCGCCCCGCGCAGGTAGTTCTCGATTCCTCCCCGCGCGGGGTAAAACGTGTGGTTGAGCAACCAGATCTTCATTCAATAACGGCCAGGAGTATTGGATGATCGGGTGAAATCATCACTCCATCACTCCATTGCTCAGCGTTTTTATAAAAACGTAAACCGCGGGATGGTCCGAGAATGCGAAGGACATCTCGGCGGCATCGTCGTTGATGAAGAACGGCCCGAGCTTCGGATAGGTCTTGAACGTTTCGACCAGTCGGAAGCCGAGCCTTCCGGAGAACAGATCATCCCAGAAGCGATTTTCGACGGGATAGAGATCGCCCGCGGCCTCATAGTAGCGCCGGTAGGCCTCGTTGAGCACGAGCGCGTCGGCGCCGGAGAGAATCTCTTTAAGATACCTCTCTTTTTCCTCGCGGGGTGGATTCCCAATGAAGAGAGGTATGAAGTCGAGGTACCGGAACCGGAACCGGGACCAGGCAGGATCCTCTTTCCTCACCGGAATCCGGACGTTGGACGGCCCGTCCACGACCACGAGCGAGCCCGGTGCCAGATTCTCGCGTATCCACCCGGCGGCGGCCGTCCGGCTGTGCGGCTGCGCGTAAACGGCGGTAAACATGCAGGCATAGACGCCGGAGAGAAGTGCAACAGCAACAGTCGCGCCGCCGGCCAGGATACGCCCCCGGCGGGTCGAGCGGCCCTTATAAAGCTCGACCAAAAAACGAGCACCCGTGATGCAGAGGAAGGGGACGAGCGGAAGGATGTAGCGGGTGAACTTGATATACCAGCTCCCGATGAGGAGGAAATTGACCACTATCCAGGAAAGAACGAGCAGGTCGGCTTTGCGGTGGCGAAAGAAAGCCCAGACCAGACCCAGAAATCCGGCCACCTCCAGCGGGAGGCCCATCGCCCAGGGGAAGAGCTTCAGGAGATGGAAGGAATAGGGTGTCGTCTTCTCGCAGTGGAGTGCCCACACCTGGGGAATCCGTCCCGCGGTGATTGCCGCCCAGCGAATGATCCGGGGAAATGCTTCCCGGTAGTCGAGAATAACGTAGGGAGAACAGAGGAAGAAAGTGATGAAAGCCGCCAGAATGCCGCAGAGGAGATTGACGCTGATGAGCCGGGAAAGCCCCCGTTCCTTCTGCGAGAAAAACCGGATGAGATGGGCCACCACGACCATCAACATGGTGGGTGCCCAGTATTTGGTGGCCATGGCCACGCCGGAGAAAACCCCGGCCAGGACGTAGGACCTACGTCTTCCTCCCTCGTAGATATCGGCCGCGAAGAACATGGCAAGCAGGAGGTAGAGGGTGAGAGGGACATCCGGCGTGAAATAATGGGAATTCTGGATGTGGATGACGGTGCAGGCCAGGAAAAGGGCTGACAGCAGACCGGATGCCCCGCTGTATAGCTTTTTCCCCACGAGATATACCGCCCAGACGGAAAGGGTCCCGCAGAAGGCCGCGTAGAGACGGCCGAGAAGGTGGACGGTGGGAAGGTCCAACTCCCGGAAGAAGGAAGTCGCCTTCGCCATGACGCAGAGAACGTACATGCCCAGGGATGGGTGATAGAACCACTTGGGGTTGAGGTAGTTGAGGCGGGGGGCCTTCCGCATGGCATTGACGGCGTTGATAAACGCGTTCTCGTCGGTGTGATACCGATTGGGAAGCCCCCAGTCCAGGCCGTAAAAGCGGAGACAGCCGCCCCCCAGTATTATCAGCATGAGGAGGATAAAACCGCCGTGTTTTTTCAAGAACTCCTTCATCTTAACCCGGTAATCCCGAATCTCATGATTTTATACCCGCTGGCTTTTAGCAGACCCCGTCGAAGACCCTGAGCACAGTTGAAGGGAGCCTTGGCTGCGTGCAATACCGAGCTTTCAAAATCCGGTATCACTCTCGAACTGCTGGTCTCCTTCTCATCTTATCCCACGCCCGGCATAAAAACAACGCCGCCCACAACGCGACGAAGGGATGGAGGGGAAGCCGGTAACGGGAGCTGCCGTGAACGAGGAGGTGGACGCCCGTGAAGGAGATGAAGTACAGGTAAACGATCAGCCACCTCTTCCACTTCTTAAAAGAAATTAACAAGCCGGGCACACCCAGCAGCAGATAAAGAGTCCACTCCTTCCCGCTCATGGTCGAAAGGCGCCCGCACCAGAACTGCTTCATCTTTTTCCCCATCAAGCTGATGAACTCACCCGGACGGGAGAATACGAAACGGACCGATTCCCGGTAGCCGATCCGATTCCTCTTCACCTCATCGGTGATGTAGAGCGGGTTGTTTTCTCGGGGGAAATGATACCCGCCGGACGCTCCCGGGTGGAGCCCCATCCAGAGCATCACCCCGCCGTTGGTCGAAATCGGGACGAAACCACCCAGCACGCGATGATTCCTCAACGTCCAGGGGGCAATGGTTAATCCGGCCGCCAGAAGCATAACTCCCCATCCCCTCAGACCCCGACCAGCCGGTTTCCCATCTGTTTGTTCAGAAATACTGCAGTCGTAAAGCTCGCTTTGCATTTTGGTCGAGCGGGCTCGGCCGCCACATCGCAGCCGTGGCCACAGTGAAACAATAATCGGCACCAGGCCGACCAGAATCAAAAAAGGAAGAGCTATCGGCCGGCAGAGCGCCGCCAGGCCGCCGATTATCCCCGCCCCGGCAAACGTGATCATTTTGGGTTTCTCAAATCCCCTGACCAGAAGCCAGACCAACAGGAAGCTCAGGGGGAGATAAAGGTTCTCGGAGAGAAAAAGACCCGAAAGGTGGACCAGGGAGAGATCGGCGGCGAAAAGGAAGGACCCCAGGAGAGCGACCGCGCATCCGGCGAGTTCCCGCCCCAGGAAGAAGAGGAGGAGGCAGGAGACGGCGGCCAGGACCGCCTGCAGGTCCCGGACGGCGAAGTGATGATAACCGAAGAGCCGGTAGACCAAGCTGACCAGGAAAGGGTAGAGAGGGGGGCGGTAAGACCGGAAAGGCCACGGGCCCTGATCGATCCCATAGAATCCCCTCTCGGCCAGGTTCCGGGCCAGCAGGTCGTAAGTCCGCATGTCGGAAATGACCAACCCGGACAGGCGCTCCTCCCGGGCCACTGAATAAGCGAGCCGGCTCGCCAGCACCAGCAGGAGAATGAAAATGAGAGGGAGCCAAACTCTGTTCTTCATGTGATACCTCATCTCCGATCCGCCCGAGAGCGGCCTCCCGGAGCTCTCAGCTTTCTCCGGGTATGATGGTATGATGGACAAAGACCAGATTATCTCATATATTAAGGAGAAAATGAAGCTGTCCGGAAAAATAAAAAGTCACCCCTTCCTCCTTCTCCTCTGGATCCCTTTCCTGGTCTCCCTTCTCCGCCTCATCGACCTGGGCTCCTTTCACAGCATCGGCCTGCCCGTCCTCGGCCACTGCCCCCCCCCGCTCCTGCCGACTTTCTGGCAGACCGTCCTCTTCTACGCTTATTCGGCTTTCTTCACCTTCCTTCTCTTTTCCGTGATCCTGGCGGGATGGTATCTGATCGGCTACCGGTGGCTCGCCGCGCTGATCGGCCGGGCCGGTCTCACCCACCGCCGGCAGCGTTTCGTCCTCGGCCTCTGGGCCGCGGTCATCATCTACTGCGCCTGGACTTTTGGAGCCCGGCTCCTTATCATCCCCGTCCTTCCCGATCTCCTCTTGATCCCGCTCTACCTCTTCCTGGCTATAGTCCTGACCATGGTATATCTGTGGCTGCGGAAGACGGAAGAAACCGGGAATCTTTTCGCCGCCACCGCTGCCGCCGTGGCCGCCCTTTTCATCTTTCGCCTCCTCTTCTATTCTGCCGACCGTACCTTCCTCACGCCCCTCACCCGGAAGAACTTTCCCGCCGCGGCCGGGGCCCTTTTGGTATCGGCGGCGGCCGGCTTGCTCATCTTTTTTCCCCTTAAAAGACGCTTCACCTCCTTCGCGGCCGGGCGCAACGTCCCCCGATTTCTGCGGAGAGCGCTTTCCTGGTGCCTCGCCTTTCTCCTCATTTTCAACCTGGCCGGATTCCTCGTCGAGAAGATGCGCTCATCTCCGGACAGCAGGACCCTCGCCTCCCGCAGCGGGCTGAACGTCAACGTCCTCTTCGTCCTTTTCGACACGCTCCGGGCGGACCACCTCGGCTGCTATGGGTACGAAAGGTTGACCAGCCCCGCAGTCGATGCCCTCGCCCGGGAAGGCGTCCTTTTTCAGAACTGCTACGCCCAGGCCTCCTGGACCAAGCCCTCCATCGCCTCGATCCTGACCTCCCTCTACCCCACCATGCACGGCTCCCAGCTGACGGAAGACATCCTCCCCGGCGAGCTTTCCACCCTCCCGGAGGTGCTGAGGGAAAACGGTTACGTGACCTGCGGGATAACCACCAACCCGGTGACCAAAGCCGTCTTCAACTACCACCAGGGCTTCGACTTCTTCGACGACTTCCTCACCCGGAGCCGGATCTTCTCCGTCGCCGTCAGGCACCTCCCCTTCGCCGGGGCGATCCGGAAGCTCTCGGGACGCTACTTCGACTTCCGGGACGGAAACCGGGCGGACTCGGTCGTGCGGAGGGTCCTGCCCTGGCTCCGGCGCCACCGGGACCAAAACTTCTTCCTCTACCTTCACTTCATGGACACCCACACCCCCTACAACATGCCGGAGGCCTACCGGGAGCTCTTCTCCCCGGCCACCGATGATACGGATTCCCGTAACCTCGCCCTCTACGACGGCGAGATCCGCTTCGCCGATGACCACCTGAAAAAGATACTGGATGAGCTCGACGAGCTCGGAATCTCCGACCGGACGCTCGTAATCGTCACCTCGGACCACGGGGAGGCCTTCGGTGAGCACGGGGACCGCCTCCACGGCCACACCATCTACCAGCACCAGGTCAGGATTCCCCTCATCCTCAGCGGGCCGGGAGTCCCCCGGGGGAGGACCGTTGCGGCGGCGGTCCGGAGCATCGACATCGCGCCCACCATCCTGGAGATCCTCGGGATCCGGAGCGTTCCGAAATCGGAGGGAGTGAGCCTTCTCCCCCTCATCGAGGGCGAGAGCGAGATCCCCTCCTCGGAGTTCGTCTTCATCGAAGAACGAACCTGGGGCAACGTCTACGTGCTCAAGGGGATTATCAGAAATAGCCGTTGGAAGCTGATCCTGACCGAGAAATCGAAGTTCCTGGAGGAGGGGGAGGAGGGGAAGTTCGAGCTCTACGATCTGGCGGCCGATCCGGAAGAGTTAAAAGACCTCATCGGGGAGAAACCGGAAATATTCGAAGCGCTGAAGGAGAGGTTCGACTGGTATACGGACTACGTCGAGCGGAACCGGGTCCACACCGAGCGTCGGGAGCAAGACGCCGACACGCTCCAGCAGATAAAGGCCCTCGGGTACATCTGAAATCCGCCCGGTACCGCCTACTCCGCCGTCGCTGAACGCAGGGCTTTTCGCCAGGAGCCGCTATCCAGGTAATCAGCCAGCGCCCCGGCCATTATCCGGTGTCCCCTCGCATTGGGATGCCAGACGCTGGATGAAACCTCGGCGGAGGAAAAATCTTTGAAGCTGTCGCACAGGTCCAGGAATCCCAGGCCGTTTTCCCGGCAGAGCTCTCCGATCCGCTCATGGAGGTCCCACCACCCGTATTTCTCCCCCGGCCTGAAGTCGAAGACCGGCATCACGGCCACCAGTACGGGCACTCCCCTCTCGCGGCTGATCCGGCCGATATGCCGGAACTGCTCGCGGACCTCCTTTTGATAACGGGCGTGTATCCTCCGGTGGTAATCGTTTTCTTCGAGCCAGGCCGCCGGGGATTCAATTTTACCGAGTATCTCCTTCAGTCTCCCGATCGCCTGGCGGGCCCGGTGGAGGATTTCGAAGCGGGGCCGGTTGGTGTAGTGGCGGGCGAGGCCGCCGCCCATGGTGTCCGGGTCGTTGAGATGGTAGCTGATTATGACGAGATCCGGCCGCAGGGCCGGCCCCCGGGTCTCCAGCAAGCTGATCTCCTGGGAGGTCGAGTAGCCATCGACAGCGAGGTTGTAGACGACGGGCGCCTCGCCGCCCTCCGGTGTCGCCCGTATCAAATCCTCTTCCAACAGCTGGGGGAAGGCCTCCTCCAGCGGGACGCCGTACCCCCAGGCGACCGAGTCTCCCAGCACAACTATCCGGGGAGTTGCCGGGGAGATTTCCCGGGGGAATTCATCATCGCGGAAACCGTCGGAGTTGATCCTTATCTCCACCCCCTCCCGCACCGCCGACGAGCCGGGGACCAGCTCGTAGATCAGTTCCGGGTTGTCTGACCTCCTGTGGATCGGTATCGAGCCCCTCCAGAACTGCTCCTTTTCCGTCAGCCGCTTTATGTAGGAACTCCTCCGGTACCGGAGGACCAGCTCGGCCGTCAGCAGCAGGAGCAGGCAGGGCAGCAGCGTCATCCCCATGAACAACCACCGTCTCCCCCCCTTGGGATCTGACCCTCCTTCGCTCAGGCTCCGGTGTCCAAGCTCGACTTGTGACTTTTGCACCATCGTTAATCAGGGATTGGTACGGCGTCCGAAAAAACCGCTTTCTCCGTCAATACCTCTTCCCTTCGAGGTAGGAAAGTATCCCCCAGACGACGCCGCAGCCGTGGGCGAAGAGGTCGGCGACGATCAGTCCGCAGCCGAGGAAGAAGAACAAGGGCCTGGTGTTCCGGGCGAGACCGGTCAGGAAGCTCAGGTTAAATCCGATCACCGCCAGACAGCAGGCCAGAGACGCCAGCAGCCAGGACCAGTGAGAAAACAGAAAGAAAAACAGCAGGAAGAGCGGAAAAAGCCAGGAAAGGACGATCCCTCCTAAAAAGGAGATGCTGGTGGTGGTGTAGGAGGTTTTATCCTTTTTCCTTCCTTTATCCCGGAGGATTATCTTGATCAGACCGAAGGCCCTCCGGAAGCCGGTCTGAAGCATGGTCTTCAGGCTGTAGGATTTCAAGTGCGTCACTTGAAGTTGCTTGTCGATCATCAGCCGGTAACCTTTGCTTACCACCCGGAGCCCGAATTCCATGTCCTCGATGGTGGCGGAGCGGTAGCGGGAGTCGAACTGGCCGGAATCGAAAAAGGCATCCCGGCGGATGGCGGCGATGCTGGTGTAAAAGACGCTGACCCGCTCCGGAAGCTTCAGGTAGGTGAAGTGCATGTAGTAATTCTTGTACTGGCTGCAGAGGTTGGGATGAGGAGTAACGGGCCCGAGAAGTCCGACCACGCCGCCGATTTCGGGATCGCTGAAATGCTCTTCGAGACGCCGGAAAGTGCCGGGGGGGATGACCACGTCGTTATCGATGAAGAGCAGGATACCGGCGGCGGCCGCTTCGGCGCCGGTGTTGCGGGCCGATGCCGCGCCCCGGCAGGAAGAATGAGTAACCAGTTTGACCGGGAATTCCTTTATGATCCGGGCCGATCCGTCACTTGAGGCATCGTCGACCACCACCACTTCCAGAGACGGATACCCGGTCCGGAAAACCGACTCCAGGGTCCGGCGCAGCGTGGCTTCGCCGTTATGGTTGGGTATGATTACCGAGAACATAGCCCTCACTTCGTTCGGTCTACGTTGAAAACTGAAAACAGTTAGAGGAAATCAGAAAACGGTAGGGAAATCCGAGGTCCGAGATCAGTGACGGATATCAGAGGATCAGTTGATCGGGGATACAGGTTATCCGGTCGTCAGGATACCGGGTGGACCGGTCCCCTGATATCTTGATTACCCGATGTCCATAAAACTGTTTTCCGTTCCCCGTTTTCCCTACGGTTTTCGGTTTTCTAACAACCGATTTCTGAAAAACTTAATCTTCCATATTTATTGCTTATGCTTTAGAGAGTCTTATTAAAATCCCAGCCCAGGGGATCAGCCCGGGTTCCAGAAGTCATTGCGGTGATAGACCGGGTGGATTCCGTGGTGCCGGCTGCTGATGATATCCTCCGCCGCCTCCATCCCGGCGGCGATGGAGTGATCCATGTTGTTGTACCAGAAAGTTCCGGTCCGCCCGAGCAGGAGAAGGCTGGGGATGCGGCTCAACCGGCCGAGAATTTCATTCAGGTGCTTGAGATAATCCAGTTCGTAGATAGGATAGACGTTTTTCACCTTCTCAACGTGGACGGTTTTAATCGATTGCGGAGATGAAACGAGTCCCACTTTGACCATATCCTCCTTCAGCGCGGAAAAAAGTTTTTCCGGAGCGTTCCAGACATCGTCGTCCGCCATGCAGGTGACCTCCAGGCTGATGCCGGTCTTTCCGGGCGGAGCCGTGCCAGGGTAAAAATTTTTCGGGATGCTGATCCGGTTGAAGACGATATTCTCCTGGCCGTAGTAACACCATTGATAGGGAAGCGGCGGTTCACCATCCGTCTCGGCGTTATAAAGGATCGCGGAGAGGTAGCGGAGGGGGGGATCGTCAAGGTTCAGGAGGCGGCAGAGAACGTTGATCGGCGCGGTCCAGATCAAAAGGTCGGGAGAGAGCAAACTCCCGTCGCTCAGAACCAGCTTGCCGAGTCTATCCTTCCCGCCCCGGATCTCAGCAACGGTGGTATTCAGCTTGATCTCACCGCCGTTTCTTCGGATATCTTCCCAGAGGCGATCGCTGAAGAGCTGGATCCCGTCCCGGCCGGTGCTGGGGTAAACGAATTCCGTGGTTATCGGCTTCGGCAGGAGCGTTTTCTGGATCAGACGAAAAAGGGTATTGGCCTGCATTCTCTTATCGATCACCGCCCGGTCAATTCCGGCCCGGGCCCAATCGGAATGAATGGTGGCGGGATTATGCTTGAGAAATTTCCGGGTGTAAATTCTGAAAAAAGTGTCGTAAAGAGTACTGCCGTACATGTTGATGATGTAATCCTCAAAGCTGCTCCCGGGCCTTCGGCGGCGGTGGAGGAGGTCCCGGGCCACCCGGAGGGTGAGTTTCGGCGGAAGTTTAAAGAGCGATTTTAAGCGCAAAGGCCAATCGTGGTACTTCCCGTAAAAATACACTCCGCTGGAGCGGGGAATGAGCACTAAATCTTCACCCAGTATCATTTTGATGAAGCGGAGAACTTTTTGGTCGTCGGTGTGAAAACGGTGGGGACCGACATCAAATATGAAATCCCCGTAGCGGAAGCTGCGGGCCAATCCTCCCACCCGGTCCTCGCTTTCCACGACGGAGATCTTCATCCCCCCGCGGCTTAAATGGTAGCCCACGGTCAGCCCCGCCACTCCCGCACCGATAATCGCAACTGATTTCAAAAGCATTTCCCCCGGCAGATAAGGGATGTTACGCCGACAAGGCGATTGATTAATAGTAACCGATATGTATATACTATATATTATAGCAAAAAAACACATCCTCAAACGATATATCCAGGCGATGACCCGGCGATTTAAAGTTAAAACCGCTGCTTCTATTTTTTTATTCTTCGCTCTTTCCGGCTTCAGCCGGGCGGACCCATTCGATCTGTGGGCAGTATTGACCGAAGCTTCTTCCAGTATCAATTCGGTCGCCGGCGAC
>Ga0272441_10007603_pt1 | contig 17549 bp, 14 predicted proteins | sample SSMProp6N_FD_193582 | JGI IMG/M metagenome (GOLD analysis project Ga0272441, IMG submission 193582) | Marine sediment archaeal communities from Little Sippewissett salt marsh, Falmouth, MA, United States - SSM-Prop-6N | ecosystem: Environmental > Aquatic > Marine > Wetlands > Sediment ...
CACAGTCGTGAGGTACGTTAAGCTTGACAAGCCACCAGTCTACGGCGAGGGCTCCCTTGAGGAGGAGGCCGAAGAACAGCGACTGACAGAATCGCTCGTCAGTTCACCCTGACGGATTCCCTCAACGTCGACACCGGTCATGGTGACGTGCGAAGGATTGGTTTGCCTGCACTGTCTCAGCTTCGGCGCAAGAGCTGGCCACCAGCCTGGTGCCGCGAAAGCCTCAGCCAGCTTCAGCGCGGCTGTCCCCGGCTCGATCACAGGGACGCCCACCCGTTCTGCAAGTGAAGAGGCAATTCGCCCCATGGCAGTACAACCCAACACGATGACATTAGCACCGTCTTCGACAACTGCCCGGCGAGCTGCTTCCTCCACAGCGTGGAGCGTACGGTCATCATCGTGGAGATCGAGGACGTGCATATCGGCTGAACGAACTGACGCAAGCCGCTCTGTTAAGCCCATCTCACGGATCTTGGCGACCATCGGCGCTCGGCCTTCCGGTCGTGCCATAATCACCGAGAACCGATCGCCAAACAGGAGTGAGATGGCGAGTGCCGCCTCCCCCGCTCCGACGACGGGAATCCGCGCGGTTTCCCGTGAGGCCTTTAGCCCCGGATCCATGGTGCAGTCGATCGTTACTGCATCGAAACCTTCGTCTTCCGCCTTGATCGCCGCCGAGAACACGATAGGTGCGGCGACGAGCCGATCATACTCGGTCTCCGCAGTTGGCGAGCACTCGGACGGGGTAATGAGCCAGACCTCCGTATGTTGCCTGAGCGAAGCCTGACGACTCGGCAGTTGTCCTCGGGCGAGCTCTTCGCAGGAACTCGGCATGATGGCTTTGAGTTTCATTCCCTTCCTCCCTCATGTGTGATACATAATGTGAACCGCCCCTCTCCAAGCGTACTTGCTGTCTGGAACATGCTAAACCAGATTGGCCAGCACCCCGTGACGCTGCATGCCACGAGCACAATGAGCAACACACCGAGTGAAGCTCTCGCGAAATGCGTAACGCCCCTGCCACGCCTATCACGAACAATCATGGTGATCACCAATTCCAGCCTACAGCTTCTCGGCTACACAGATCAAGTGAAGACCAACGCTATAAGCAAGGGCTGTGTCAAGTTTTGTGCGTAGATTGCACCTTCAGGCGATAGGCTGAAGTGACCTGCCCCCTTGGGATCGGTCCAGAAGTAGAACTAGGATTGGTGTTAGTGTGTGTCACGCGTTAGGCTGCTGGACTGGTTCTTGACGGGGCAATCGAAAGCGACGAGGAGCATCCCTAGCGGTGGACCGGCCCTAGGGGCCTGTCAAAGGAGGATCTGAAATGGGCTCTGAGGTTAGGCTATGCAAGACCTGCGTCTTCTGGCAGCACGATAGCATGACAAGCGGCTCCTTCTGGTCGGGTTGGTGCTTCCGGCATCCCCCATCCTTGCCCACAGAGAAGGGAGACGTAGGCGACCCAGAGAATGAGTGGTGGGAGAACCGGGACAGGTATCCTCGTACACACAGAGATGATGTGTGTGGTGAATGGCGTCACCTAAAGGATGAGCAGCTACGCAAGCTCGACATGCCGTCGCGATTGTGGGAAGCTGCTCGGCAAGAGTGATCTGCCCCCTGGGAATCGGTCCAGAGGTAGAGCTAGGATTCGGGGGTGAAGGTCAGGTGAAGGTCAGGCGAAGGTCAGTCAACCAAGAAATCCAAACAGCGGGAAACCAAGAGCGACGGGATCTCAGCCATCAAATCGCGTGAGATCCCGTCGCAATCACTTCAGAGTCAGAGGATCTTGTCAACCTCGTAGCAGACGATGTTCGGTTCTCTTCGTCCTTGGTCGGTCACCGAAGCCTCCTTCCTTTGAATCTCGGCCAATGTACGGGCAAACACACCGCTTGGCAAACTCGCCGTCCCCTATTTACCAGGATAGGACGACCGCGTTTCCTGCGAGAAGCCATCCGTCCACTTGCCATTGGACAGAGCCGTCAGTAGCCAGCGCCTTCTTCTGATCCGATCCCATGCTGCGCAGCTCTGCGTGCTGCGAGGACACGGTTACCTTCGGATGAACCGAAATCGACTTCTCCAAGTCTCGGAACTCGTAGCGTACCATCAAGCCCCTCATGGGTCGGTCACCAACATTGTAGATGTAGATGTCGTGGTACGGGATTCGGCGGACCGAGTGGTACCTGACATGCGCCGTCCTGCCAGAGGGAACGATGTACCCTCTCTTGGGCCCATACAACTCGTCGCCGGAGACTTCATCTTTTTGTGCACGATATCGTCCCCGGTAAGGCTGAGAGTCGGTTCAGCATCCCCCTCGAGATGCACCATAAAGCTCTCCAGTTCGAAGACAGGAGTCTCATCATCTGGGACAGTCTCCCACGAAATCGTAGTCTGGAATGGGAGCGGGATCTCAACGTCATCCTCGGCCCAGTTGACCACTTTGAACTCGATCCTGACATGCGATTCGATGACATCCTCGCGATCCTTGAACGGCGAGTGACCGACAACCACACGCGTATCCGTCTGATAGAGCTTACTGACTCTGTAATTGGCCCCAAGCTCACACAGCTCACGAACGCATTCATCATCAGTGTTGCCGGAGAGGGCCGCGTATACGCGACCAACAAGCTGTCTCAGATCGTCGCTCCTGAGTCGGTTCAGAGTCTTCTGCGAGTACGCGTGTATGGAATTCAGGATCTTGCTTACCTGGGTTGTGAGTGCAGTCGTCTCGTAGAAGATCCCGAACAAGCAGAAGACAGCCACAGGAGACAAGGCCGCCTGGATCATGCTCAGTCTCGGTGCGTATACCTCTACAAGAACGATTCCACCGATGCTGACGCAAGCAGCAATTGCATACGCCCTGCCAGTAGGTGTCTTGAGAAGACCTCAAGCTGCCTTGATTAGCCCTTTAAATAGGCACCTCCAGCCCATGCTACCATATGGTAATGTCGCTCTGCAAGTTGGGAACTCTTAGTCCAACTAGCGTGATCGGCTCTGCGTGGAATCCGCCTCTCTCCTTTGCACACCCAAATCCGAGTTCAGTGACCTTCCCCTTTGGGATTGGTCAGAAGGACAACGAGAGTTCCAATCAGCGAAGGAAGAGCGAGGGTAGCGGGCAGCAAGGACTGCTGAGCCATTACATTGGGAAGGCGGACGGTCGCGCAGAAAGTTCTGTGTAGACTCCCGCCACCTCCACCAAAACGAGCTAGAAGGTTGTTCGTGTCATCTTTTCGAGTAATTCGTTAGCCCGATGCAACGTGAACGAATGAGGAACTAGATTCGGCGAGCAGGAAGGGGATCACACCCATCTCATTCGTCATTGGCTCCAGTGCCATGCCGACTAGAGCACATGGATTCGGAACCTCTCCCGCCCACCGCTTGGCGTACCCGAGCTTGAGGAGGCTGCGAGCGGTTCGCCTGGTTGGATCGATCCACCTTCATCCGCGACCATCACAGTGTCGCTTGTGCCTTCTTGCTCGGTAGAATGGCGCGATTCCACATATGGAGATGATCGGATGAGGATTCCTCACACTCCATCGTTCCTGGTCGTTGCTCTTCTCTGCATCTTGCTCAGCGCGCAACTCCTTGAAGGGGCAGACCCCTGGCCGGTGGGCGCTGGGGAACTCGCGACCGCAGTCGATGTGCAGATCGAGACACTGCTTGCCGAGTATCGTATTCCGGGTGCGACCGTCTCGGTCGTCGCGGATGGTGAGCTGCTGTACGCCAAGGGGTATGGATGGGCGGATGTGGAGGAGAGTCGGCCCGTCGTCGCCGATGAGACGCTCTTCGGAGTGGCTTCCGTTACGAAGCTCTTCCTGTGGACGGCGATGATGCAGTTGGTCAAGCAAGGGCTTGTCGACCTGCATGCGGATGTCCAGGACTACTTGGGAGACATACGGATTCCGACGACGTACGACGAACCCATCACACTAGCGCACCTGATGACACACACGGCGGGATTCGCAGAGATCACGGGACCGCTCTACGGCACAGAGCTGCCGATCCTCTCGGACTACCTTGTTGCGCACATGCCGGAGCGTATCTTTCCTCCGAGGGCGGTGACGGCCTACTCCAACTACGGTGCTGCGCTCGCTGCCTACATTCTCGAGCGCGTGACCGGGGTCTCCTGTCCCATGTACGCCGAGGAGCATAGCCTCCAGCCGCTCGGAATGAACGACAGCTCGTTGACACAGCCCTTGCCAGGCGAGCTTACGGCTCGCGAGTCCGCCAGCTACGTGCTCCGCTTCGGAAAGCTCAAGAGAAACACCCAGTTGCTCGACCTGCTCCTTGCCGCCGGCGGGCTGAGCGCTACGGCGACGGACATGGCTGCGTTCATGATCGCCCATCTCCAGAACGGGCAGTATGGCGATGCCAGGATCTTGTCACCGGAGACAGCCGACGTGATGCACCAACGGCAGTTTGCCAACGAGCCTCGCCTTCCTGGTGTTTGCTACGGCTTTTTCGAGTACTTCCGGAACGGTCTGCGCCTGATCCAACACGGAGGCGATGCGGACTTCCACTCGATTCTTGCTCTCATCCCCGATCGAAACGTTGGCGTGTTCTTCGCGATCAACTCCGCGGGGAGCGGAATGGGCTCGCTCATCACGCAACGGTTCTTGGTAGAGTTCCTTGACCGGTGGTTCCCACCGGACGCCGAAGTGGACGAGCGTTCCGACGTGATGGCAGTGGGTATCGGCAGTGCACGCAGATGCACAGGCACCTACATGCCCACCCGCAGAGTGGAATCGGGCCTCCTCGGTCTCGTGTACCGGCTGCTCGGCGTGCGCGTTCGCCCGATCTCCGATCGGTCGATACGAATGACCGGGCTGATGCTGGACATGGAACTCACGGAAGTCGAGCCGTTGCTATTCGCCGAGGTCGGAGGGCCGCTGAAGGTTGCGTTCACGGAAGACGATCGAGGAGCCGTCCATCTGATGCAACACGACGACTTCCCGGCGATGGCTTACGAGAAGCTCCACCCGACCGAGACGCCTCAATTCGCCTTCGGATTCGTAGGGTTCCTTGGAGTCTTGGCTGCACTCGCGTTCCTGATCTAGCGTCTGGTCGTGTGCAGGGTTCGGAAGGACCGGAGCAACCCGGGCGGATGGCTACAAGCAGATGGCAGTCCTGACTCGAAGCCCAAGAGGATCGCCATGAGTTCCAGACTCGATTCCACTTGTCTCTGGAGTTCTCCAAACGTTCACGTCGGGGCCCCGGCTTCGGGAACGGTCCGTGGTGTGCAAGAGCTATGAAGCGTACAAGAGCAGGATGTTCTAGGCCCAGGAGCACGTCAGAACGAAGGTCCTCCAATCGTTCACCCCGGCTCCACCACCTTAGGCTTTGTGGCGCCGCAGCTTGCCGGCAGCGTTGTCCTTCCACTACAGCCCAACCACCGCAAGATCAGCTCGTCTCAACAGACCCAAGGCCGGGGGATGGGGTGTAGTCTTCAGTTCGATCCGAAATCGGATTGCCCGGGCAACGCAATGGGAATCCCGTACTCGACTCTGCGTATCGGGTTTGAGTATTGCGTCCGCGGGCCCCTGGTCCTAATCGTCCGGAACTCCATCACCATCGCGATCCGCGTTGCCAGGGCCGCTACATGCGGCAGCGGCATCCTCAAGGCCGGCCGAGGTCAACCTCCATCACCTGTGGCAGATGATCCGAGAGCCGATTGCGGTTGGTCTCTCTCTGGTCACAGATCGACGGAATAGCCACGTTCCAGATGTTCTCAAGCAGGTCGAGTGGCTCCGTCGAGTGAGGGGCGAGAGGCTCCGAAACGTAGATCAGATCGACAAGGTGGCCAGAGACGTGTCCCCACCCACCGGCACCCACCAGTCCGTAGCTGACATTGATCGGTAGCGCGTTGAAGTCGCCCAACACGATTGTACGCTCGTCTGCGTGGGGAGGAAGCATGTCGGCAAGCCGATCTGTGTCGCTCCCATCCGCTGCGGCATGGAGGTCGATCACGTCAAGCTGCGAGCCGTCAGGCAGTGCGATCTCCACCAGGAGCGGAGGACAGACACCATCCCACGTCTGCGTGAGAACCGCCGAGTCGATGATCTCATATCGGCTGAAGACACCCAGACTGAGATGGTTCTCGCCCCATTCCATCTGGGGTCCGAGGACGTAGCTCATCCCCAGAGCCTGAGCAACCTCCTCAGCGATGCAATTGTCAGAGAGCTGCCAGTGCATCAGCTCCTGGAAGGCGATGATGTCGGCATTCACGTAGCGCAGGAGATCGATGGTCCCGGCAAGCCGTTGGGCGTACCCCTCATTCCAGAGGGAGCCAGCCTCGATCGATCGCACGACCTTTGCTTGATCGAATTCGTCGATCCCGCCATGGAGGATGTTGTACGTCAAGACCCGCAGGGTGCGGTCTTCTTTCTCAGCTGTCCCAAGCTCCTCAATGGGCACGAGCTGCGCGTTGCCGCTGACGGGCACGACTGCACTACCCGCGTCATCGCCAGTCATCAATAGGACCGATTGGATGTCCAGCGTACCTCCGCGGCGCGTGTTGATCCAGAGACGAATCGCACTGGCAGCCTGAGCTCCACCCGTGTCACCGTCGAGAATCCGTTGATCATCAAGGTACAGCCCGAAGGCACCGTTCAAGGTCTGGACAATGGTCAAATCGTGCCATTCCCCGTCCTCGAGATTGGGAGAAAGCTCAGCTTCAGCGATCGGCACCGCCGTGTCCTTTGGGCTCACAGAAGCGAACGTAGGAGCTGTCGTCGCAAGAGCGACCTGGAGCGTCTCATCTGGGTCATCGCGGTACGTCAATGCGACGACCGCACCCCCAAAGCGAACACGCAGACGGAGAAGGAAGCTTCGCACCTCTCGGTCTGCAAACTTGATGATCGTCATCTCCGATCCGCGGTGGAAGACCTCTCCGTCCTCCTCAACTCGTGCCGTTGAGCCGTCGATCGCCCAGGGATTCTCACTTCCCGACATCGGCTGATCGATGACTGTGGCCCATGCTTCGAACGCAGACATGTTGAGAGTCTGCGGCAGCTCTCCCCCATAGCCTGCAATGGCACCGCCGACCAGGGCCAGGACCAGAGCGATTGCCACGCCCCGCATGTCTACCCCAACGCACAGCCTCTCCATGAACCTCATGCAATCTCCTTTCGCAGGCACGTATGAATGCGCAGTCTTTGCCGCTCCCAAAGCACACTGACAATGACTCAATCCTATGCTTAGTCCCGATGTCAAGGCAAATGCATTCCGAACCGCCCCGGCTGCTACGGGCAGTACTCCACTGCGGACTTCACCGGTGCCGTCAGAGGGGCGGCGCGTATCCGGATAGCGAGAACCTTCGGATCCCAGAGCCCCACTTGGGATGATCCCGAGAACCGTTGAACCCCGGCGCCGCCGTCCAGAGCTGAGTTCCATACTGCCTGGGGTGAACCGCCCCCAAGTCCTACGGGCATGATTCACTTGAGTACAGCCGCCATCGCGACAGCTTCCTGATCCAAGTAGCGTAGTCCACGTTCGAGGAATCACCGAGGAGCAGGGTGTTCCACGCTCGAGAGCCGGACGGAACGAAGGTTCTCCAATCGTCTACCCAGGCTCCACCACTCGGAAGTGCGCTTACTCGTGATTCTCTTCGTCTGATTGGGGTCCTGCATCTGCTCTTGGTCTGACTTCCGGAGGGCGATTCGACACTCTAAACCGCTGCGAGGCTGCTCCTAGCGAGCGTTTGCCCACAGGACGTCGCAATCCGTCGCGATGAACTCCGTCCTTCCCTGGACCATCGTCATCAACACCTTGGTGAACGGGATCTCGTTCACCGGACATGTCAGGACGTTCGTGTCCAGAATCGCGATGTCCGCGTACTTGCCCGGCTCCAGTGTCCCGACTTCTGTCTCCTGGGATCCCGCGTGTGCAGCATGGATCGTGAGCATTCGAAGAGCTCTCTCGCGTGTGATCCACTTCCCATCGGGCTTCATCCACGGCTCTGAGTCGTAGTAGCAGTAGCCATCTGGGAGTTTCTGCAGTTCGAGCTTGGCGATGTCATTCTGGAGTGCCTTGGCCTTGCTGGTCATCCCTTTCTTCTGGTAATCGCTCTTCGTGTCCTTGAGATCCTGGAGGTAGAACAGCTTGCGTCGCGTGACCAACCCGTAGAGCGTCACGAAGGGGTTCAACGGCGCGCTCTTGTCGAGGCGAGCCGGATCTCTCTTCCATCCAAAATCGCCCTCCGCGAACGCGCACACTCCCAGCGCTTCAGGCAGCAAGAAGCGAGTGGCGGCATGCTCATAGTCCTTCTTGGAGGCAGACAGCGTGTTGCCCGTGCCGTAGATGTTGTGCCATCCGGTGGCGCAAGAGAGGTTGCATGCGCTGACGTATCCGCGCACCGAGACCAGAGGTTGGTGCGTCATGTTCGTCATCGCCGTGACCTGGGCATCTTCGAGGAAGGCGTTGTGGTGTATCTGATGGCGCAGCGTTGAGGTTCCGGCATTCGCCGAAGCGGAGGCGAGCGTCTTGATGAGGTCGATGGCCTGCTGAATGGCTCCGCTGCCCATTGCGTGCATCGCCACTCGGTATCCCTGTTTCACAGCCGCCTGCATATCACTCTCGAACTTCTTCTGCATCGCCGCGGTGATGTAGTTCGTCCCGTAGCCGGTGCACGTCTTGTCCCAACAGCAAGGAGCTTGCGTGCAGTCTGTTTGAGGGTAGTGGTGCACGCAATCCGTGAATCCTTTCATGCCTTCCGCGAGCGACTTCGGCACCTTGATCGTCATGAGATATGGACAGCCGCGCGTTTGGATGCCGGCTCCATCGAGGAAGACCTTGATGCCCGGCACGCGAAGCATCTTCCCCTTCACCTTGGCCTTGATGTCCCCGCTTGGGCTCAGGATTCTCTTGGTGAACCACTTCGACGGCTGTCCCGAGGCATCATCCTCGTCGTCGGACAGAATCCTCTCTCCTTTCTCTGATATCCACGGCTTGTTGTATTCGGGGTACACATTCACACGCAGGCGCAGGTCGCCCTGGTTCTTGATCAGCATGTCGAGGAAGCCTTCGCCTCCGTTCAGTTCATTGATGGTCGTGAAGCCATGGCGCAGTGCTGCCTTCGTGGCCTCCTCGATCAGATCCTTGTCCGTCATGCTCGCGCCGAAAACGTTGGTGTGAGCCCATTGGTAGCCATTCGGGTTGCCGCGTGCGGAGAAGGCTCCTCGAACGATGTGGCCGTGCCCTTCGATGAGGCCTGGAATCAGTGTTTGGCTCTTGAGCCTCACGTAATAGGGCTTGAGCTTCGGCTTGGTCTGCTGCCCTGTAAGGGGATCCACACCCTGCACGAGATTGTCAATGTCGTTGCCGTTGCCAAACGCCGCGATCTTCCCGTTATGAATCAGCAAGGCTTCGGCAGCCTTCCCGCTCTCAATCTCCGGGTCGACTTTCTTCGCCGGAGGACCGTCTAGCGGGATGATCGCCGCGTTGTCTTTGCTCTTGAAGTGGTAGTAGGCGACGGAGTCGTAGGTCTTCTGATTGCTCGGAAGCGCCAGCCACAGAACCTGGACGCGCCCGGCAAGCCCTCCGTCAACCTTCACATCTTCGTGTTGAGTTGGCTCCACAGCTCACCCCTTTTCGCGATGACCGAGGACAGCGCTTGTTGCCCAAACCGATGTTCGCATCTTCTGCGGGCTACATAGAAAACCAGACTACTGATCATCAACTGTGTGAGCAAGAACTGTCATCATCCTCCCGTTTGTGCGTCGGCTCTTGGTGCTTGCCGACACTACTCGTTCTCCCGGTGTGACGAATCCAGGGATGACGAGCCGGTGGCGAGTTTGGAAGTGGTCCTCTACGGGGAGCCGTAGGAGACGCTCGGCTCGAGCATCGATGCACTTCGACCTGCGACATCCTGCGTTCAGAGAGGAATCGTCACTCGGAAGGTTCTGTCCAGAGCCGCGTTAGCTCCACCAGACTGAGACGATTCAAGAGCCGGGGAGATCGCTTGCTCGGTTCCTCTTACTGAAGCAGGAGGCCGATACTCAATCTCTGTGCTCTCGCGAGCTACGATCCAGCTCTGGATCAGCCCAGCCACAAACGTCTTGCGATCCTTCAGCGATCCGATGCGGAGCGTTGTACGGAGCTTCGACGCATACTTGAGAACGCGCTCTGATCAGCTTTCGCGACTGAGTTCAAACCATGGTCAGGATCGCGGAATCTCACTGCGCACGGTAATCTTCGCCTCCGTTGGAGTGGTCGCACTGGTCGGAGTGATCACGGGGTTGGTCCTCTTTCTGCGGTCGAGCTACTACATCTAGGGAACAGTCCGCGAGGCGATCCGGAGCGCTCTCTGCGATTGACTCCTGGGGCTGGTCGGGCTAGGATCGATCGGCGTATCTTGGCGACGCACGGCGTCGCTACGATCCACGAGGGGGTGGAGATGTCGCGGAGCGAAGGCGGTGGAGGGTTCAGTCGGCTGTTCGTCGAGGCGGGACGACTGATTGGTGAGAGTCCTGTGATCTTGATTCCGGCGGTGCTTCCGTCTTTCTGGGCGTTCATCGCGCCCTTGATCGGGTTGATCAATCCGTCGGCCGTTCTGTCGGTCGGCTACGTCGGATTCGGGGCCGGCACGTGGAGACTTCTCGTCTATCTGTTGATCTACGCTGTCCTTCTCATCCTCAGCCAGGGCGTGACCGTGATTCTCGTCCGAGATGCGACCCAGAAAGGGTCGGCACAGCTCACGGCAGGTTTCGAGGAGGCCGTCTCTCGTTTTCTTCCGTTGTTTGCCGCCTCGATGCTCGCTGGGCTGGTCATCTCGGTCGCAAGTCTCGTCTTCGTCTTCCCTGGCCTGGTCGCCGCCTTCTTCCTCTGGTACATCGTGCAAGGCGTGATCATCGACAACGAGAGCGGCGTCGGTGCGCTGCGGGCGAGCTTCCGTTTCGCGGCCACCTACGCGGGAGAGACGTTCGCGATCATCCTGGCGACCCTTGTCGTGAGTTTCGCGTTCAGCTTCATCCCGTACGTCGGATGGTTGCTGATGATTCCGACCACCGCGTACTTCGCTGCGCTAAGCACGCTGCTGTACATGGACCGAGAGACGTAGGCGCCAGACAGGCCAACGGACGCGGCCGAGGTGCTGATCGATGGGTCAGAACGTGTACCGGAATCCGAGATCCCAGCTCATGATACCTTGATCTACGTCTGCTGTGAGCCCCGCGATCCACGTGAGTGTGTCGCCGAACGCGAAGAGCGTTCTTGCATTTAGCGCGTGTAGTCCGAACAGAGCCGAGCTGGTGTCAGTGAAGACCGCCATGAGGGACAGCATCATGCTGCAGCATGGCTCGGGTTTCAGGTCCTCCGCCTCAGCGTCCTCTAAGCCTCCGACTTGGAGGATCAGGGTCGCGGTGTTGAAGGCGGACCGGGCGATGAACTGGACGTCCCCAAGGGCACACTGTAGACCAAAGAGGAAAGGGCCGAGCGAGAAGACCGCAGTCGGATCTCCCAGGGGGGCCTCACCAATCTGGAGGTTCGCTCCGTAGGAGAGGGCAGCTTGCATGAAGAAACAGTTCTCGGACTCCCCGAGCGTGATCACGGGCCTGATCGTCAGGGTCTTCGTTTGCGGAGACAACACAAGAGATGTCGAGAGCAGCAGCCACGGGAGGCTTTCGACGCCGAGCTGATCGACCTCAAACACAGCCGACATGAAGCCCGAGCAGTCATAGGAGAGCTTGACGTTGCCTTCTGCACAGCAAAACGGAAGCGCCGACCACGCGAGCTCAACTCCAGTGAAGGACAGGTCACACACGCCGTCCGTGGTTCCGCTGTTGGGCCACGCGTATCCCACGACCATTCCATATCCCATGGGATCGACGTAGTCACCGAACGTCGCGACTGCCTCCATAGTTGATCCGGCGACGGTCTGTCCGACGAGGGACAGGTCGAGCCTAAGATCCTCAGGTTCCGGCTCATCTGGGTTGGAGACGAGGAGTGCGTCCGCACTCAGCGTGACGCCGAAGGCATTGATTTCCCACTGTCCTCGCCAGAAGTGAGACTCGGGTCGCTCGAGTTCGAAGTGAAGATCCGAAGAGATCATGTGCGGGCCGAGGCACGTCGTTGTCTTGAAGAGCACGGACGAGCGTAGGATTTGGGAGAAGATGACCGGCATCGAGAATAGAGTGACCCGCGTCGAGAATGTCGTATCACCAAGCGTGTAGTCTAGAAGGATCTCGGTCTCGAACGTGAGGACGTCCGCGAAGGTCAAGCCAGCCGGACTGACGTGGAACGTCGTCTCGACGAACCCGCTGAAGGTGTCTGAGTTCGTCTGGGTTTCGGCTGAAGCGACACCGGAGGCGCAGAGAAGAGCCCCCCCGACGAGCAACAGGATCAGAACCATTCCAGTTCTGGCTCCGCGTGCAGATAGGCGGTTCATCTGTAGTTCCGTTGCCGCATAGCGGTGCCCCTGACTTCTGACGACAGCAATGTAGGTCCAACAGGTTCCGATTGTCAACTCGTTGGCGAGCTTGCGAGGGAGCTCTCTCCCCTACAAAATCGTCCGCGCGAGTCTGAGGGGCGGCGGTCAAGATGAACGAAGGGGATACTCTCACGGGAGCTCATGACTTCGGTCGGATCGTCGATCGGCGGGGTACCGACAGCATCAAGTGGTCTTTCTTCGATGCGGGGGTTCTCCCGATGTGGGTGGCCGACATGGACTTTCCCTCGCCTCCGGCGGTGATCGAAGCGCTGCGCGAGCGGGCGAACCATGGGATCTTCGGCTATTCGGCCGAGCCTGTGGGGTTTCGCGGCCTGTTCGTTGATCGTCTGAAGCGTTTATACGGATGGAGCGTGGCAGAGGAGAGCCTGCTTTTCCTCCCCAACGTCGTGGTTGGATTCAATCTTGCGTGCCAGGCGGTTGCGGAGCCCGGCGCGCGCGTGCTCTACCAGACGCCAATCTACTTCCCCATCCTTCGGACTCCCGAGAACGCCGGAATGACAGAAGCGACGAGCGAGCTAGTACGCATCGCTTCCGGGCGGTATGAGATTGACTTCGATGAGTTCGAGAGGGAGGCCGCCGATCGCACACGGGTCTTCGTTCTGTGCAATCCGCACAATCCGGTGAGCCGCGTCTTCACGAGGCAAGAGCTGGAACGTCTCGCCGAGATCTGCGTGCGGCATGACGTTTTCATATGTTCCGACGAGATTCACGCTGACTTCCTCTACGACGGACGGCGGCACATCCCGATCGCCTCGCTCGGCGAAGAGATCGAGGAGCGATCGGTGACGCTGTTCGCGCCGAATAAGACATACAACATCGCCGGTGTCCCTTGCGCCATCGCTGTGGTGCCAAACGGAGCCTTGCGGGAGCGAATGATTGCGGCGAAGCGGGGCCTCGTGCCCCACGTGGGTGCCATGAACTTCGCCGCCGCCCTCGCGGCCTACGAGCACGGAGATTCGTGGCTGACTGAGCTGATCCGCTACCTCGAAGGAAATCGGGATGAACTGAGGCGCTTCATGGCCGAGGAACTCCCGGAGATCGTACTCTCGCCCGTGGAGGGAACGTACCTCGCTTGGCTCGACTGCCGCGAGGCAGTCGACGACAACCCACACCAGTTCTTCTTTCGCGAAGCGCGCCTCGCCGTCAACGACGGGGCGACCTTCGGGCAGGGCGGTGAGGGCTTCGTCCGCCTCAACTTCGCTTGTCCTCGCTCGACGTTGATCGAGGGATTGAATCGGATGCGCAACGCGTTCCACCGCATTTAGGCGACGGGAGCTACGCGCCCCAGAGTTCCGAAGGTCTCATGTTCCGTGCCAGATGAGAAGTCCCTAGAAGCCCGGTAGAATGCGCTCCGCTTGCGAAGGGAGTACCGCGGCATGAACGACACGATCCTTGAGGTCGAGCGAATCGACAAACAGTTCGAGTCCGTCCAGGCGGTCGACGGGGTCAGCTTCTCGGTTGGCCGGGGCGAGATCCTCGGCTTCCTCGGGCCGAACGGTGCCGGGAAGACGACGACGATCCGCATGATCCTCGGGATCTTTGATCCGGATGAGGGCGAGATCCGATCCTGCTTCGGACCGTCCTTCGCGCGTGTTCCTAAGGAGAGGGCTGGCTATCTACCGGAGGAGCGCGGCCTGTACAGCGACGCCCGCGTTCTCGACTTGCTCGTCTATTTCGGAGAGCTCAAAGGTCTGCCCAGGGCAGACGCGCGGGAGAGGGCCAAACAGTGGCTTGGGCGGTTCGAGCTGCTCGATTGGGAGAGCCAGAAGGTCGAGAAGCTCTCAAAGGGGATGCAGCAGAAGGTGCAGTTCATCGCCGCCATCCTCCATTGTCCGGATCTCGTCGTGCTCGACGAGCCGTTCTCCGGTCTTGATCCGGTCAATCAGGACCTTCTCAAGGAGATCATCCGCGGACTGAAGGAGGACGGGGCGGGCATCCTGCTCTCTTCGCACCAGATGAATCGAGTCGAGGAACTCTGCGATCGCATCTTCCTGATCCACAACGGGCGGCGCGTCCTCTACGGAGATCTCGACGAGATCAAAGAAGCCCACGGGGAGCACGTCGTTCACGTCCGGTTCCGAGGAGACGGATCTGCGCTCGCGAACCTCCCCGGCACAGAGGTGATGCGCGCGGAAGAGGGTCGGGCCTCGCTGAGCCTGTCTCAGGCTGTCACGCCGGACGGTTTCATCCGCGGCCTTCCCGAGGATCTCGAAATCCTCGCGCTCCACGTAGACCGCCCTCCCTTGCACGACATCTTCGTGCGCACGATCGGAGACGATGATGAAGCTCGGTAAGGTCATCCGCTGGGAGTTCACGCAGAACATCCGCAGCAAGCAGTTCCTCATCATTACGGTCTTCATCCCCGCGATCGTTGGGCTCGGAATCTTCGCGGCCACGCGCGTGATCGGAGCCGAAGATCCGGGGTTATCCGAACCGCTTCCGCCGATGATCATAGGGATGTTCCTCGCGATGATCCTCTTCCTCGGCGCGTTCATGTCCGGTGTGATGACGCTTTACGGCGTGATGAAGGAGAAGCAAAGCCGAGCGGCGGAGATGATGCTCTCCAGCGTCTCGGCCTGGGAGTTGATGAGCGGCAAGATGATCGGGCTTGGCCTGACCGGCCTGATCCAGGTGACGGCGTGGGCGGTGACCGCGTACTTCGTCGCCGGGTTGTTCATCCCCGTCTCCTTGGCCACCCTCACGTTTGTGCACTGGATCTCGTATCCGCTCTACTTCGTTCTCGGTTTCCTGTTTATTGCGTCGATCTTCGGAACCGTCGGTGCGGCGATCAAGGATATCCACTCCGGAGGCGCGATCGGCTTCGCCGGGATCATTCCCTACTTGCCGATGATGTTCGCCGGTCTGATCGTCACAAAGCCTGATCTTCTCTGGATTCGGATTGCCGGTTTCATCCCACCTTTCACGCCCGCCGTGATGCTGCTGAGGATCGGCGCGACGCCGCTTGTGTCCGAAGGAGCAAGGGTTGTGCCCGCGTGGGAGATCGGCCTGAGTCTTCTCTCTCTCGCCGTCGGGACGCTCTTGATGATGCGGTTCGCGGCGAAGGTGTTCGAGGTTGGCATGCTGATGACCGGCAAATCGGCGTCCCTTCGAGAGCTTTGGCGCTGGGGACGTCGCGGAAGCTCGTAGGACAGTCTGGGAAGGCAGGTCCGAGTGGATCTGAGAGAGTACTTCGAGCTTGGCTTGACCGTGGAGGCCTTCGAGAGCGTCCTCTCCGAAGAGCAGATGAAACTCCACGCGTTGCACGAGCGGCGAGCCGAGATTGCGGACGAGGCGGTCGAGGCCGTGCGATCTGCGATGATCGACCATGTGCTGGCAATCACCGAGCCCTGGTGCGGGGATTCGCTCGCGATCTTCCCGGTCGTCTCGGCTCTCTTCCGGCGAGCCGGGAGCGAGGTTCACGTGATCCTGCGTGACGAGCACACCGACCTGATCGATCAGTTCCTGACGAGAGGAGGCCGCGCGATTCCAATCGTCCTTGCTTTGGACGAAGGCTACCAGATGAGATTCCGCTGGGGACCACGCCCGGCGCCGGCTCAGCAGATGCTCGAGGAGCATCGCGAGAGCGTGGAAGCGGGCCGAGTCAAGAAGGCGGAGGTTCACAAGCGGATCCGCAGCTTCTACGGAAGGGACAGGGGACGGACGATCGTCGCTGAGATTCTGGCCGAACTCCGTGTCTAGCGTCCTGTCTTGTCTCTCAGTGCGTTGAGCTTCTCGATAAAGCGCTGTGCTTGATCGAGATCGATCTGTCTCCCGTCGAGCGCGAGCTTCTTCCCGCCGGGGAGCTTGATCGTGAGGGTTCCCCGGCTGAGGTCTGCTTGCACCTCGTTGAGGTCATGCTCGATACCGACACCGGCACGCGCCTGGTAGGAGTCCATCCAACGCGGTAGCGCGCGCGATAACCTTCGCGCAACCTGCTTCCTGAGCGTGGCGACCGCGCCATGACTCTCCGAGTCGGCCTCCGCGAGGAGCCTTTGCCGCGCCTTCTCCAGCTTCTGCTCGAGTGACTTGGCAAACTCCAACACCAGCTTGTCATCCTCTGTCAACACGACGTTCAGGCTGTCATCGGCGAGGCACAGGTTGGCCACTTCCTCACGCCAGACTAACTCGAAGATCTGGTGTGTTCCCAGATCCCTGACTTCGTGTTCCCCCAAGCTGCGCAAGCAGAACTCGTCTTGGTCGTTCGTTCGGTCACAGATGGACGACGACAGGATGATCTGGCCGCCCTTGGCGACATCAGCGAGCCGCTTGGCGAGATTCACTGAGTGTCCGAACACATCGTCGCCGGTGTGAATCACCATCCCCCACGACAGGCCGATCCCAGCGGAGAGCGGCTCTTCCTGGTGGGATTCGTTGTAGGTGCTGAGGGCTTCCTGCATTGCGGCGGCACATCGAAGGGCTCCGTTGACGGTGTCGTAGGACGTCATCACTCCGTCGCCGTACGTCTTGAGAACGACGCCTCCCACGGCGCCGACGTTCCGTGAGACAAGGTCGACGAACCGGCTTGCGAGGCGAAAGGCGTCGCGGTCTCCCCGCTTGGCCGTGTAGGACGAGAAGCCTCTCAGATCGCTGAAGCCGATCGCGAGCGGCTGCTCGTTAACGTCTCTTCCGGCGATTTTGCGAACGGGTTCTTCCATGACCGCACGAGTATACCGGAGGCGAACAGCCGACCAGGGAGGAAGGCGCCGCCCGATCCCGGAGGCCCGAGCGGCGCCGTCTCTATCGGTGTATGAACAGCGTGCCCTTCCCGTCAAACGTTTTTCCGCTTCCGGTCGCCATTACCACGTAAACACAGGCGCCGTTCGCGATGAGGTCGCCGCGCTCGTTCCGGCCGTCCCACATCACACCGAGGACGTTCTCCTCGATCCCTGTCCATAGGTGCCTGCCTGTGAGGTCGTAGACGGAAACGGTGAAGGTCTCTGCCAACCCTTGGCCGGCAAAGGAGAAGGTCACCGTGTCGTCGAATGGATTTGGCCCGGCGTAGAATCGGTCGACACGTAGCTCGCTGGCAACAATCTGCACCGTTGCCGAGCTCGTGTCGGTCGGGTCGGCGGGATCGACGTAGGTCGCTGTCAACGTATCCCCGACG